>JACCDG010744758.1_pt1 | contig 151356 bp, 135 predicted proteins | sample 7442471 | NCBI WGS metagenome assembly JACCDG01 (sample SAMN15323444, study PRJNA562643) | freshwater metagenome | isolation source: river surface water | place: USA:Blue River Watershed | collected 2017-08-17 | reverse complement strand
GTTCAGGGACGAGGTTTCCTTGGAATCCAATTACCTGACGGTTCGCTTGCCTATTCAAAGAGTTCCCTGGTTGCTCCAAACGAGAACGGAGTTCTCGCCACTGAAGACGGCTACCATTTTTATCCCACTGTCATAGTAGACACTGCTGCAACTGACCGACGTATTGACACTGATGGAACTGTCTCAGCAATTGTTCCTCCATCGCAAACTTGGACCGCTGAGGGACAGTTGATGGTGCACTCCTTTGAGGATCCCAGCAAACTGAAACCCATTGGAGCAGGACTCTATAAAGCAACGAATGGCGCCGGGCACGTCTCCTCTGGCACGGCTGGCTCCAGTGGTTTGGGACAGATCAAAGTTTCAGAATAAACTAATTTCTCGCGACCTTTGGCGACTTTCCTAATTTTCTTTGGGCTTTGTGGGCTTTAACCCAATGTCTCTAGGACCTGCCGCAAAAATGATTTGATCGATCCATTTGCCGTTTTCAAAGAGGTAGTTCTTTTTGATTCCTTCGCGACGCATCCCGATCGATCTTGCCAATTTTTGGGATCCAGGATTGTCAAAATCAATCGCGGCTTCCAATCGATTCAATCCCAATTGTGAAAATCCGATCTTGAGACCTGCCATCGCAGATTCTCTTCCAAATCCTCTTCTCCAAAAACGGTTGTGAACCTGATAGCCGAGGTTCGCCATCTGATAGACACTTCGGCAGATGATAGCGATATCGATCGCACCTACCAAAGTTCCGCTCTTCTTCTCAAAGACTCCGTAGATATAAACCTTATCTTTCTTTGCTAGCCCTTCATGTCGTCTCAACATTTTTTTAAAGCGAGAGATCGTACATTCGGAAGGCTTAACCGGCCCACGATCAAATCGATTGCGCGCAGGCAAGCGCTCCAGCGAAGCGGTCCTCCAGACTTCAAAATCATTAAGTCGGTACGGCCGAATCTCCAATCGCTGAGTTTTCAATCCTTTGGGCTTCATTTGACTCTTGATTTACTGCTTATACGATCGAATGATCGAAAATCTACCCATCGAAGGGAACCACGAGAAAATACTGCATTGACCTTCCCCATATCCCAAAGCCCACAAGCAACGGAACCCTCGTTATTCACTCGGCTTCCGCCCTACGGGCACGCCAAATAAAAAAGCCCGACACTGAGTCGGGCTTTTTTATTTGGCGTCCCCTGTAGCAATGAACGCAATTTACTTACACGACACTAGTCATTTCAAATGTGAGGCTCTCAAGTTTCTCTCCTGCCTTGAAACTTCCACCGGAAGTTTCAAGTGCCGTCGAGGGATTCAAACCCCAAACTTGCGAATCCGAATTCCACGCACGAAACACAAATTTCTGAGCCAGGTTCGGCCCAAGACAATGAAGACGACGATGAGCGAGAGAGGCGTACCGAGATGTACGTTGACCGAGCGAAGAGAAAGTCTGAAGCAGTATTGGGCCGAAATCGGCCAGAAATTGGCGTCCCCTGGGGGATTCGAACCCCCGTTACCTCCGTGAAAGGGAGGTGTCCTGGACCGGGCTAGACGAAGGGGACGTCTCAAAAAAGTCTGCCCAAAGCTTCCAGAACTTTGGGCAGACTACACAGAAAAATCTCTACGAATCCAGCGCCAATTCTACTTCTTTTGCAGGTCTTTAAAGAAGTAGTGCCCAAACATATTGGGCGTAAAGCCTGAGATTCGAGGGCTCATCATGCTGTAGTAGACATAGTGATAAATAGGCGCGACAGCCGCCTCATCCACAATGAGCTTTTCAGCCGTAGCCAGGAGCTTAAATCTCTTTGCCATATCTCGCTCCAAATTGGCCTGGTTGAGGGAGTTATCCACCACTTTGTTAGAATACTTCCCGTTATTGTTCTCAGAGCCGGTCTGAAGAAAATCGATAAAGGTACTCGGATCTGGATAATCTCCAATCCAAGCAAATCTCACGACATCAAAATTTCCCGCCTTTTGCTCCGCAAGCACTACCTTCCACTCTGAGTTTTGGATTGTCACATCCACACCCAAATTGACCTTCCACATGCGCTGAATCGCTTGAGCGATGCGGTGATGGCTCTCTGAGGTATTGTAAAGCAGCACAACAGGAGGAAGTTTTCCATCCGCATAGCCAGACTCTTTAAGGCCTTCGGCCAGCAAAGTCTTGGCTTCGGCAATACGAGCCGTCATGTCGGTGGGCAACGATACGGGCTCTTTGTAGGCAGGAATGCCCGGAGGAACCAATCGGTAAGCTGGCAAAACACCTGACTTTGAAATCTTATCTGTAATCTCAACAGGATTGATCGCGAGCGAAAACGCCCTTCGGACTTTGACGTTGTTAAAGGGCTTTTTGCGCGTATTGAACACATAAAAATAGGTGCCAAAACTCTGCATGAACTTAAAGTCCGGTCGCTGTTTGAGCGAAGGAACCATCGTAGGATTGAGAGTATTCTCACCCGTCCAATCCAACTGACCTGCGTTGTACATATTCAATGTCGTTTGCTGATCATTGATGGGATAGGAAACCAGCTTATTCATCTTCACATGTGCGGCATCCCAGTAGTTTGGATTCTTTTCCATCACAATACGCTGATTCACTTTCCATTCGGTGAGTTTATAAGCGCCACTCGAAACAAACTGCGCAGGATCACGCCATGCCTTAGAATCTGGATCTGCCATCTTCGGCGGAATGATCGCAAAAACAGGATTTGTCAGGAGATGTCCAAAGAATGCGACTGGCTTGATCAGCTTGATTTCTAACGAATCAGGACCTGTGATCTTGATACCAAAGTTTCTTTCGGATTCAGCACGCTTAGCCGCATTATTAAAGTTTGCGACATACTCTGCCGCTCCCGAAATATAATCCGTATACCAATTGATATAAGGACAAACGACTTTGGGATCCATGGCTCTCAAAAACGATGCGCGAATTTGCTCAAGCGTCACCGCTGTGCCGTCAGACCACTTGAGATTGGGTCTGATTTTAAAAGTCCAGGTCAATCCGTCTTTGGAAGCTGACCACGACTCCGCCATTCCGGGAGTGAGTGTGAAGTAATCATTTTCACGACTGATAAGATTATCAAAAAGTTGATAATTCAATTGAGCTGCATCGTGAGACTGGGACTTGTGCGGGTCCAAGCCTTCGGGTTCGGCACCGTTGTTAAAATGAAATTCATCGGCAGGTGTGCCTGCCACCAAAGAGGCTAAGAGGATTAAGCTTTTCATCCCGAATTTCTAAACCATCACGCAATCGGGTCAAGTTTCAAAAAGTCCGATGAATTCAGCAGTTTAAAGCCGTTCTGCAGTCCTTGTGAAGGACCCGTAGCCCTGCTAAAAGGGTTTTAAACCTTACGAAAGGCCGATTTGAGTGGGAACCAAGAAAATTCATAAACCCCAATTTGAGATTCGAGATCCCATCCACGGACCTATTGGGGTCACTGCCGAAGAAATAAAAATTGTCGATTCTCCCTACGTGCAGCGCCTTCGGCGAATCAAACAAACCGGATTTGCCGAACTCGCGTTTCCGGGTGCCACACACAATCGCTACACTCATTCACTCGGAGCCTTTCACTTAGCGGGCAAAGCCTTTGATCAAATTTTTGATGGCTTTGAGTTCGAATCCAAAGATGAGTACTACCATTTTAGAGCGATGCTGCGGATCGCTGCACTCCTCCATGATGCGGGCCACGGCCCTTTGTCTCACGCGATTGAGCAGGCCATGCCCCCTCGATCCGAAGTCCTCAAACCATTGAGAGATGTGTTTCCGGATACGACAGGACCTGCGAGCCACGAAGATTATACTCAGCTCATTATTTTAAAATCCTCACTCACTCCTCTTTTGCAAAAGACGTTTGGAAAGGATTTTCCGACGGCGATTAGCTGCTTGATCCAGTCCAACAATCGCGAACCCAGTCTCTTTAAGACAGCCAATAAGCAAAATTTATTCCCACTTCTTTCGTCTCTGATTTCGGGAGAGATCGATGTGGATCGAATGGATTATTTGGTACGAGATAGTTTGTATTGTGGGATTCCCTACGGCAACTTTGATCGCGACTGGATATTTTCAAATCTGACGTACTACGAAAAGAGCAAGGATGTGTTTTTGGCTCTAGATTCGCGAGCCACTTATGCATTTGAGGACTTTTTGCTCTCGCGTTACCATATGTTTGTTCAGGTATACCTGCATCACAAATCGGTCATCTATGATGAAATGCTTTTTCAGTTTTTGCTGACGGACGAAAACAAGACTCGCCTCCCCGCTTCGATTGATGACTACCTTTTGGTGGATGATAACTGGCTTGGAGTCCGCTTGAGAGAATCCAAAAACCCTTGGGCTCAAAAAATTATCCTCAACCAACCCTTTAAGCTCTTGCTTGAAATTCAGTCGGATGTCGCGGACAAGGCCAAAGACTATGCCAACGAACTCGAGAAAAAATTGAAGAAAGAAAAAATCCCCTACTTCAGATCTTCTTCGACAGGCCTTCTTAGCAAATACAATTCGGCAACCAGTAATGTTTCGGCTCAGCCCATTTACATTAAGTATCGAGACCCTCGATATACTTCGAGCCAGCGGCCCGGTGAAACCGTAGAGCTCATTCAGGACGCGACAGAGCTTTTTGATCGCTACAAGAAAAAGCGAGTGATCGATCGAATTTACGCGGCCGAGCATTTGAGCTGATTGAACCTTTAGTGAGGACAATCAATCCCCACGGGCGCAGAGTGAGATCGCTGCACTGGCCTTTACATGGGTTATAAGCTGTCTAGAAGCTTTAGAGACCCCTTCACCGTGGAACAAGCTTTGCATTCTTTGAGACTAGTGGAATAAGGCTTCAGATGCTCAAATGGCTTTTAATATTGTCCTACGCCCTCGTCGTGAACGCTTCAGCGTTATGGGCGAGCCCATGCGAAAATCTCTTTGAAAGTTTGGGCGTCAACTCGTTGGGCCGCATCGTGGCCAGCACTGGAACTGAGCGACGTGTCCCGGTTACAGGGCCCGATCGATATCCTCTCACCGCTGTCCTTTCAGATTTGCAAATCACTGAAGCTTTCAAATCCAGATTGGCAGGAAAGAGAATAATCTCACTCGGAGAAGGTTATTCGGAACTCCTTCCTTGGCTTCTGAAGCTCTCGCCTTGGGCCCGTGGAATTGACCTTTGGTATGATCTGAAAATTCCGATCCCCAAGCAGGGAGAACAAGCACAGCTCATGCTGGATTATCGTCAGAAGTACCAGCCCTTTCTCCTCACCGCTTCTGCGACGGATCTGCCGTTTCCGAGTGAAAGTGTGGACTTTGTGCTGAGTCACCAGCTCGTCAATAATTTGAACCCTGCCGACATCCGCAAAGTTCTCACCGAAGCCATCAGAGTCCTCGCCATCGGAGGCGAAGCTCGCCTCTATGGATTTTCGATGCAGAGTCACAGCAAAGTTCTAAACGACGTCTTAAGCCCCCTCTTTGCTGAAGGGATCATTGTCCCTAGCTTTGAAGAAGTCCCTTTGATCCTCGAATCCAACTCGTCGCCGCGCGAGGAGCATCGATTTTATTTACTCAAAATAAAAAAGATTAATAAACAAGAGAAGCCAGCTCCAATCCCAGCCCACCTCTTCGAATAAAACTTCTAACTCAAGTTCGCACGAATGCTAGGATCGTCGGGGATTTTCTCGAGAACTTTGACCAGTTCATCTCGTTCGCTCCCCGTCACTTTGGGAACGATCACCTGCAAAATAACGATCAAATCTCCCCGCGTTTTTGTTTGAGGATGAAGTGCGCCCTTTCCTTTGAGCTTCATTTTGAGCCCCGTTGAGGAGTTGGCAGGAATTTTGAGATCCACTTTGCCCGAGATCGTCGGAACCATAATCGTCGCTCCCTGAATCGCCTCTTTGAGACTAATCGGCAGAAGAATTTCGATATTGTCACCCACACGCTTAAAAAAGGGATGAGGCGCTACCTGACATTTTAAATACAAATCGCCGCCGCTACGCCCTTGCCCTGCGACACGAATCTTTGCTCCTGTCTCAACACCCGGAGGAATCCGGACATCGATAATGGACGAATCGACAGTGACGGCTTTCTTAACACCTTCGATGCTCTCCAAAAATGTAAGAGGAAGTTCCATCTCAAGATCTTGAGGCTGGCTCGACTTGCGGGAGCGAAAGCCTCTCTTACCCGCTCCAAAGGCGCCTCCCATCAAGATGTCACCCAGGATGTCGCCCAAATCAAAACCATAGTCCCCCATTTTATTGGGATCAAATCCCTGAGAGCCCCACGAACTCCCCCAGGCCTTTTCAAAATCATTTCCAAATGAGCCACTTCCGAAGCGATCGTACTTTGATCTCTTTTCGGTATCGCTCAAAACAGCATAGGCCTCAGAAATTTCTTTGAATTTGTCTTCGGCTTCTTTTTTGCCTGGATTGAGATCCGGATGATATTGGCGCGCGAGCTTTTTGTAGGCCTTTTTTATGTCTTCAACGGAGGCAGACTTTGCCACACCAAGAATTTCGTAATAATTTTTGGCACGCGCCATAGACCTAAACTAAGTTCCGAAGTGGCAACTGTCAAAGAATGACGCGAATGCTCTCGTCTTCGTCGCCCGCCGAACGCACAAAGGGCTGCAAGCGCTTAGCAATCGCTTGAATGGCCTGGCCCGCTTGGCTCTCCGGAAAGTCCAAAAGAAATGGCCGACCCTCATCACTCAAGGCACGAATCTTAGGATCGATCGGAATATCTCCCAGATAGGTCACATTGAGCTCGGTGCAAAATTTTTGTACGCGGCCATGGTCAAAAATCTCTTCTTTATGGTGGCACGAGGTGCATTCGTAGTGACTCATGTTTTCGACGATTCCCAAAATGGGAACTTTGACTTGATGAAACATCGAGATCCCTTTGTGCACATCGATGATCGAGAGATGAGAAGGCATGCTCACCATCACAGCTCCCGTCAAAGGCATTGTCTGACTAAGCGACAAAGGCGCGTCTCCTGTTCCCGGAGGAAGATCGACGAGCAAAACATCAACGCCCGTCCAATCGACATCGTGCACAAACTGCTGAATCAATTTGTGAATCATAGGGCCTCGCCAAACCAAACTCTGTCCGGGTTCAATCAAAAATCCTGCAGACATGACCTTCATGTCAAAAGCCTCGATCGGCTGAATCTTTCCATCCATCATCATGGGTTTTTTGTCCGCGACGCCGAGCATGGTCGGAATAGACGGCCCATAAAAATCACAATCAAGAATTCCCACTTTATAACCCATGCGCTGAAACGCTGCTGCGAGATTCACAGTCACAGAACTCTTCCCGACGCCTCCCTTGCCGCTGCCGACGGCAATCATCGCACCGAATTTGCTCACGGGATTTTGTCCGGCCGCCTTAAATCCAATCACCACTTGTGCTTGAGCACTCAATGCCTTGATGGCGGCTTCAATCTGAAACTGCAGAGACTTTTCAAAGACGGGATTGGACTCAGGAAGGCTGATCTCTAATACACAGGAGTCACCTTCGACTTCGAGATGAGATATCTGTTTGGCTTCGACAATATCTAAACGACTCGATGGAACTTTGACATTTCTCAGGGCTTTAAGGACGGATTCAGTATTGAGCGACATGAGAACTCACCTATCAGATTAAATTGGGTCTTTCTTCAAAATATTCGCAAGGATTCGAGGAGTCTCTTGCAGAGGATGATTTTCACATGGATTACAGTTTTCAGGACCTGGCTTACGTTCGCATGTTTTGCAGGCGAGCAAAAACCCTACCATTCCACGAAGTTCATCGTTGAGAGTCGCAAGCTTCTTTTGAAGTTCGGCAATATCAGCGAGTTTTTTTTGTACGAGATCCATGGTGGCTTCCGCCGCATCCGCTCCTTTGGGATTGTCCTTCCAAGACTCAAAAAAGCTCTTAATCTCGAGGAGAGAAAATCCCCCCGATTTGAGTTCATTGATTAAATTCAGTCGCCCCATCGCATCGTCGGTATAAACTCTCTGACCTGCGGAATTTCGAATCGGTTTTAAAAGTGCGAGTTCTTCGTAATAGCGGAGGGTTCGAGTGGTTGCCCCTGCCATTTCGGCAAGCTCCCCAATTTTGAACGTGCGTTGGAATGAACTCGTATCAAGAACTTCGTTATCTTGGCTAAAGCTACCCATACGTTTGACGTTAACGTAAGCTTTAAAAAAGAGTCAAAGCCCATTCCAATGGATTTTAAACAAGCCTGCGATCAATGGTCGCTGGGCCAAATTTTGATCTTCTGGGCGTTTCTCATTTGATTAAAGACAAAGCGATCGACGATCCGGGCTCCCCCAGAGACGTCATATTGAGACTTTGGTAAGCCATCTCCATAGGTCCCCGTGGCACGGGTCACTTGGGTAGAAGCTTCTCGTTCATCACTCAAAAACCTCAAGAGGCCAAAAATCGCGTCCGACAAAAATGCACCCTGAAGCCCCGTGCGAAGAGCCTGATCGTAGCCCTTTGTCACAGCAACGGCAGTCGCCATCGTGCGTTGATCAAAAGTCCATCCATCTTGTTTAGAAGCCATTAAAATCAGTCGATCACAGACAGATTGCGAGAGGCCTTGATCCTTAAGAATCACGGACATGACTTCAAGAGCTTCGTGTCTCTCACCGCGCTCGACCAAATCATCGAGCCTTAAGATCAAACGATCCTTTGAAATATTCTTCGACGCTCCATCCAAAATCCGAGCTCCACTCGGTTTGAGCGGCGTCACATCGACAACGAGTTGTGCGAGCTTTGAAAGCTCAACGACACTGGTTGCCAAAAGTTGCGTGCGAATTTCGGGACACCACCGCGCCACTGTCTGCAATGACTCACCATAAAGTAGACTTGCTGTCGCACGAGGCCATTGATCGCTCTTCATATAATAGAGAGCGCGACTTCTCAAACAGCCCAAAAGCGCAAAGGCCTGATCAAAGGTCATTCCCTTTTTGAACATAGACTCGATCTTTTCCCAGGCGGCTTCGGGGGTTTGTTGACTCAAGCGATTCCAAACTTCTTCGGCCCACGATTCTTCCCAAGCTCCGTCGCCCTCGGCAAAATGAGAGACCGCACGACTCAAGCGCCAACCTTGATTAACGACTTCAAGAGGTTTGGGATGAGTCCAAAATCGAGCAAAGGGTCGAGCGAGAACAACGGCGTTAGAGTTCCACCCACACGCCATCGCCACATCCACCGCTTTTGACAAAAGTTGCAAACTCAAAGGATCTGAGTTCATCACCGAATAACTGAGCAAAGTGGAGATCGCTTGAGTTCGAGACGTTCGATGGTTGAGCAAAAACAACAAACTAGCCCACGCCTTCTCTGGCGACTCCACAGCACGAGTCTCTTTTCGGATCAGTTGAGCAAATTCTTCGGCGGTTGAGGCTTGAGGCTCAGTGGTAATGAAATCACGATACCCTAAGACTTCTCGGCCGTTTCCTCTAAACAAAGAGGCCGAATACATCGCCTGGCCCATAGGCAACCATTGGTAGGACTCGTTGACTAAACTCGATGCCTGAAACGCATAAAAAAGCTGTAAGAGAGATTTATCGAGTTCATCACTCGTCTTCGTGTCCGAATTCATCTGACCGACGAACCCTTCAAACAAATCTCGCACGGATTTCTTGCGATCCACGCAATAAAATAAATTTGTGAAGAACTCTCGATCGTAATAAGGGTCCGACAACATTCCGATCATTTCATTCCATTTGCTTGGTTCCATCGAGATCACCCCTTCTTAGAAATAAATCCAGGCTCTGTTAGATTCTTCCCAAAATATTTTTTGATTTCTTCCTGCGTGAGATATCCAAGCCCCACGGCGACATCTGCCACAGTCTTTTTTTCGGCCATCGCTTGCTTAACGACTTTAGCGGCCTTCTCATACCCAATCACTGTATTGAGGGCCGTCGCTAGCCCCATGGATTCATTAAAGTACTGGGCACATTTGGCTTCGTTGGCTTTGATTCCGCTCAAACAGCGCTCCGTACAAATGCGAACTCCATTTGTTAAAATCTTCATACTCAACAAAACATTAAAAATAATTCCGGGCATCATCACATTGAGCTGCAATTGTCCCGCTTGGGTGGAATAACTCACCGTCGTATCGTTGCCGATCACCTGAAAACAAACCATATTGAGCATCTCAAGCATCGAGGGATTGACCTTGCCCGGCATGATCGAGGACCCCGGTTGAACGGCAGGCAAAAATATTTCATTAAGTCCCGAAGTCGGCCCCGAGCTCAACAAGCGAAGGTCATTCACAATTTTGGTCAATGTCAGTGCGATGTTTCGGAGAGCTGCCGAATAAAATGCCACATCAGACATATTCTGCGACATTTCGACGAGATTTTTGGCAGGCTTGAGCTTTACTCCCGAGAGTCGGCTGAGTTCCTCAGCCATTTTGACCGCATACTGCGAATGCGAATTCATTCCCGTGCCGGCCGCTGTTCCGCCAATATTCAAAAATTCGATTTCTTGCCGCGCAAATTCTAAACGGGACAAATCCTTGTCGAGAGAATCCGCAAATGCGGCAAACTGCTGTCCCAGGCGAATGGGCACCGCATCCTGCAAATGAGTCCGTGCAGTAGTCAGCACTCCATCGAGCTCTTGCGCTTTGGAGCGAAAAACTTGGATACAATTTTTGAGAACGTCCGTCAGGGCTTGATGCTCGAGCACGATCGAGATACGCATTGCCGTCGGAAACGAATCGTTTGTCGACTGCGCCATATTCACATGATCATTGGGATGGACAAAGTCGTACTGCCCGAGGGGCTTAGCCGCAATCTCGGCCGCGAGATTGGCCAGGACTTCGTTGACGTTCATATTAAACGACGTCCCCGCTCCCGCCTGAAAGCAATCGATAACAAAGGAAGAGAGGTGTTTGTTTTCCTTGAGAACTTGATCACAAGCTTTCATGATGGCGTCCGCCTTCGCCTGATCCAGCATACCGAGACCCTGATTGACCGTCGCTGCGGCCCGTTTGATCATCACATAGGATCGCACAAAAACTTCGGGCTCTCGAAAGCCAGAAATCTTCCAGTTTTCGACTCCGCGTTGGGTCTGCACGCCATAATAGACGTCTGAAGGGACTTGGACTTCGCCAAGAGAATCGTGCTCAGTTCGGTATTTACCCATACTAAAACCCTAAGAAAAATGAGCCCCGAGGACAATGGGTTTCGACTTGTTCTTTTAAATCAAAAGGCGTTTCATTGACCCACTATGAACCTTGAAATTCATTTTCATCAAATGGAGTCTACGCCCGCAATTAAATCCCACATTGAGGCAGCGGTTCAGAAATTAGAGCGCTATCTCGAGGGTCACGATCACGTCAAATTCGTGGTAGGCGCGAATGGTCACCACAATGTGTATGCTGAGATTTTTTGGCACGATCAAGAATCAGGCAAAGATCTTTTTGCAAAAGAAGAAGCGAACCAAGGTCAGGACCTCTACGCACTGGTCGATGTCGTGGTAGAAAAGGTGTTTCATCAACTGCACAAACATCACGACAAAAAGCTTGAACGCCGCCAGAAAAAGGACCCGATCAAAAAGACCTCCGCATCGCACTGAGCGGGAGTTTTTTGCAAAAGTTTACTGTTCTCGATGGGAGCTCCTGTTAGAATGACGCTCCATGCATCTTTCAACACTGATTGTTGATCTTGCGCTCCTCTTGGGGGTCGCAGCGGTCATGGGCCTCATTTTTCGCAGGCTCAAACAACCGGTTGTTCTCGGCTATTTGCTTGCTGGAATTCTCGTAGGGCCTGAATTCACCCTTCTCCCTACGGTGAGGGATCCCGAAAACATCAAAATATGGGCCGAACTCGGCGTCATCTTTTTGCTCTTTGTCTTGGGGCTAGAGTTTAGCTTCAAACAGTTGTTTCGAGTGGGACGCCCGGCGCTAGTGGCGGCCACTGTCGAAGTCTTTGCCATGGTGGGGCTGGGAGCGACTGTCGCTCTTTTGCTCGGCTGGAGTCGAACTGAGGCAATTTATTTAGGGGCTATTCTGGCCATTTCTTCAACGACGATTATCGTCAAAGCCTTTCAGGAACAGGGGATCAAAACCCAATCCTTTGCGACACTGGTTTATGGAATTCTCATCATTGAAGATCTGTACGCTATTTTGATTTTGGCAATGCTTTCGGCTCTCAGTACGGCTCAAAGTCTGCAGGGATCCGATATCTTTAAGCCCGTCTGGACTCTCCTGTTGTTTTTGCTCGTGACGGTGCCTTTAGGGCTTTGGCTCTTTCCGCGCATTCTCAAATATCTTCGCGACTGGCTCGATGATGAGAGTCGAGTCATTGTTTCGCTCGCTCTTTGTTTGGGACTCGTCGTGACCACGGTCATGTGGGACCTCTCGCCTGCTCTGGGAGCTTTTCTAATGGGAGCCTTTTTAGGGGAGACCTTAGAGGGTGAGAGAGTTGAGCGCTTTTTAAAACCCATCCGAGATCTCTTTGGGGCCATTTTTTTTACGTCGATAGGAATGCTCGTCTCGTTTGAGCAACTGGGCTCGGAAGTTTGGTTGATTGCTCTTTTGTCAGTCATCACAATCACAGGTAAAGTTTTGTTTACCTGGCTCGGTGCGGTGATGGGCGGTCAAGACAGTCGAACCGCACTGCAGGCAGGATTGTCCTTAGGGCAGATTGGGGAGTTCTCCTTTATTATCGCCACACTCGGTCTCAATCTTCAGGTCATCTCGCCCAAACTCTACCCCCTCGCTGTAGCGATTGCGTTGATCACCACCTTTGCGACCCCCTATTTGATTCAGATCGGGACAAAACTCCAATCGATGGGCTTTTTGAAGTTTGCAAAAATCATCAAGCCGCGGCTCTGGAATGGCCACTTGGTTGAGTTTGAGATTCATCCCCACTTTCAACACGCCGGAGAGGTCTTGCAAGAGATCAAGCTGAGGGAAAGGTTTGGAGTTTCGCTCGTCGCCATCTGGCGAGGCGAACGAAAAATCTTAGCGCCGACTCGATCCGACCGACTCATGCCGTTTGATCGAGTTGTCGTCCATGGAACAGACTTGCAGCTTGCTCGATTAGAAAAGTTTTTTTCGTCCGAGCGCTATTCGGTGGAACACATCGACGAAAACCAATTTGTATTGGAAGGGATTCGCGTTCGCGAAGACCATCGATTTTGTGGCAAGCGCATTCGCGAAAGCGGCATTCGCGAACAAACTCACGGTCTTATTCTGGGCATCGAACGCCATGACCAAAAGCTCCTCAATCCGGATTCGTCTGTATTACTCTTAGCCGATGATATCTTGTGGATTTATGGCCGACGCGAGCGACTCAAACGAATCTCTCGCTAAACTTTAGAGCACGTTCGCCGCTAATTCGGCCAAAGGAGAGCGTTCTCCCTTAAACAAATAGCAGTGCGCTCCGAGCATCTGGTCTTTGAACTTCTCCGCCACGTAGGTGATCCCGTTATTGGTCGAATCAATATAAGGATTGTCGATCTGATACGGATCGCCCGTGAGCACAATCTTTGTGCCCTCACCCGCCCGAGTAATAATCGTCTTAATTTCGTGGGGCGTTAGATTTTGAGCTTCGTCCACCACCATCCACTGTTTGGGAATGCTTCGACCTCGAATATAGGTCAGTGCCTCAATCTCTACTTCGCCAAACTCCATGATGGTTTTGTAAGAAACTCTTCGATCCCTGCCGGCGGATTTAGAAGACAGCAAAAATTCAAAATTATCGTAAATAGGCTGCATCCACGGACGGAGCTTTTCTTCGAGTTCTCCGGGCAATGCACCTAAGTCTCGGCCAAGGGGAAAGATCGATCGAGAAACGAGCATTTTGGTATAAGCACTCTCATCCAAAACCTTCACAAGACCGGCAGCCAACGCGAGCATGGTTTTTCCTGTTCCCGCCTTTCCGACGAGGGTCACAAGCGGAATCCGATCATCCATCAAGGCATCGATCGCAAATTTTTGCTCTTTGTTGCGAGGAATAACTCCCCACAGTCCCTTAGCCAACTCGATAATGGGAACAATTTTTTGTAGATAGGGATCCCATTTTGCGAGGGCAGTGTTTTTTTCGTTTTCTGAATCTCTTAAGACAAAATACTCATGCGGATAGGGCTTATGATCCCAATCATCCTTCGTGAGTTCTCGCTTTTTATAGAAAGTCTGTAAATCATCAGGGCTGACTTTGAGTTCGCGCTCTCCCGTATAGAGCTCATCAATATCGACTTTGACTTCGTCTTGATAATCGACCGACACAACTCCATAAACATCCGCACGGACTCTGAAGTTGGCATCCTTGGTAATCAAAATCACCCGACGTCCCTGACGCACCAAATCCATGGCGATCAGCAAAATCTGCGAATCATTGCCGTCCAGCATCTTAAGATGCCCGAGCTCTGCTTGACCCGAATCCCGAACGATGACTCTCAGTTCTCCAGGAACTTTTTTGGTGGCCGTTGGAAACAATTCATCATGAGCAATTTGGAGGGGGACCCCGTTAGAAAGGCTCCCAAACTGCCTCATCGCATCGAGCATGCGCGTAAAGGTCCGTGCATTTTTGCCGACTTCGTTGAGGTCTCGTTTAAAACGATCGACCTCCTCGATGACCTGAATCGGAATGATCACGGCATTGTCGCCAAAGGCAAACAAGGCATTTGGATCATGAAGGACAACGTTTGTGTCGAGAACGAAGAATTTTTTCTCGTTAGTTCCCGAATCACCCTGAAGGTCACTAAGTTTGCGTACAAGTCCCAAGCTCTTTAGTCTTAGGGCTCTTGACCCTGCGGGATCAACAGAAATCAATGCCGACAAGCGAGAGATTTTGCTGATAGACTATTGATCAATTGATGATTGACGATCCCAAAAATAATCGTCCACCCAAAGGCGGCGAGCCCTTTGATCCTGCGGCTTTTAGAATACAGCAGGAAGTCGAGGAATTCCTCAGAGACCTGTCACTCGAGTTCCCCTTTCCGGACATCTTTGAGAGCTTGAGGCGATTTGAATTCAAAGAGCGCTTTGGAGGAAAAATCGTACCACTTCCCAAAAGCCAATCTCAATCCGAAAGCATCCGCGAAATTCGAGAGCGAGTGGATGAGTTCCTCGCGCAGTTGCGCAAAGACTACGGCAAAAAATATTCAGATCACATCGAAGCGAGCTTTCGATTTTACACACAAGTAACGAGAGAACCGCCGTCGGATTCATAAAACGAACGATCTATCGAGATCTCTTCAGCCGTTTTTTTTATCAACGCCCAGCTATCAAGGTGCGGGGCAAGCGAGAGACAACTGGCCCATCAACACTCCACGCCCCATGAGCTGATGCTGTGCCGCATCGATCGTGGATAGCGCGTCTGCGGCACCTTCGACCGTCGCAATGGAGATCGTATGATACCCGCCCACGGCCAAAGGAATCTCAAAAACCTTTTCGGACGATCCCAGTATGGCGCTCACATCAACGACTTGAATGGGACTAGCTGCACTGAGAGTCAGCGATCCGACTTTGACTGTGACCTTGTTCGCATCAAACCGGTGTGCAAAAAGTCTCGCGAGCTTTTCGCTTCCTTGGAGATCGATTGCAATGTTACGTCCATCTTCTGCATAGAGTTCCACTCCCATCTCTCCTGCAATTGTGAGACGAGCCTTCACTCCCGATGCGCTTGAATAATCATTGATGAAATCCACGAGCTTCTCAAGACTGTTCACTGAAAGATCCATAAACGAGACGCTGTTGAGATTGAGTCCCTTCATCGAGGCAGGAAACTCTCTTAGATTTACAGGGAGAGACAAAATCGTATCATTCACTTCTGCCTTTACATCGGTGAAATTTCTTATTGCATTGATCCGTCTTGCCCAAGCAACTGAACTTCTCCACCCTTCATGAGACGAAACATAATCATCCTCAGAGCTGGGAGTCGAGATGAGCGTTTGATTGATCTCTACAGAGACCAAGGGCTGGCTCGGATTTAAGCGAGGATCATTAATAAAAAACTCCTGCTTGGCCACGCGCCCCAAAACATTTGAACTCATCGAAGGAATCTCAAACTTTCTTACAAAATGCCCACTCGAGAAATTACTAGGATAAGCCAATGTAAACTTCATGGGATCTAAAAGAGGAAAATAAACCGCACCAAACGAATCCCAAAATGTGGTCTGTTCCACAATTCTGTCAAACTCCGCCATCCACGCTTGGTTTTCATCATCCAGATATCCACGTTCGGTCATCGAAATTGTTGCATTAGCTGACTGGATAGCGAGTTCACGCGACCGCTGAAGGATATTAGTTAACGTGCCGTAAGCACCCATATACAGCTGTCCTAGAGGAGCCCCTTCGGCACAGGTGAATCGCGTCTCACATTGAGACACCAAACTCATATACAACAATGTCGAAAAAATCATAGCACGCCCCTCCCGAGTGATACTTTGACTTAAGAAAGGTCCTGTGACCAGCAGGGTGTTCCAAATCAATTGTCGCTACGCGCTATATAATGACCCTCTCAGAGAGTGTGCGGACTGTGCGAATCCAGAATCTTGGGAACTTGAATCCTCGTGCGGTATCCAGTTAGGATCCCCGCGTGAACAAGCTCATTCATGGTATTAAGGATTTTAGAAAAAACGTGCTTCCTCACAAAAGGGAGCAATTTGCACAACTCGCCAAGGGACAAAATCCTGATGTGTTTTTTGTGACTTGCTCCGATAGTCGCGTCGCTCCCAATTGGTTTGCATCCACGGATCCCGGCGATCTTTTTGTGGTGCGAAACGTCGGCAATCTCATCCCTCCCGCGAGTGAGGTGGCGGATATTCACAAGCTCGGCAACTCCGTTGTTGCTGCTGCTGAGTTTTCTCTCCTTGGATTTGGCGTGGGTCATATAGTGATTTGTGGACATTCCGAGTGCGGCGCGATGAACGCGATTGCAACTCAGACAACCCCCTCAGGATCATCACACCTCAAAAATTGGCTCGCCTATGCAGAGCCGTCACTCCATAGACTCAAAAGCACCGGCGCCATCGACCCGAACTTGAGTCTCGTCAATCAACTCTCACAAATGAATGTGCTTCAACAGATGGATCATCTTAAATCTCATGCCTTTGTGGGCAAACTCGTTGACGAGGGGAAGCTTGAGATTCATGGATGGTGGTTTGATATCGCCAAAGCGGATATCTATTCGTTCAATGAAGCGGCCAGACGATTTGAAGTTATTGAGTAAGAGCCAAAAAAAAGGGCCCACTCGGGGCCCTTTTTTAAATTGAGACAAAACGGAATTAGTAATCCATTCCGCCCATGCCACCCATGCCGCCAGCCGCTGCAGGAGAAGGCATCGCCTTCTTCTCAGGCTTTTCAGCGATCATGGCTTCAGAAGTGAGCAACAAGCTCGCCACTGATGCCGCATTTTGAAGAGCGGATCGAGTCACCTTGGTCGGATCGATGACGCCGGCTTTTACGAGATCTTCGTAATTTCCGGTCGCAGCGTTCAAACCAAAAGCACCCTTTTCGTTTCGGATGCGCTCAATGGCGATGCTGCCGTCAATGCCAGCATTTTGAGCGATCTGACGAAGAGGCTCTTCGAGAGCTCGTCGTACGATCTTAATTCCAAAAGTCTGCTCATCATTGGCCAACTTGAGGGACTCAAGTGCGCTAATGCAACGAATCAAAGCGACGCCGCCGCCAGGGACGATGCCTTCTTCGACAGCTGCGCGAGTCGCATTGAGAGCGTCTTCGACACGAGCTTTCTTTTCTTTCATTTCGGTTTCGGTCGCTGCGCCGACGTTAATAACGGCAACTCCACCAGCCAATTTGGCCAAGCGTTCTTGGAGTTTTTCGCGATCGTAATCCGAAGTGGTTTCATCCATTTCGCGACGGATGGTCTTTACTCGAGCTTCGACGTTTGCCTTTTTGCCCACGCCTTCGATGATCGTGGTGTTTTCTTTGTCGATCACCACTCGTTTGGCGCGGCCGAGACGTTCGATCGTCAAAGCATCCAAGCGAGCACCGGTTTCTTCAGAAACCATTTCGGTTCCTGTCAAAATAGCGATGTCTTCAAGCATGGCTTTGCGTCGATCTCCAAAGCCAGGGGCTTTAACCGCACAAGCTTTGAGAGTTTTGCGCAGGTTGTTCACAACCAAAGTGGCAAGGGCTTCGCCTTCGACATCCTCAGCGATGATCAAAAGAGGTCGGCCCGATTGAGCAACTTTTTCGAGTACAGGAATGATGTCTTTGAGGTTCGAAATCTTTTTCTCATAGACGAGAACAAAAGCGTCTTCGAGGACGGCTTCCATTCGCTCAGGATCTGTCACAAAGTACGGAGAGAGATATCCGCGATCAAACTGCATCCCTTCGACGAGATCCAAAGTGGTCTCCATCGACTTTGCTTCTTCGACCGTGATCACGCCTTCTTTGCCGACTTTGACCATAGCTTCGGCGATGATATCCCCGATACCTTTGTCACCATTGGCAGAGATGGTTCCGACTTGAGCGATTTCCGTCTTGCTCATATTGCAAGGCTTGCTGATCTTTTTGAGCTCTGTCGTGACGGCTTCAACGGCAGAATCAATTCCGCGCTTGAGCTCCATCGGACTGTGGCCTGCAGCGACCAACTTGAGACCTTCTCGAAAAATCGATTGAGCCAAAACAGTAGCAGTTGTTGTTCCATCACCAGCGATATCCGCGGTCTTAGAAGCAACTTCCTTCACCATTTGAGCGCCCATATTTTGGAACTTATCTTCGAGTTCCACTTCTTTAGCGACTGTGACACCGTCTTTGGTAATCAAAGGCGATCCAAAAGATTTTTCGATGATCACGTTACGGCCTTTAGGTCCGAGGGTCACTTTCACCGCATTGGCGAGAGCGTCCACACCTTCCAACAAAGCCTTTCGACCTGTTTCAGAAAAATGAATTTCTTTTGCTGACATTTTATATGCTCCTTAAAATTATGCTTCGAGAACGCCGAGGATGTCTTCTTCGCGAAGAATCAAATGCTCTTCGCCGTCGATCTTGACTTCGGTTCCAGAATATTTGCCAAACAGGATTCGATCCCCTGCTTTGACTTCGGGATTGAGTTTAGATCCGTTTTCAAGAATCTTGCCGTTACCAACAGCAATGACCTTGCCTTCCATGGGTTTTTCTTTCGCTGTATCCGGAATAAAGATCCCGCCTTTTGTGCGTTCTTCTTCCGCTACTCGCTTTACAAGTACTCGATCTTGCAAAGGTCGAATTTTCATATTGAAGACCTCCTTAAATTACGTTCGTTAGTTCCTACTTTGAATCCTCAGTTTTTTTCGCCACGGTTCCCTCGTCTTTTGTCGATGAAGAAACCGCAGGCGCCCTTTTGTAGTCCGTCGTATACCAACCCTCACCCTTGAGAGCGAAGGCGGCAGCCGAAATAAGCCGATCTACCGGCTCTTGGCAGATTTCACAGGTCGTCAGTTCAGGATCAGAGAAGCTCTGACGGGCCTCAAAAACATGGCCATGAGTACGGCATTTGTATTCGTAAATCGGCACGTTCGCAACTTAGGGTTGCCTCATTCGGTGTCAAGGTTTGCCCCGCAGAACTTCATATATATAGAGGATTCGACAAGTTTACATAATAAGGAGTTCTTTAGGCCCCATTAGCCCCTATAACGCAGGCTCTACCTTGTTCGAAAGCGGTACGGCTTCGATTCGAAAGCTGGGATTTTTGAGATCATCCTGACTCTTTTTAGTCAGCAAAATCAGTGAACGCTGCAGCTTGTTAGACTTTTTAAAATAATCCTGAATTTCGATTTCAATGCGAACAGGGATACCCACTCTCGGGCAGCCTTTTTTTTCTGGAATATAGACCAACGCCCACGCTGAAAGTGTGGGGGAATATCGCACCTGCGCGTCTCGACCGCAGATATTTCCTTCGACGACTGCCGAAATCCTTATTTTGTTTTCGTCTTTGTCGATGAGTTTAGGAAAATCATCAGCCCATGCCGTATAAAACTCGGCAATTTCAAACCGATCAGGCTTCTCATAGCTCATATCCATCAAGTCACTGAAAGGCAAATGACTCACTCGCGAGGCATCCACGCTAAAGACTATCCCCTCTTTAATATCCTGAGCGAGAATGCTCGAGGTGGCTGCAGCAGTGAGGATTAGAAAATTAAGTAAAAAAGTTTGTTTCATTTGTGAAAATTCTCCCTAAAAATTCCTTACATGATTTGGAAATTAGATGGATGAATAAACGATAGCGCAAAATACATTGTAGCCACAGCGCGGCCACAGACTAAAATTCTCAAGGCTGACTGCTGAATTCCAGACCAGGACGGTCCCAGTAATCGCTATAGATTGGCGTCGTGACGCTCAAAAAAAACTTCTGATCAAAGATATCTGGCTGACGGCTATACAAATATTTGAGCCATTGCTCGACGTTGACTCCATCAAATCCCCGCGACTGATCTCCCCTGTCTGAGTTAACTTTGAGACCATACTCAAATCGCAGTGGTCCCTTACTTCCGGGCTCATAGATACTGGAGGTCAGAAAGTTCACTTGCTTAAGTTTTGAAACCCTACTGGCCAAATCCGAAAATGGTCGATGCGCAGGATAATAAAATGCCAGTCCCCGATAAAACTCAGGCGCCTCAATCCAAACACCGAGTTGTTTGTACTTCATCCAAAGCAAGCCATCTGGCGAAGTATTGGATTGGCTTCGCACAATCGCAAGGGCTTTGCCCGTCCAATAATCCGAAAGATCTGCCGGAACGGGCAATCGGCTTCGTGCGCCAATATGATAGACCATATCTAAGTCAGGATGAAATAAAGGATGGCCTTTTACGAGCTCTTCAAAAAACTTCCAACAGTCTGTGCGTTCAACAGCCTCCAATGTTGGCGGACACAGCCCCCAAAGAATTAGGGCAAAAAGATATCTCAGACTTAAAGAGCGCCCTCTCATTGCCCTTATCTTTCCTCGCACTGATAAATATAGGACGGGAAGGAGGAATAACTGTCCGCGTCCTTGAGTGACCATGTCACAATCTTAGTACGTTGGCAGAACAGCTTTTGATCTTTGGAACGCTCCTCAACCAGGACGGTCGCAGAATAGCCCTCACCTACTTTGAGTGAGTCTATTGAATGTGCAAAAATATCCTCCAACAAATCAAGTTCATCGGATCCGTCGATTTTAAAAGTGATTTTGGACTCAACATCCATACGGTCGAATTCCTTTTGAGCCTCTAGATTGAAGGCCTTCAGATGTTTTTTCTCAGTTTGAGGAGATTCCGTGGCTTTTATGGGTTGTTGCTTCTTCTCTCCTTTCTGAAACCAAACACAGTCTCCCTCATGGTGAGTCGATTCGATCGCAAATCCTTGCGAGATCATTTCCTTAAATACAGCGGTTCGAACTTTGGGCGAAAACGTATCGGCGTCTTCCCGAGGATAGGAGACTATTTTCTGATCAATTTGCAAACGTTCACCGTCACAGTTCACAGCAATGCGAGCTTGTTTGGGAATGAGTTTGAAGACACAGACCTCACAGAGACTCGATCCTTCGAGAGCCTGTGGGAGCTGAGTGTGGAGAATAAAATCGAGATCTGGATTGCTCGTCACTGGTGGCAGTTTGGGCTGCGCGTGCAAAGACAAATCCATTGAAATCCCTAACAAAAAAATAAATGAAATCGCGTTTTGGTTCATATTTCTATTCACACTATGTGTGAATAGCTGTCGCAACAAGGGGGGTAAAATGTGGCAGCAGAGTGGCTGGCCACTTTCACGAATCCTCGTTTGTCGACAACTCTTCTCGCCTTGAATCGAAGCAAATTCTTCACTTTTTAGAGCTGCGCCTTGAGTGCGCGACATACCTTTGAAGTTTTTTTAACTTGTGACTGGCCCACATCTTGCAAATTCAACTAAACGGCTTATCGGGCGGTGTAACTGTTTGAGGTTCGAGCGACATGAATTCTTGGCACCGTATCCTTGTCACTGCGATCTTAGCTTCAGGCTTTGTCTCTCCAGCCGAGGCAAGTTCTGTCGGAAGATTTTGTAAAAGGGCTTTGGCCTTCACCGGCTTCATCGAGTGGACAACAGATAAGGCCACCATCTTCGCTCCACAGCTCGTTGAGAAAATCAAAGCACATCCAATTGACGACAACCAAATATTAACTCTCTGGATGACGCCCGCCCGCGCACTTTTTGTCACAGGAACGAAGGTCTATGACCTCAAGATCACGAAGCTCAAGAATTTTGGACGAAGCACTAAAGTATCAGTGTTTATGAGAGACGAATGGGTGCCTGCACTCGACTGGACTCTTTTTAGAAAGCACAGTGTCTGGACGATCAAGCATCGAGAACTCGATGACAAAGCTCAAGGTCTCTTGAGGATGCTGGATGCGAGTCAATCTTCGGATGCACCCCATCCTGGATGGTCAACTGCGTTTGAGGATCACATTCCCATAGACTTTGCGCTCACAAGCAATGTGATCGCCTCTTGGTCTGCTCAACCCCTCGCTCCTTCGAGAAACAGAGCGTTGAGACTGACGATCTCAATTATCTTTGCTTTCTACGCCTCTGAAGCAGCCCGCGACCACGCACAAAACTCTTCACTTGAAGCAATCAAACAACGAATGCAGCAAATGACTTCAGGAAATCATAATTGGGGATTTACAGATGATGTCCTTCTCTCGGCAGCATTCTTTAAAGCGACCCCCCGGGAGAAGAGGCAACTCTTGGAGCACTTTACGCGGCTCCCCACATGGAACTCGACGGTCTGGGCCAGAACGCAAAGTCTCTTGGCGGATGAAGACGTGTACGTAAGACTCTACGCGATTCATGCGATTAGAATTCAGAAATCATGGCCAAAGTCATTTGTCGATGAAATCCGAAAGTCAGATGAGATCGATCCAGGGATTGTCAAAGAACTTGAAGGACATCTCTCGCAAGGGTTTAGCCAGATAACTCCCTAGTGACACGGCATTATAACGAATACTAAATGAGATATGTCGTTAAACAAGCGCTCACAAAGCCATCGAGCTGCTCACGCATTTCAGGAGAAAGGTCTTCAAAGCGAGCGGCAAATCCCGAGACATGAAAGCGATTGACCCCCACAAAGTAGGGCACCGCATAGAGAACTTCAGCCGTCGTCTCCACTGCTTCGTTTCGACCGGGGATAAACATCTTAAGATTGATCATCGTTCCCGATGAGGGAGGATTCATATCTCGAATGAAAATTCCATCTTTGGAAAGAGTAAATGAATTGGAAGACTGCTCTACGCCATTGACCTTATAGACAACTGGAACTGCTACGAGCGAACGAAAATTCTTGCGCTCATCCATTTGTTGCCGAGGTAAGACGAAACTCTGAACAATATACAAAAATTCTTCGTGGCTGATCGCTTTACTGACAACGGCTCGAACGCCTAACGCACGAAGCTGATTTTTGAGATCTTTGGTGAGCGAAATATCGACAAACAAAATCACTGGCCACTGCGTGAGATTCTCCTTTTTGAGGCGAATCAAAAGCTGCCACTGCTTGGGATCTTTGGTGAGAGATATCAAAACGAGCTTGAGACCTTCCGCCTCTCGCGAAATAAGTTTGTAAGCATCATCAGTACTTCTCACCCAATTAACGAAGTACTTGGGATCCAAAAGCATGTTCTGAATAATGCGCCCAAAGAATTCTTCGGCTTCGATGAGAGCAATCTGAAACTTTCGCTTATTGCCGACAGACTCTCGCGCTTCCTTTACTAACTGGGCTGGAGACTGGGCCTCGGTCGGAAAAATTCGAAATCCAGTATGCAAGAATCCAGAAGTACGAAGTTTGTGTTCGACCACTTCGGCCCCAAGGCGATTGCATTCAAAAAGTACAGCGGCCACACCCTCTCGCCCCGCATCAAAAAGTACATCCGAGCGCCGGACAGCTTTTTCGATCTTAGCGATTTGGTTTTGACGATGCTTTTCTTGCTCCGACGGAAGCGTCGCCTTGAAGTCTTCTGGGATGTCGATGATTCCAATCGCAAAAGGACGATTGTAACGAAGCGCTCTGGGAATCTCGATCTGAATCGTCGGCTCAAACATCTCGTACGGATAGATACTCCGGGGACCAATCTCTATTCGCAGAGCTTCTTCGGTTCGAGCGAGTAAAGTCGTCGCCGGCGGCACGGCCGCTCGAGGAGCCGTCACGGCCACAGTGGGCACCTGGCCAGTCGATGGAGCGGGTGGATTTTGCGCAGCGGCTTGAGTCGAAGTCGCCATCTCCTGCGTGAGAGTATCTAAAGAGACTTTCATCACAGGATCATTGTCGACCGCTTGAGTGGCTGTAGCTGCCGCTTTAGCCTTCATGGCAGGAAGATCTTTTGCCGCAGAGCGCTTTCGGAGAATTCGTTTGATCGCTTTTTCGAGTTCGATTTCGACCAGTGAGATATCCTCAAAGGGCTTAGCCATGAGACTCGTCGCGCCAAGCTCCATGGCCTGATTGGAAATCTCTCCGGAAGGATAGGCCGTCATCACAATCACTTCGGGCGTTTTATTGAGAGCGATGACATCCTTTAAAAACTCAAGGCCAGTGACTCCAGGCATATGAATGTCTGTAAAAATAATGTCGACATCGGATTGAGACACAAGCTGCATGGCATCGGCGGGATTGGAAGCCGTCGAAATCTTACAGCCAGGAACCATGGAGAGAACATCTTTGAGAAGCTGCAATATTGTTGTGTCGTCATCCACCGCCAAAACATGAAACTGAGTGGCGTCTCCCAAAACTTGATGAGAAGAAGGAGGCTTATTCATTTTGCGCCCCCTCCTTTTTGGCCTTTTCTGCTGTCTCAAATGCGGATTCGATCGACGACATGAGTGCACTTAGTTCGATCGGTGCCGCTGTGGGGGCTGCAGTTTGCTCTTCTGTCTTTTGAGCTTCTTCTATTCCTTGGAGAACATCCTCTATGGTCTGCTTGTTACTCTCCGAAATGACTTCTGGACTCGGTGCAGGCGCAGGATCAGTTGCAGGCGCAGACTCTGCCTGAGTGGCGTCGAGATCTCCAAAGACAATGGACTCGAGGGAGACTTCGGGTGCAGCAGGAGGTTCTGCTACGATCTCGACGGCAGCAACTTCCTGAGGAAGTGAAACCTCCGCCGCAGAAACTTCTGCGCCTACCAAGGGATTCTCCGCAACAACCACCAAACCATCAGTGTGGACCACAGGCGTGTCTGTAACCACCACAGGATTTTCTGCGACGACCGCAGGAGCACTCGCACTTTCAACGGGCGCTGCAGGCTCCTGAGGGATTTCTGCAAATCCCACGACTCGATTGCGACCCTGCTTTTTGGCATGATAGAGACTCTGGTCCGCGCGCTCGATCAGATCGCTAATGGATTCTGCGTGATCAGGAATCGTCGCAACGCCCACACTCACCGAAACGCAACCCAAAGGCTGAGTTTCTCTGTGAGCAAACCCATACTGAGCGATGGCTTCGCGAATGCGCTCGGCCTTCACTTTAGCTCCCTCATAAGGTGTAAACGGAAGAAGAACGACGAACTCCTCGCCACCATAGCGAGCGACGACGTCGGATTCGCGCTTGCCCATCTCCGTACTCAATACGCCGCCTAGCGTTCGAAGAAGCTCATCCCCAGCGGGATGCCCATTGGTATCGTTGTATTTTTTGAAATGATCGACATCAAAAAATATCATGGAGAGTGGAGCATTCTGGCGTTTGCTCAGCGCAAGTTCTTGCCGTGCTCGATCCTGAAAATAGCGATGATTGTAAAGCATCGTGAGCCCATCTCGATTGGCCATGCCGACAATCTTTGCGTGCAACTGTACCTTTTCGTAGCAGGTTCTTACTTCCTGACAAAAAAAGTCAGCGAGCGCGGGATTGAGATTTTCAAAAACAAAAGCCTCTTGAATCTCCCCTTCGTATTCGAGTCGCACCACTTTGAGCGATCGATAGGTATTGAACTTTTGCGCGATGGCATCCAGGTCAGGAAACAACTGCTCGCCCCCAAACGCCTGTTCGTCGGGAACTCTATATTTGGATTTCCATTGACCTTGGGATTTTTCGACCCACAGAACTTTGAGTTTGGGATCTCCAAACAATTGGCACAGCGCTTTACACACTTCGGGACGCATGGATTCCATTTCGAGCAATCCGTTGAGAAGTCTCGTCGCCTCAAAGAGATGCTTGAGCTGACTCGCAGACTGTTTGAGTCGCTTGACGAGCTCTACATTCTGCTGGCGGAGCATAATCTTCTCAGCGACCTGAGTGAGCTTCTTCGGTACCACGGAGAGATCATCAAAGGGCTTATTAAGATAGTCGTAAGCTCCACTCTTAATGGCCTTCAGTGCAGTTTCTAAAGTCGCGTTGGAAGTCATAATAATGACTTCAATGAGAGGATTTCTTTTTTTGACGGCCTCCAAAAGCTCAATTCCCGTCATTTCGGGCATTTGGATATCGGACAAAATAATATGAAAGGGTTGGGAACAAATCTTGTCGTAACCCACTTTGCCATTGGGTGCTGAATCCACAGTCCAACCATCGGATTTGAGAGTCTCGACGAGCATGCCACGGATGGAATCCTCATCATCGCAGACAAGAATCCGAACCAGACTCTTATTGAGCATAAAGATTTTATCTTCTTCGCTCATAACTCACTCATTAAGCGGCAGATGCACGGGCGGTTGACGGAGACTGCGTGGCGGACTCACCAATTGGAATGGTGATCGTAAACGTTGTCCCCTTGCCCACTTCACTTTCGACGTCAATGGATCCACCGTGATCTTTGATGATCCCAATGCTGACAGAAAGTCCAAGCCCCGTTCCCTTTCCCACACCCTTCGTCGTGAAGAAAGGTTCAAAGATTCTGTTTTTTACTTCTTCTGTCATTCCATGACCCGTATCTGAAATTAAAATGAGAACTCTGTTTTTTTCCTGTTCGTAATGAGTCGTAATCGTCAAAGTGCCCTTGTTATCCATGGCATGCTGGGCATTCAGCATAAGGTTCATCAGAACTTGCTGAAGTTGATTTGAATTTCCAGCACACCAGATCGGGGCCCCATCCACCGCAAAAATCTGAACGATCTTGATTCCGGAAATACTCATTTGATGTTCGACGAGTCGGATCGAATCCTTGACGGTCTTATTGAGATCGATGCGTGACATGACCGGCTTTTCTTGACGGGCAAATCGCATGAGATTTTCGACGATCTCTTTGCAACGAACAGCTTCTTTCTCAATGATGTCAATGTAAGGAAGAATCTCCGAATCCGCGGGGAGCTTCTTCTTGGACATCTGCGCATATCCCAAAATTCCAGCCAGAGGATTTTTGACTTCGTGTGCAATCCCCGCTGACATTTGTCCGAAGGCCCCCATTTTCTCTGACTGAATGAGCCTGGTTTTGGCCCTTTCGATTTCGGACTCTCTCTCTTTGAGGTCATGAATCATTTTATTAAAGACATTGGCGAGCCGACCAATCTCATCTTTTGTTCGAACCTTCACTTTGGCGCCAAACTCCCCTTTTCCGACTTTTTCCATGACGGTGGCGAGCTCTGAAATGGGAGAGATAATCCCACTCGAAAAGAAGAAGAGCAGATTCATCATCACCACAAGAACAATCATCATGATGGCTAAGGTTCGCCCCTGAATCATGTGAACATTCTTCATCAGCAACGTCATCGGCTCCTGCAGAATCAAAGTCAGCCCGCCGCCTTCTTTAAACTTAAAGAAGCTCGAGACTACTTCTCCGGTTCTCGGATATTCAATGACTTTGAACGCTTGTTCGCCATCGTTCATCTTCTCCAAAACTTTGAGTGCATCTCGATCATCAAAGACAAGATTGCTGGGATCCCAACCTTCTTTGGTGGATCTCAAAATATTTTGATGTGAATCAATGAGGACAAGATCCTGCCCTTCACGAGCACGAATGCTACTAAAGAGCTTTTCGGCCAAAACTTCGGCGACACCGACGTATCGACGTGTTTGAAGCTGGCCCGTTTGTAGAGTGACCGTCAAAACAAATGTCGGAAGCAGAGTTTTGACACTGGAGTTAAAGACAAGCCACTTTCCTGGATCCGCAAATCGCGCCAAAATCTCTTCGGCCAGTTTTTGTTTGTTCTTGGGACCAATGAGTTGGTCGAGGCTTAAGCTTTCTTGAGCCAATAGATCTTCACGAGTCCATTCAAATACGGGACGCCCCGTCACATCGACCCAAGAGACCCACAAAAAGTCAGGAAACACAAAGGGATCAATTTGGAGTTCGGGATTCATTTCCCAGGAGCGAAACAAAATCTCAATTTGGCGACGATATTCTTGGACTTGCGCAAGAACTCCCCTCGAAACAAGTTCGGCCACTTGTTGATTTGTTTCTTCCACTTGAGCTCGATTGGAATCAGAGACAATTTTGATATTCGAGACAATGACCGCCCCCAAACCTCCCAAACAAATGGAAAGCACGACGAGCAGGAGCTTGACTCTCAAACTCTTCAAAGAAATCCCCCTTCAATGACCTTTTTATTTTATCAGAGGGTCGTCGAATCAGGGGCAATGACGCTGAGCACATGGTGAGGCAAAAAAAAGGGGCGGTGTTCTTTTGGAACACCGCCCCGAGGTTTCTTGCTTCAAGGATTAGGAGAAACGCAAGAGTTGGAGAGCGGCTTGTTGCGAGGTATTCGCTTGCGCCAAGACGGCAATACCCGCTTGCTGCAAGATCTGAGCTCGCGTCAGTTCCGCTGTTTCCACTGCAACGTCTGAGTCTCTGATTTGAGAACGCGCTGCAGAAATGTTTTCTAAGGAGACCCCGATATTACTCGCTGTGGAGTCCAATCGATTCTGAACCACTCCGAGAGACGCTCGAAGACCTGCGAGTTGCACCAGAGCGGCGTCGACGATCGCCAAGGCATCTGTCGCAGTATCTGCGTCCGACAAATCCACCGTATTGATTGCTGTTGAATAATCAACAGCCACGTTTTGGGCGGTGAATCCGACGAGCTGGCTTGAGCCAGTTCCTGCGACAACGATATCATCAGCAGAAACAAGCTTGATTGAACCGGTTCGAATAAACTGACTGATTGTTCCTTGCGACAATGAAGTCGAGAAGGCTCCGTTCGAAACGATGAATCCGGTCGCACTGAGAGTTCCCCAGTTTGTCGTTGAGCCGAACATCGCGAAATAGAACGCTCCCGCTCCTGTCAGGGCACTCATACCACCGCCAGTCGAGATAGTACCCGCCGTAGTCGCTGACATTTGCAGAATAATGTTTCGACCGTCTTCGGCATAAAGTTCGATGTCGTCGGTTGAGTTGGCTTTGAGTCGTGCCTTCACACCCGTCGCGTTGGAGTAGTCATTGATCGCTTCCACAAACGCATCCGCCGAACTCAAACTCGTTCCCGAAACCGTGACGTTATTGATCTTAAATCCAGATGGGAGATCCACGTTTGTGATAATCGAGAATGTCAGATTGTAAATGCTGACAATATTGTCCAAGACCTCGGCCTTCACGCTAGTCTGAGATCGCACTTCGTTGATCTTACGTGCAATCGAGATCGCAGAGTAAGACTCTCCATCAAATGAGTAAGGATCATCCGACGCCGAAGGAGCCTCGAGCGATACACCATTAATCGACACAACGCTCAATGTGCTGAGAGACAATGCTCCCTGGTAGCCTGACTTTGTCGCCAAAGCTCCAATGGAGGACGCTCGAGCGTCTCCGATGTTAAAGCTAATGGTCTCGCCTTTGTTGACACCCACTTGCAAAGTGGTTGTTTGGAACGATCCATCCAACAAGGCAACTCCGTTAAACTGAGTCTGATTGGCAATACGTTCAAATTCTTCAACAAGGGCGTCTGCTTCGTCACCGAGATAAGAACGGTCGGTGACCGACAGAGTTCCGTTCGCCGCTTGAATGGCGAGCTCTCTCAAACGCTGTGTGATATTGGTCATTTCAGACAATCCACCTTCTGCGGTGTTTAGGAATCCAACGGCATCGTTCGCATTTCGAACGGCAGCGCGAAGACCTCGCACCTGCGACTGCAAGCCTTCGGATATCGCAAGACCTGCGGCATCGTCTCCGGCTCTGTTGATTCGTGATCCTGAAGTGAGTCGTTCGAGAGCTCGATTGAGAGCCTGGGTGTTTTGTCCCAGGAATCTTTGCCCCTTAATAGAAATTACGTTTGTATTAATTCTTAGTCCCATAAGTGTTCCTCCGTGAAGTATCCTTCCTTAGTAACTTGCTCCTCTCGATTCCATCCTTAGAGTCGCCTTCCCTGTTATGTGGCTCATCATCTTGTTGAGCCAAAACTCAAAAATCAAACTCATGCACTGCGGCGCCAATGCCGCACGGGCAAAAAGTCACAAAGCCAATATGTCAAAACCCTAGAGCGACGAAACTTAAGTCGTCTGACGTCTCTCGGGCGCAGCACTCTGAGCAGATGTTGCGGTGGTTGCCATTGAGGCTCCCGCATTTGTCTGCGACGAAGCTTCTTGCTTCGCTTCAGGAGTTTCCTGAAGGAAGATGTAATGCTTCGTGGTGTAGCTGCTATCGCGAAGAACGATCTGTCGTCCGACAAGAGTTCTCCAATTGATCACCAGCGGACCTCTCAGGTTTGCTGTGATCTTTTTGGGCTCGGGCGGAACAGTCAGCATCGTGATTACGCTGACGTCGTCTTCACTCGTGGCACCGATTTTGGATCGATCGTCTTCTGGAAGATCAAAGACGTAGTCTTTGAAGAAAATTCCAGGATCCGTCACCAAAAATGCAGTGTCCGGTGCATCGACTGAGATGAGCCATTTGAATGGCAGCATCATGTCGTTGGGATCATCCGCGAGGATGAAGCGTTTCAGTTGTGGGAATCCAAGGACTCCCTCTTTAAAGTGAATGACTCGGTCATCTTTTACTTCGATGTCGCCGAATCTCTTCGATTGTATGATCATATGTCCCTCCTATGGTCTTTCATACGGCTTTGTGTCTTTTTCCCCTTCACAACGTTTCCGGTGTGATTTGGCTTGGGTTTGTTGTTTCCTGCGTCACCAACACAGCTTCTTCCTGCATTGCGCGATACAGATCTTTCATCGGCCCGAGCTCTGTCGGAAGATTTGAAGCTTCCTTATTCTCAAGCTGAATTCTTTGATAAATTTCTTCTCGGTGAATGATTGTCTCTCTCGGGGCTGAGATTCCCAATCTCACCTGGTGCCCTTTGATGCTTTGAATGACAATCTTGATATCATCGTTAATACAGATTGATTCACCAAGTCGTCTCGTCAGTACGAGCATCTTCTATCCCTCCCTGGGTTCTTAACGTCCCACAAAATCCATCAACGATGGCAATCCCAAGACCGCCGTGGCCGAGCCCAATGTCGCTTGCAAGGCGATCTGAGCTTTCTGAAATTCCATCGCGATTTCCCCTACATCCTTGTCCTCAATATCCGAAATAAATGCCTTCAGAGTTTCGACTTCGACTCCGTAGTCGTCTCTTGCGTTTTCAAGTCTCTTCGAGCGTCCTCCAATAGAGGCAATTTCTCTCACCACTTGATTGAATCCCAAATCCAAATTCTCAATCGCATCGCCCATGGCCGCAATAATCGTATCAATATGATCCGGATCTCCGACCGTGGCGTTGGGATCAATATTGGTCTCGAGCGTGGTCTGAAGCGTTCCGAGCACTTCAAAAAGATCGACACTCGATGCTGTTCCATCGCCCAAAAATGCTTGATCCCCACGAGCCTGAATGGTGACCGTGTTGTCTTCACCGATCAAAACGGACTTTGTATTTGTGTCACCGTGAAATGTCGCCGTAGGAGGCGATGGATAGTTGGCATCCAAAGTAAACGGTTTGGTGTCTGTTTTAAAACCCGAAAACAAATACTCGCCATTAATACGCGTATTGGAAAGAGCTAAAAGCTGTTCACCCAATTGTTCTACTTCACGCGCCAGAGCCTGTTTGGCATCATTGGATAAACTTGTGTTGTTGCCTTGCTGTGCGATTTCCTTGGCACGTGCAATCACTTCTTTGGCCTGACTGAGGCTCGTCTCGGTATGATCCAAAAACTGCTTACCGAGCAAAATATTGTTTTGATACTGCGTAATCTTATCGAGCGTCCCACGGTGGTTCATCACGATCTTCATGCCTTCAGGATCGTCACTCGGGCGATTGATGCGCTTTTGGCTGGAGAGTTGTTCAGACGATCGAAACAGCTCTGAATTTCGCAACTGCAATGATCGCGAAAACAGATAGTAGCTCGATAATCCTGAAAGTCGCATCGTCATAATTACATCTGAATCAAAGTCTTCAAGAGCTCATCCGCCACCATCAAAAGTCTTGATGACGCCTGAAAGGCTCTCTGAAAACGAATGATATTCGCTCCCTCTTCGTCCATGTTCACACCGGAAATGCCTTCTCGCTGCAGCTCCAGTTGGTTCACTAAATTTTGTTGAGTCTCATAATCTCGGATCACCGATTTGGATGCTGATCCAACAGTCCCCACCACTTCTTGGTAATACTGTGAAAACGTCTGCGTGCCCGAATCCATCGTGAGGGCATTTGCCAAATCCGCCAAATCAAGAGCCATGCCGTTGTCAGCAACTCCCGATACTGCAGGATCCTGTTCGGCCGCTGCAATATTCTGCAAGTCAGACTCAATTTGGCTGTCAATCTGAATGGATCGCGCTGCGCCGCCTTGGGAAGCCAAAGCTTGAAAGAAATTGATATTGGTCGCACCATTTAGTCCATAGCCCGTCGAATGGAGCGAATTGATTTGGTTGGTGATGTTGTAAGCCAGCTCATCGAGTTCAGCGAGACGATCATTCAGCGAGTCATTGCGTTCAATGAGGTTTCCACCCAATCGACCACCCGAAATCTGATTGGTGATGTCTTGAGACGTTCCTGAGCCTGGCAGCGTAATTGAAATAGCCATCGTGCCGCCCTCTGAAGTGTCATTGGTCATGCTCAGAGTTCCAGCTTGAGTTCCAGTCACAAGACTGGCGCTGCCGTTGATGGAAACGTTGACTAGGTCGTCCTGTTCAAAATAAGTAACATTCACTTCTTCCGAAAGCTGTCGCAATAGCTGAGTGCGCTGCGTCTTAAGGTCTGAGTTCATTTCCGATGTGGGGTTAGCCTGGATCTGGCTATTGAGGTTTGCAATCTGCGTCGCCAAATCATTGATTGAATCCACACGAGTGGTCACTTCGGCCGAGGCATCTCCTCGCATTTGATTGATCTGACGAGAGAGATAATTAAACTTGGTGGCCAAACGAATCCCAGCATCCTTGACTGTTTGACGATTGACGGAACTCGCTGCATCGACACTCAAGGCGCTCCAAGAGTTGAAAAACTCAGAGATTGCCTTGCCCAGTCCATCTCCTCGAGCTTCGTTGAACATTTCTTCAACTTTAGCAACCATTTGTCGACGACCGTCGACGGTTCCAAAATCATTGGCACTCGTAAATAATTGAAGTTCTACAAAGGGCGAAACAATCGTGCGCACGCCAGTGACCTGAGCTCCACCAAAATTAGCATTCGTGGCGATGACAATCTCTTGTCGTGCGTAGCCCTTGGTATTCACGTTCGCAATATTATTAGCTGTTGCGGCCATACCGCGCTGGTTGACGTTCAAGCCGTCAAGACCGCGAGTGAAGATTTGGCTAATGCCCATCGTCATACCTGTTTCTCCACAACTCGTCCGGTAAAATGAGTCTCACGATCCACTTTGCCTTGGGGATTGTATGTTCCCGTTGGGCTCAAGAGCCGATGCAATGTTGCAATCGAAGAATTAACCCAGTTCAGCGACGCTTGTGCCAAATGGGCTGTCCCTGTTTGAGCCTGCTGAAGTTCTGTCACAATGGCGTGCAGTTCATCTTTGAGGACTTTAAGTCTTTTGCCTTCAGCCGGAGTGACTTTCTCGCAAATATCAGTGAGGCGAATCTTATCCTCTGCAATCCCATGCTGAATCGCAAACTTTTTGATGAGGTTGAGACGTGCTTGATCCAGCGCTTTAATTTTGAGAAGCAAAGTATTCTTGGCTTTGTTGTTCTTCTCAAGTTCTTCAACGTTCAGCTTCGTCATCCACTGAATATCGTCATTCAAAGTCTTTGAATACTTGCGATACAAATCAATTTCTTGCGCCAGTACCTTTTCGAGTTCTGTTACCGTATTCATACGCCATCCTTGCTGCGCTTCGCCACTGCGTTCAAAATTGCATCTTTGATAAAGCTCTCTGCCACTTTTTCAAAATTTATTTTGTATCGGCCGCGCTTCATTTCATCGACGATACGCTCCACTTGATCCACACGCACATCGGGCTGAGCATCGACGATCTCTTCGATCAGGCTCAGAGTATCGGCGTGACTCGAAATCTCAACAGCGTCACGATCAGAACCGGAGCGTCCCAGCGACTTAAGAGAGGAACTCCCCTTTGCGCCGCGTCCCTTTGCAGCTCTTGAGCTGCTCGACGTGGATTTGACTCCGCCCTTTATTCCGCCGATTTTCATTTCAATTCTCCACTGCCTTCAGTGGGCTTTTGCGTAAATTGTTTAAACAAAGCGTCCGCCAATCCAAATCGGCTCGTGTCTCCCGCTTTCTTGGAGTATTCGGTGTCGAGCATTTCTTGAAACATCTTCTCTTGAGGTGAAGCGCCAAAATCTGATGACTCCATGACTTCACTCGTTGAACGCATACTCTTCATCACCATGTCTACAAACATGGATTCAAAATCCTTCGCGGCCTTCCAAAGTTTCTCGTCCTTGAGACCCTCAAGCTTTTTGGGAGTTTGAGAGGCCTTCATGGCCGAGATCATTTTCAAATCCATGGGTGATTTCATTTCCATGATTAAATAATCTCCAGTTCAGCTTGCAGTGCTCCAGCCGCTTGAATGGCCTGAAACACAGCGATCAAATCTCTTGGTGTGACACCCAGGGCGTTGAGCGCCTTTACTAAATCCCCAATTGAGGCTCCCGACGGAATGATGGCGAGTTTGTTTTCGCCTTCCTTCACATCAATGGTGGGGTTTTCCGTCACTGTGGTTTCGCCCTCGGAAAAAGCTTCGGGCTGGCTCACTTCTAAATTGGGTTGAATGGCGATCGTCAAACTGCCATGAGCAATCGCGACAGTAGAAATTCGGACATCTTGGCCGACCACAACTGTACCCGTACGTTCGTTAACAACGACTTTGGCCATCACATCGGGGCTGATCTTGATGCTCTCGACTTCGGACACCAACTGAACAATTCGGCCCCTAAATTTTTCGGGAATACGGACTTCGACGGTGCCAGAATCTCTCGCGGAGGCAAACTGACCACGCAATTGATTGTTGACCGCGCCTACAATTCGCTGAGCCGTCGTGAAATCAGGATTGTTGAGAGAGTAGACGAGCTCTTCGACGAGTGAGAAGTCAAAATTGAGCTCGCGCTCAATCGTCGCCCCCCCCGGAACCTTGCCCACCGTAGGATGATTCTTGCTTGAACTCGCACCACCAGCCTCTGTGGAAAACCCTCCGACAGTAATCGGGCCCTGACCAACAGCATAGACTTGACCATCCGCTCCTTTGAGAGGAGTCAAAAGGAGAGTTCCGCCCTGCAAACTTTTGGCATCACCGAGTGAGGAAACCAAGAGATCCACCTTTGTGCCCATCCGAGCAAATGGTGGAAGATAGGCGGTGATAATGACACCCGCGACATTCTTGACGTTCAAAGTACTCGGATCGATTCCGACGCCGAGGTTATTGAGCATCGTGGCAAGAGATTGAATCGTGAATTGGCTGGAGCTTCCATCTCCGGTGCCCTGAAGTCCTACGACCAGTCCGTAGCCGATAAGCTGGTTTTCTCTCACGCCTTTGAGCGTAGTGATATCTTTGACTCGAGCAGACGGGAACACGGCTTCAAGTGCCGAGATCAAGAGGATCATTGTTACCGCTAAAATTTTGATCACACCGTCCATGGTTAGAGTACACTCCTTAAAAAGGCCAAATTGCGTTTACAAGTCTCGTTCCCCATCCTTCATTTTGTTTGTCCGATATAATTCCATCGCCCACATATCGAATCTTGGCGTCAGCCATCTTGGATGACATCACCGTATTGTTGATTCGAATATCGTCGGGTCGCACAAATCCTGTGACTTCGACTTCTTGGTCTTCATTGTTGATCGTGATGACTTTTCGGCCACGGACATAAAGTGTTCCGTTTGCTAGAACATTTTCTACGACCGCCTGCACTGTCGCATTCAAGCTGCCGGATCGATCCGTCGTTCCTTCACCTTTGAATGCGTTTTTGTGATCGGCCGAGAAGCTCAAATCACCGAGTTGTTCGGCCGTTCCCTGGCCCATTTTGAGAGTTCCACCCAAATCAATCGAACCGTCACGCTTCGCGTCGGTTTTAGCCTTTGTTGTCGCGGTCGCAGATTCTTCGATCATGATCGTCAGAAGATCCCCAATGTTTTGCGCTTTTTGATTGCGCACTAAATAGGGATTTCCTGCCGAACGGCTCCAAAGACTCGATGCCGCAGGGTCTGCTGAAGGCAGATTTCGAGCATTCTGGATATCCAAGCCTTCGGCCTGAGACTTTTGAATATCCTTGAGCTGCTTTTCATTGAATGTCGCTTCCGTAGCCTGCTTACGTGTCGCACAGGCCGCCAAAGAAAGAATCAAAATTATAGTGGAGAGGATTTTCATAATCGAACCTCCACGAGCTGCAGACCGACGACTGTTCCGTAAATTTCTCGTCGGGATTCGGGATTGAGGACGCGAATCGTTTGACCCTGACGCCCCTCTTCTTTAGCGATCCCCGTTCCAACAACCATGACGCCTTGACCCTTCACGGTGACTCGAACTCGTTCACCAGTCTTTACAAGGCTTTCGATCTCGAGCTGCCCGCTCAAAACAGGAGCGCCCGCTTTAATGGGAAGTTTCACTTTTTTGCCCCAGGCGAGTTTTGACTCGACGGGTCTCGAATTGAGTTGAGCTTCATTGACCCAATCCATTCGCACATCTTCACTCGAAATCACCCAGCCGCGTGTTAGCTCTCGTGCAGCAACAGCAACGTACTGTTCGATTCTCAGTCGCACACTTCCTTTGAGAGTTGAGCGAAGCCGTCCTTGGCTATCTGCAAAGCGCACTTCGATTGAAGAAAGTCCCTGCGCTCTTTCGTCGATAAAACTAATTTCAAAGGCATTGCTTACGGGAGAGATTTTGCTCCAATCAGCGTTTCGAGTTTGGAGGTCTTCAATCTGAATGCGTCGAGTGGCTGTCGCTTGCTCAAGCAAACGAGAATTGAGTGCGGACTTCCAGTCAGAAATCTCCACGGGCTCTGCGCCCATGGCAGCAATCGTGACCCAGAGGGGGAAGATTGCGAGGAGGATAAGAATAATTTTAATCCAATCTTTCATTCTCTCACTCTGTTAACGAAGATTCGTCGTCGCTCCCAACATTTGATCTGAGGTCTGAATCACTTTGCCGTTCAATTCGTAGGCACGCTGAGAAAGAATCATCTTGATCAATTCTTCAGCGATATTAACGTTTGAACTCTCCAAAAATCCCTGACGGAGAGTTCCAAATCCTGTGGCTCCTGCCGTTCCTTGGGTCGCCGTTCCAGAGGCCGTTGTCTCTTTGAATAAATTTCGACCGACGGACTCAAGTCCTGTTTCATTTGGAAATGTCCAAACGGCGATCGTCCCTTCCTGTGTGGGGGCTGTTGACCCCGGAGGTGTCGCTGTCACAGTTCCATCGAGTCCGATACGTCGATTGAGAGCCGTCGTATCAATCGTCACTGCGGGCTGAAGCGGAAATCCATTTTGATTGACGACCTGCCCACTCGTATCGACGGACAAAGAGCCCGCTCGTGTATAGGCGAGCTCGCCACTGGGCAATTGAACCTGAAAAAATCCCTTTCCTTCGATGGCGACATCGAGAGAGTTTCCCGTCTGCTCCATGGTGCCTTGAGTGAACAAGGCCTGAGTGGCGACAACGTTGACTCCTGAACCAATCTGAAGACCTGCCGGTGCCACAACGCCTGAAGCGGTTTCGCTCCCTGCGACTTGGCGAGTCTCGTAGAGCAAATCTTGGAATTCGGCTCGCGAGCTTTTATAGGCTGTCGTGTTCATGTTCGCGATATTATTCGCGATGACAGCAATTCTTGTTTGCTGAGCGTCCATCCCTGTTGAAGCTGTAAAGAGCGACTTAATCATTTTTTATTCCGCCTTCATTACCCTCTTGTTTGAGAAACCCTATCATTGAGCTCACGACTCATACTGGAACTTGACTCTCGAGCCTGCGCAAATGAGTCGTACATTCTTGAAACAATAATCATATTGGTGAGTTCGCGAACGGCATTCACATTGCTGCCCTCAATCGCGCCACCCATGACGTGAGCATTGGTCACTTCCTGGACAGAACCACCGGCTCGCAATTTGAATCGCAAAGCTTGATCTCGTTCCAAATCCTGTGCAGCGATATCAACGACTCTCAGAGTACCCGCGTTGACGCCGTCCACAGTGACGTTTCCTGAATGCTCAATTTTGACCGTCTGACCTGAAATCGTAATGTCGCCGCCAGAGCCTTGAACCGCATGGCCATCCGGCGTGACCAGTCGACCAGTCGCGTCGAGACTGAAATTTCCGGCACGCGTATAGCGCTCTCCTTCTGGAGTTGAAACGACAAAGAACCCTTTGCCTTCGATCGCGGCATCCAATGGATTGCCCGAGATCTCAATGGGACCTTGAGCGAGGTCAGTAAATGAACCTCGGATTCCTACAAATTCATTGGCATTGAGGGTGGAGGGTTGATCGACATCCGATCTCATCGCACCCGCGCTCACTAAAGATTGCTGTGAGGATAAAGCCTGCTCAAAGAGGAGATTCTCTGACTTAAAGCCAGTCGTATTCATGTTGGCCAGATTGTTGGCGATCAACTCGAGTTGTTTGAAAGCGCCTAACTGTCCACTCAGAATCGTATACACTGCAGACTTCTCCCTTCCTGCATCTACCTAAGCAAGGTCCATTCCTGCGCGCCGCTGCAGAGAGAAAATCCTCAATATCCAGTACTTAGCTCTAACTCAGAGCTCCAATTTTCCTTGCCGATGTCAGAAACCGGGCAAGCCTTGCCGACGCTCTCTTGCCGAGTGGCTCCCCTTCACAAAAGAAAACGCCCCACACAAGTTGGGGCGTTCCTAAAATCTACATTAATGAGGAAATGCTTAAGCTATTGAGGTGTCGTTGGGCCCTGCATTTCTTGAATTCGCTTTTTGAGATTGAGTTCTCCCAGCGTCGCATACGAAGCCTCTAACGAAGTTCCACTGCTTGTTTCCTTTACACTTGAGCTTTTGCCGACGAGTCCAGTCCCATTCACGTGCAGCAAATCAATCTCTCGATCAAAATGCGCCAACTTTCCGTAAATCTTATCAATATGCTCCGACTGAAAGGAGATCACCTTCTCGATCGTCGCAAATCTCAGATGATCCGGCCTCGGCTTTTTGAGACTCTGCCTAAAAAAGTAGTAGTGGACTGCAAACGCCTGCAGCGCAATCCACTGAATGAATACACAAGTCCCTAGAATGATGGTGCTCGCATTGTCTTTTAGCCACTGCCAGTTGATATCGAATGTAAATAATCCAGTGAAATCCATTTCACTACTCCTTACGAGCCTCCAGCTCACGTACGTCTTTTTTGAATTTATCGAGTCGCCAATGCAACTTGAGAAGAGCCTTGGAGTGAATCTGACTCACTCTCGACTCTGACACCTGAAGAACCGACGCAATTTCTTTGAGTGTCAAACCTTCATAATAATAGAGAGACATCACGAGCTGCTCATCTTCCTCAAGCTGTTCAAGCGCCTCAATGATGCCCGCCTTTAATTCTTTGACCTGAATTTCAAGATCTGGATGCGGTGATTTTCGATCTTCCAGAAACTCGAGCATGTTTTTTTCGGCCATATCATAGCCGGCCACATCGTCATAAGAGATCATTCCTGCGGGCTGCAGCGCGACCACATATTCAAAGTAATCTTCGAGATTCATGGCTAAGGCTTTGGCCATATCATGGTCATCAGGAACTCTCTGCAGTTCACTCGAAAGCCTGCGATTGACTTCGTCGAGCTCTCGGATTCTGGATCGAATCGATCGAGGAACCCAATCTCGCTGGCGCATTTCATCAATCATGGAGCCGCGAATTCTGAACTTGGCGAATGTTTCAAACTTAATCATCAGTCCTGGATCAAATGATTCGATCGCTTCTAAAAGACCAATCATCCCGCATGAAATAAGATCATCAACAAAGTGATGAGCCGGGAGGCGACCAATGAGACGATAGGCTGTGACTTTTACGAGGGGCGCATAGCGTTCGCAAAGTTCTGACTTCTCCGCCTTTGTCAGATCTCTTTTGCTCGCCTTTTGATACGCTCCTAAGTTTCGCATCACTCACCTTCACTCCTCTAGCGAGCTCCCAGAGCCTGCTTGAGGAAAAACTGCATTCCACCTTTTTGAGGATTGACTTCCAGTCGAATCACCTTCTCCGCCAAATCTTGATACGATTTGGCAAGAACACCCTCACGATCAAATTTTATCACGGGTTGCTGTCGAGTAATGGCTTGACGCACTTTCTCGTCATAAGGAAATGAATGAAGATGCCAAAGCTGTACCGCATCGAGAAACTGATCCGTCGCATTAAGCAGGGATTTGAAGATCACCTTTCCTTCTGCCTCGCTCCGAACTTGATTGGTAATGATATGAAAGCACTTCTCTCCGTACTGCGTCGACATGACCTTCATTAACGCATACGCATCAGTAATACTCGTCGGCTCCGGTGTCACCACGACAAGCACGGCCTGCGCCGCAGAATTTAAATACATCACGTTTTCCGAAATTCCAGCAGCCGTATCGATAAGGACAATATCAAATTTACCATCGAGCTGATCGAGTTGATCGATGAGGTTCATGCGATGAGCTTCTGAGAGATGCGTGAGTTCTTTGACCCCACTCGCTGCCGGAAGAATTTTTACACCATCAGGACCATCAAAAATGACTTCGTCAATCGACTTTGATCCATCCAAGAGATGCTGCAAGTTATAGGGTGGATTGATATTGTAGACGATATCGATATTGGCCAATCCCATGTCTCCGTCAAAAATCAGAACATCGAGACCCTTCTTTCGTAGAGAGAGGGCAAGATTGGAGACCACTTGAGTTTTACCCACGCCGCCTTTGCCACTCGTCACTGAGATCACCTTGATGGGACGATGCTTTTTGAGACGAGTTACTTCGTCTCTGAGTTTTTTAGCCTGATCCATATTAGATAGTCTCCCCGTTGATGGACGTCACAGTTTCGATAAAGCTTTCTTTAGAGAACATGGCAAAATCATCGGGCACACTCTGCCCATGGGAAATAAATGAGACAGGCAATCGGCACGAAAGAATCGCCGCCAGCATCCCACCCCAATGATTAGTTTCGTCCCACTTTGTAAAAACCAAAAACTGCGGCTTCAAAGGCAAATAGGTCTGAATAGAGTCCGTCACATCTCGCGCCGAAATTCCTACTGGCAAAACCAAATGAATCTCAAGCCGTGCGGCCAGTGTCTTATCGAGAAAGGTCAGCAATTTCTGAAGCGCTTTAAGCTTGTCGGTATCTCTCAATGAGAGCCCGAATGTATCGACAAAGATCGTCTGAACATTGAGAAGGCGACACTGCTCTTCAAGAGTCATGTCTGATCGGGGCTTTGCAAATGGAACATCTAAAATCCGTGCATAATGTGCCAACTGATCAGTTCCACCAATTTTAAAATCATCGACGGTGATCATCGCAACGGATCGCTTGAGTCGAAGTTTTTCTTGAGCGGCCATTTTGGCAATTGTTGTTGTTTTGCCGACACCGGTTGGTCCTACAAGAACGACAATGCGTTTATCGTTCTTAGCCAAAACGTTTGCTTCTTGAATCGATCCGCTCAAAAGTTGCTGCACTCCCTCGATCAATGTGGATTGAGCAACTGATTCATCAAGTTTGTATCCCCACGACTCCATCTGTTGCAAAATGCCGAGCACTTGCTTGTCGGTCAGACCCTTATCCTTCCAAAAATTCATGAGTTGTTTGAGATAAGCGGGGAGGTGTGTGCCATCAAAGCGACGCTCAGCGATAAACCCGCGGAGCTCTTGTCGAAGTCGAGAGACCTCCTCTTCCAAAGGATCTTTAAACTTAGCTTTAGGTTTTGTGGCCTTTGACATTTGAGCCTTAAGTTCAGCCAGCTCCTGCTTCATGGGCTCAATAAAAGTTTTCATCGCATAAATCTGACCCATCGAGGGCTTTTCGGCTTCTTGGGAGCTCGTTGTGATCACCGCAGGAGTGGCCGACTGAGGAGTGGTCTTTGTCGGAAGACTTGGCGCGGGAGCGGCCTTTGGCTTTGCCCGTTTGAGTCCTTTGGCGGCGGAACTCAACCAAGTTCCCCACGCTTTTTCATTGGGTTTGTCATCTTCCCCTCGTTCAGCCGCCGTCTCGGTGACGGTCGCGTGAAACCGCGCAGGAGCCTCTTCACGATCAATTGCGGCAGTGACTTCGATTTTGTTCTTTGTAAAGACACCGCGTGTTTTGACAGGATCTGTTTGCAAAATAATTGCATCATCACCCATCTCCAATCGAATCTGCTCAATCGCCTCTTGCAATGTGGGCGCTTGGAATTTTTTAATTTGAAGTGCCATATCTGCTCCTCCTAGATCTTAATCACTCCGAGACTCTCTAATTTACTCAGTGCTGTTACTTCGGAATGAGAAATCACTGCACAATTTTGAACTTGGCGCTCAATGAGTTTACGAAAGTAAAGTCGAACGCTCGGTGATGTCAAAATCACAGGCTGGATCCCATCGTTTGCCAGCTTGACACACTCTTCTTGTAAAGAATTGATCATCGAAAGAGCTTTGCGTGGATCAAGCGTGATCTGGATTCCATCCTCTGTCTTAATAAGACTCCGTGCCAACGCCTCATCCAAGTCTGGATCCAATACCAAAACCTTGAGCTTTCCATCCTGAGAAAACACTTGAGTGATCGTGGGTGCGAGCGCCTCGCGAACTCGCTCAGTCAGCAGGTCAGGATCCTTCATTCGAGGAGCGTTTTCAATGACCGACTCCATGATCGAAGGCAAATCTCTCACCGGAATATTTTCTTTCAGAAGACCCTTCATGACTCGCAACAAAGTTCCGACGGAGCAGACTTCTGGCACAAAATCCTCAATGATCTTTGGATGAGTTTCTCGGAGACGATCCAAAAGCTTTTGGAGTTCCTGTCGACCCAAGAGATCGCAGGCATGGGCTTTGATGGTTTCGCTAATATGCGTGGCCACTGTTGTTGAGTTATCAACCACGGTGTAGCCCATGAGTTGGGCGCGTTCCTTTTGGTCTTCGGGGATCCAAAATGCCGGCAAACCATACGCAGGCTCCACTGTCTGAATTCCCTCAATACGTCCTGACGTTGTGCCTGGATCAATGGCGAGATAACTATCGATGAACAATTCACCTCCGGCGACTCGCACACCTTTGACAAAGATGGAGTATTCGCCCTGACGAAGCTGCAAATTATCTCGAATATGAATAGGAGGGACGACAAAACCCATTTCTTGAGCAAATTGACGTCGCAAATGAGTCATTCGCTTGAGCAAGTCTCCGTTTTGGCGCTCATCGACAAGAGCGACGAGACCATAGCCCACCTCAAGCTGGAGTAAATCCACAGGCTGAATCCAAGAGTTGGGATCGAATTCCTTTTCTTTGGGCTCTGCGCTCGCTTCGAGCTTCTTTTGTGCTTCGATCGCGTCAGCCTCTGCCTGGATCGCTTCGACTTGCTTCTTTGATCGAGTCGCCATCACAAAGAGCGCAATTGCTGCCAGTCCAAATGGAATATTGGGCATGCTCGGATGCAAAGCCCCGGCTCCCATGACTAAGCCTGCGACCACCAAAGCTTGAGGCTGCAAGAGAACTTGTTTTGTAAATCCTTCTTGAATGCTTTCTTCATCCGTCACCTTGGTGACGATCATACCGGCCGCAGTGGAAACAATGAGTGCAGGAATCTGAGAGACGAGACCATCCCCCACCGAAAGCATCGTATAAATCTGAGCGGCTTCTGATGCGCCCATCCCTTTTTGAACCATTCCGATGATCAAACCACCCACAATATTGACGATCGTAATAATAATGCCGGCAATCGCATCTCCTCGGACAAACTTACTCGCTCCATCCATCGCTCCGTAAAAGTCTGCTTCGGTTTCGATGTCTTTGCGTCGTTTGCGAGCCGTTTGCTCATCGATCATCCCTGCGTTCAGATCCGCATCGATCGCCATTTGCTTTCCGGGCATTCCATCCAATGTAAATCGAGCAGCGACTTCGGCAATTCGTCCGGCACCCTTGGTGATGACGATAAAGTTAATGACCACAAGGATGATAAATACAATGAGTCCGACGACATAGTTGCCGCCAATCACAAAACTTCCGAAGGCATGAATGACCTCTCCTGCGGCATCGGCCCCCGCATTACCATGCGTGAGAATCAACCGAGTGGATGCAATATTCAGTGCCAAGCGAAACATTGTCGCCACCAGCAACACGGTGGGAAAAACCGTGAACTCAAGCGCTGTCCGTGTATAGACGGCAATCAAAAAGATAACGAGGGATGCCGCGACTGAGATGACCAAGAAAAAATCCATGGCCACCGCATTCAAGGGAACCATCATAATGAGGATGATGCCCAAGAGACCAAATCCCATCATGGCCTCACGATTGCGCATCAGAGCGCCAAGACCAGAATTTGCTCCTCCAGGAATCTGGTTAATTGGATCAGCCATTGATTACCCTCGCCACCCTGCGTTTGATTCGAAACACGTACGCCAAGACTTCTGCCACAGCGGTATAGAGAGATTCGGGAATCAGCTCGCCCACTTCGACATTGCGATACAAATAGCGAGCCAGTTGCTTCTTTTCGAGAATGGGAACTCCCGCCTTTGCGGCAATCTCCTTAATTTTAAGAGCGATGATCCCCGCTCCCTTAGCGACGACGGTCGGGGCTTTCATTTTACCTCGCTCATACTTGAGCGCCACAGCGACGTGGGTGGGGTTTGTGACAATCACATCGGCTTTAGGGACATCTTCCATCATTCGCTTACGAGCACGATCTCTCTGAATTTGGCGAATACGAGATTTAATCTGAGGGTCCCCTTCTTTTTGTTTCATCTCCTCTTTAACTTCTTCAACACTCATTCGATGACGCTGGTTGTAATTCCATCGCTGAAACGCAAAATCCGAAATCCCCAGGACCGCCATAAAGAGCAACATCGCAAAAAACAATCGACCCAAGACATCAATGAAGTAATAAAATGATTTGTACAGAGGCTGCGCACCGTACTGATTAATGTTTCTAAACTCGTCTTTAAAGAGCACGTAGACGATCGCGGTGAGGATAATTACTTTTAGCAGTGCTTTGACGAATTCAACCAACATCTCTTTCGAGAAAAATCTCTGCGCTCCATTGAGGGGATTGAGTTTATTGAAATCCGGAACGAGTTTTTCAGCCGTAAACAGGACTCCGAATTGTCCCATATACCCCGCCACACCAAAAAGGGCGACCACACCAAAAAGCGGTCCAATGATTCCTAAAATTTCCCATGTAATCTTTGTCAATACCTGCAAAAATTCAGGAGCAGTTGAAACATCAAACATTCGGTAGTCAAAGTAAGTCTGAAAGACTTGAACCAACCGTTTGATCATGGTGGGCCCATAAAAATAAAAGGCTAACGCCAACCCGACAAAAAGAATAAAGCTCGCAAACTCCCGCGACTGTGGAACATCCCCCTGCTCTCGAGCCTGATCGAGTCGGGTTTGCGTTGGCTCTTCTGTTTTATCGTCAGCCACGCTTTATAGTCCCTTCATTCCTTTGAGTGCCGTCACCAAATCTCCCTCGAGACCGGCTGAGAGTTGAGTAAACAAAACTCGAAAGAGTGGGATTGAAACAATCACCACTAAGATCCCTACAACGGGAGTGATAATAAAACCGACGTTAAAGTAAATCCCCATCGAGGGCGAAAGCTTGGTCATGAATCCAAACACCACGCTCACCACCGTCGTGACCACCAAGATCGGAATACAAATCTGAATCGCGACCACAAAGACCTTGGTCACAAAAGCAGTGACACTCATGAGGTTGAGTAAATTGAATCCCTTACCCACCGGGATGATATCAAAGCTTCGGACGAGCCCGGCAAGAATCATATGATGTCCATTGATCGAAAGGAAAATCAATGAACCCAAAATCACATACATAATCGTCATGACGCCCGCAGAGCCTTCGTTGGCAGGGTCAAAAATAGTGGCAATCCCGAGTCCAAGCTGCATTCCAAAAATTTCTCCCAACATTTGAAGAGAAGCAAAAACCAGTGAGGCGATATATCCCAGGACCAATCCGATCGAGATTTCATTGAGGAGTAACACAAGGACCGTAAGATCATTGGCCTTGGAAGCGACATTCAAAGCTGTACCGCTCACCAAAGGATAGAGAATGAGACTCGTCATGATGATGAGCGCAATTTTGACCCGAGCAGGAACAGCGCGATTGCTAAAAAGAGGCGCCACCAGAAAAATTCCTGAGACTCGCCCCACAATCGCAAAGAAGGCGAGAACGCCTTCGGGCCTCACCCACTCGTAGAGTGCATTCATTGAATATACCTCGAAAAGTCACTCAGAATTCCTGAAGTGAATCCCATCAATCGATCCATGATGAATCCCGCAAAGAGAACGAGGGTGACATAGATCGCGACGATCTTGGGTATATAAGCGAGTGTCATTTCATTAATTTGCGTTGTGGCTTGAAGAACGCTCACGGCCAACCCCACAATCAATGAGACCAAAAGCACAGGACCGCTGACGACGAGGATCAACTTAAATACATCAACAGCGAGCCCATGAACAAATGTCGGCGTCATGTTCCCACTCCAAAAGATTTAACAAGGCTTCCGACGATGAGATTCCATCCGTCCACCAAAACAAAGAGCATCAGTTTAAAGGGAAGCGAAATGATGACGGGGGGCAAAACGAGCATCCCCATCGCGAGCAAGATCGAGGCGACGACGATGTCGATCACAATAAAGGGAATGTAAATCATAAAACCAATCTGAAACGACGTTTTGAGTTCTGAAATAATGTAGGCAGGAATGATACTCGCCATTCCGACATCATTAAGCGTCTTCGGCTTTTCGCCGGTCTGCATCGACACAAAAAGCGCCATATCTTTTTCGCGAGTGTGTTTGAGCATGAACTCTCTCAGAGGCTTGGCGCCCGCTTCCAAAGCTTCCTTTTGAGTGAGCTCACCTTTGGTGTAGGGCTCGTAGGCTTCCTTATTGATCTTCGTGATCACAGGGCCCATCACCACCAAGCTCATAAATAAGGCTAGGCCTACAACCACTTGGTTAGGAGGAATCGAATGAGTCCCCATCGCCTGCCTCAAAAGTGAGAAGACAATAATGAACCTTGTAAAGGAGGTCATCGTGACCAGGATCGCGGGAGCTAATGAAAGAACCGTGATCATCATCAGGATCTGAAGAGTCGTGCTAATTTCTTTTGGGCCTGTGCCCCCTAAATTAACATTGATCGATCCCAAATTCTCCGCCCAGATTGCGGGCGCAAAGAGAATCCAACTCGTCAGTATTCCAAAAAACTTCTTAGACAACTGCACGAGTCACCTCACCTTCCGATGCACTCGAAGCGGATGCCGATCTTGTGAGTGAGCAAAGAAAGGAGATCGAGTTTTCTGCAACACCCAACAAAAGTTTCTGGCCTTCGACTTCTACCACCATGAGCTTCTTCTTTGGAGCTAGCGAAAAACTCTGAATGATCTTGAGACCCGCAGATCCTCGTGGAGACCATGTCTCAGACTTCAAATACTTTTTCGCAAAAGCCGAGATCGCAAAAATGAGCCCCAGAACCAATACAAGGGCTCCGCCCGTTCTGAGTAACATCATCAGAGGACTGATCTCAGCTTCCATGAAACGTTCTCCCTTACTCTTAAGTCAATTTATCCAATCGATCTTTGGGCGAGATAATATCTGTCAATCGGACAGCGAACTTGTCATTGAGGACCACCACTTCGCCTCGAGCGATCAGCTTCTCGTTCACCATGACTTCGAGAGGCTCCCCGACGAGCTTGGTGAGTTCCACAACTGAACCCTGACCGAGCTGCAAGAGATCGTTGACCAACATGCGAGATCGACCGAGTTCAACGGTGAGATTCAGTGGCACATCGAGAAGAAAATCAATAGCTCGACTTCCACCTGCTGTTGCTCCAGCACCCGACGCGCTTGCCGCCGAGAAATCCTGTCCCTGAAAATCCTGTGTACCGCCTTCGTCTGCCATAAATATCTCCCTTCTTAATCGTCCTGATCTGGCTTCTTACGTTCGAGAACTCGCTCAATCTGCACGGCCTTTTGTCCGCAACTCACACCCAACCGCACATCAAACTTATGAATACCTTCGACTTCGAGAGGCAAAGGCTCAGAAGTATAACGCTGCAACTGAATGGTATCGCCCTTATTGAGCTTAAGAACTTGATCCATGGTCACGGTGGTTTCACCGAGCTGAGCTTCCAAACTGATTTTGCTGCCTCTTAAATTTTGGCCCAGCCAAATTCTCCAATTGGGATTGGGCTGAGTTTGCTCCACATACGTATGATCCGAAAGGAGCTGCTTAATGGGGTCGAGAGCAAAGAGCGGAATCGCAAGCTGCATTTTGGAAGCCGTTTCTTCGAAGTTAATTCCAAAATCTGTCACAACGACAACGTCTGAAGGCGCCATGATGGAGACATACTCAGGATTCGTATCTGTTCGTACGTATTCAAAATCAAGTTCATAAAGTGTCGACCACGCCTTCTCAAGATCCGTCGTGAAGTACTGCGTTAGTTTATGAATCATCTTCATTTCGATACTGGTGAAGTCGCCTTCCTTTTTGCGACCCTGATTGACTTTGCCACCACCAAAAATATTATCGATCAGTGTAAAAACAAAATTGGGCTCAATGAGCAAAACGCTCTGCCCGATCAATGGAGAAAGCCTCAGAATGTTCATGCACGAAGGATTGGGAAGAGTTGAAATCCATTCTGAGTATCTTAAATATTCTGTTTGAAGATATTCGACGACGACGACTTTTCGAACCAAACTTGAAAGCGTCTGTCGGTAGGCTCGCTGAAATCGATCAAATACGATTTTGAGACCGGGCATTCGAGCGCGAACAAGTTTTCGCTGCTTCGTAAAATCATAGGCCTGAAGGTTTGCGCCGGTGCCGGCCTTGGATTCTGTCCCCACATCGCCATCTCGAACGGCGTTTAAAAGCGCATCGACTTCTGATTGGGAAAGAATTTTTTCGTTTTTATTTTCTTCCATTTCCCTAACCGCTCCTACTGAATGACAAAATCTGTAAAAAAGACTCGACGAACCGTTCCTGTGGCCAAAATCTTATTGATACGTGTGAAGACCTCATCGCGCAGAATCCGCTTACCGTCTGATGTTTCAATATCGGTTTGACGCTTGGCCGTCAGCAGCATCAGGAGCTCGTCTCGCACCTGATTCTTTCGAGAATCAAGTTCTGCCTTCACAGGAGGTTCTTCGCCTTCTTTAAGATTGGGCGGAACTTCGAGTTCAAAATATATTTCGATCTTCAAAAACTTCGGCCCTCGGCCGTCGTCGATGAGATTTACAACAAAAGGATCTAACTTATATTGAGGGCCCCCCAACGCTTTGGGGTCCTTGATTTTCTCGGCGTCGACTTTGCCTTCGGCGGCTTCGACTTCTTTGGCGGCCTCGGCGGCAGCTTCTTCTTCGGCCTTATTGTGATTGCTGCTCAGCATCTTGAGCACCACAACGGCCACAACGATCAGCACCACCTGACTTGCGACAAGGATGATGAGCCACAGTGGTATCTTCTTTTTAGGAGCTTCATCTCCTCCACCACCTGCTGCTTGATCTGGTTTTGCTGCTTCTTCTGCCATAGACTCCTCCCCCCAGGGTTTGAATCGCTCAGGGAAAGAGCAAGGCCCATACCAAGAAAGACTTCGCGTAACCTCTTAAATCAATTCTGTTTTTTAGAAGGGCGGCAAAATCTGCCGCATCAAAACGCCAAGTTTTTGAGTGCGGCAGTCAAGTGGATGACGGCCGCAAGTCGTCATCCCAGATCGGCTTCGAGACTCTGACGATATTTGCCGCGCCACACCTTAAGAGAGGCTTGGGGCTTCACTCCGGCGTAGTCAATCATGGCAAAAGTGCAAAGAAGCCTCGATCCAAATCGATCTACTTCTAGATTGGTCATTTCGTTCCAAGTTCCCGTGTTCAAATACTGCTTTTGCGGTCCAAACTGACGAAACGTAGGTCGATGATTGTGTCCAAAGATGACGGTATGGACATCCTCTCGAGTCGCTAAGATTCTCGCAGCTGCCTCATCCAAATCCGGAAAGAGCGGGGCCTCGATCAAAATTTTGAGTGTCTGCAAAAATGAATTTTTTCGCCGAGGGTCATTGGCAAATCTCGACTTAAAAAAGAACCGAACAATTTTCCAAATCACAGAGAGACCAAATTTAAAATCGTAGAGCAACATCCATCGAAGGTATGTTCCAAACGGCAGGACCTTATCAAAATGACGTTTTCGTCTTTTGATATCATTGACGACATGGACCAAAAAAAGTGTGCCCCAGGGCTGATTGATCAATGGCTCGGGAACACCTTCCGTCAAAAAATACTGAGTTCGATCAAATGCATTTGCGATTTCGTATTGATTTCCATGCTCCACATAAATCCCGTCAAATTCGTAGGCTTCAAGATAGAATTTTACTGATTCTCCCATGAATTTTCGAATCTCCGCCTGAACGCTTGGAAAGAGCACTCCCGGATCATGGTTTCCCATCACCATGACGAGCGATTTGCCTTCCAATGACTGAAAATAGCGAAGCCCATTCATCACAGCGCGATGGCCTTCCATGATTTTGCGCATCCGGCGAATGGCGACCAGCTCCGTGATGATGTCAGGATCGATCTCGTCATAATCCACCATCAGAAGATTAAAAAAATCTCCATTCAAGATCAGTTCTACTTCGGCGTTCTCAAACTCGGAGCTCGAATAATACTCCATGAACTCGATGAACTCACGGTCATGAAAAAAATCTTCCAAAATATTAAGAGAACCATCGGGATTTCGATGTCCCGCGCCCAAATGAAAATCAGAGACCACGAGCTTGATCTTGCGTCTTAAATTCATGGAACGGGAACGCTCGGAGGTGCAGTCTGAGGCACCGGATCTGGCTGAACCCATTCAATTTTTGGGGGTGGCGGTGAAGCCTCAGTGACACTCACTGTCCCTCGATCTCCAATCACGCCTTGGACCACTCCCTGCAAATTTTCCTTTGTTCTGGATTCCTCCACCTGCAGAATCAGAGCGGATCGGGTCATTTTGAAGGTCTTGATGTTGAGCTTTACCTGCTGTTTGAGCTGATCGACGAGTTCTGGCGCATTGAGTCGACGCGCTGTGACGATTTCAATCTGAAAAAACTGTGGCCCAAGCTCCACGGTGGGCGTTTGAACGGGAGAAGTCGGCGTTTGAGGTCCCGCCAAAGGATCAGGTGCCATCGCCGAATCCTGAACTTCGACTTCATACGTCATATGAAGCGTCTCACCGATCTGACGCTCTTTCTCCACGCGAAAGCTCTTAATGTATCGAATCGCTCCTTTAACACGCTGCTCTTTGGTCACGGAATGAAAATTCTCAGGAATCACTCGCGCCACAGCCTTCTCGAATGCCTGAGACTGGGAGGCTTCTCTCGCCGCCATGACGTCCCCATTCAAAATTGGAATCTCTACATCCACCGAAACTTTTTGAAAGCTCTGAGGCTCCTGAGCCTGAACAGCACAACCCCAGAAAATCACACAAAAGGCTAAAATCGAGTTTCTCACTTCAAACAAGCTCCTTCCCTTACTTTAAAAGGAGACCTCTCACGCCGTAAAGGCTTTCCCGACTTAAAGCCCAGGACTGGCGAATTCTCCAATGACGAATCCAGACTTTTTCCACTGCTCTACTCGCTTTGTCGGTAGATCCACGGTCATTTCGACAAAGTCCGCTTGAAAATCCTGTTCAATGATCCTTCCCTCACGATGCACCACCGCCAAAAGATCGCCTCGACCCTGAGGCAAAAGCAACTTCACTCTTAAGTGATCTCCGCTCAAGACATCTTGAATCTTGTCGATGAGATTGTCGACATTCTCCCCCGTGAGCGCTGAAACAAAAACTCTGCGGGGGCTGTGGGCCACACCAAATCGACCATTGAGTCGATCGATCTTATTATAGACTTCGATGAGAGGCTTTTCGAGAGAGTTGAGTTCCTGCAACACCGCCTCGGTCGCTCGTTTATGACTCTCCCACAAAGCATCTGAGCAATCGATCACATGGAGCAAAAGATCTGCATTCTGCACTTCTTCAAGCGTGGCCTTAAAGGCTTCGACGAGCTCGTGGGGTAGTTTTCGAATAAATCCCACCGAGTCCGTCATGAGGACCTCTCGATGATTGGGAAGATTGAGCTTGCGTGTCGTGGGATCAAGCGTCGCAAAAAGTTTGTCTTCTGCAAACGTATCTGCCTGAGTCAGGGTATTAAACAATGTTGATTTACCTGAGTTCGTGTATCCCACAAGCACCACTTGAGCTGTCTGAGCCTTACGACGCTTCTCTCGTTGCAATGCCCGCGAGTTCTTTACCTTTTCGAGCTCTCGCTTGAGGCGACGCATTTTCTCTCGAATAAGTCGCTTGTCGACTTCGAGCTGAGTTTCCCCGGGGCCGCGAAGACCGATCCCCCCTCGTTGGCGCTCCAAGTGAGTCCACATCCCTGTGAGCCGTGGGAGCAAATACATGAGCTGGGCCAGTTCGACCTGCAATTGACCTTCTCGCGTGTGGGCCCGCTGAGCGAAGATATCCAAAATGAGTGCGCGCCGATCAATCGCTCTGATCTTAAATGCGGTTTCGAGATTTCGAGTTTGGCGGGGAGAGAGTTCATCATCAAAAATCACCAGCTGCGCGCCCAGCTCCTCGACCATGTCCGTAATTTCTCTGACTTTTCCCGCATTAATGAATGTCCCTGGATTCACGCGATCCAATCGACACGCCAGCATCCCCACGACTTGAGCTCCTGCCGTAACAGCGAGCTGTTTGAGCTCATCCAACGAATCCTCAATATCCGGATCATGGTAATCCCGGCGGGTTTTGAGCTTGGGATTAAAGGTCCCGACGAGAATTGCTTTTTCGGATTCGCGAGGACCTGGTTGAATTTCGGTCATAATTCAAACTTTATACTGCCGGGCTTTTCTAACCACTTGAAATCTTTTTTTTATGGGCTAAGGTCCAGCGATCGATTTTAGGCGTGAAGGAGAACTCAAAATGAACAAAAAGTGGATGTCTGTATTGTTATTAACTCTGGCAGCAACAGCGGCTCAGGCTCAATCGAGCTATGATCTCCCTTCGCGGGATCCCGCCTTAAGATCGATACGGGACAAACAACCCATCGCCTCCTCCCCCGCTCCGGTCGATCTGAACAACATTTCTCAACAGCTATTGGATGCCAACAAAGAGCTCTCAGATGTTTTGAGCCGAGAGGCTGATTTAGCCCATCCCGATTGGAATGCTATTGAAGCTGCCGTCACGAAGGCCGCTACGGCATGGAAAGAACTCAACAAGGCGTTTGAGAAGTTGGGTGAATATAATGCCAACGAAAAAGTGCTGAAGAACGTATTCATTGGTTCCATGGTCACCGCCCCCGTTGCAATAGTGGCAGGGATCGCTGGAGCCAGGCTTGCCGCAGCCCAAGCTTCTAAAGGCGTAAGCCGCCCGCTCATTGGAATTGGAATTTTGGCGTTGGGTGTTGCCGCTGTGTCTTATTCTATTAATGAGTTCAGCGTTCGGCCGGCAAAAAAGGAATTCGAACTTCGTTTAGCGACTGAGTTTGGCGAGAGCAAAAAGCTCCTCGAAAATCTCTGCAGCATTTTTGAACTCTCCAAATCAAACGGGGGTCAGTTTGACTCGAGTCTCAATGACTTCGTCACAGAAGCTTGCCAAGAGCTCCCCTCCCTCAAATTCAAATTTGGCATCGCTGACGATGCCAAATAAAAGGAGCTCCGCCATTGAATTTTAAGGCGAATATTCTAATGCCCATTTGGGGTGCTGGGCTATTCGCCTTTAGTCTTTGTATCTCTACGCCTTCTTTGCACGCAAAGCCTACATGTCGGCAAATCCTGAGCACGTTCATTCCCTATCCTCTTGAGACCCCCAGCCCTACTTCTGATCGAGACATGCTCGTTGAGCGCTGGAGGCAAAGCCATCACACTCCCCATCTCTGGACTCAACGGCAAGAACTCGAGCTTCTCTTAAGAATTGTTCCTGATCTTGAGCCTGAGGTGACAGCAGCACTTCGATCAAAAGTCCTTTTGCGATGGCCCTTAGGAGTTTCTTGGAAATCTGCCCACTACAAACGCGTGCCCAGTGAGCTACTGTTTCGCCGACTCATTTGGCTCGCCGAGCGTATTCTTGTCTACTCTCGGTCTCACTCCCAGCGTCATATTGTTGATCTCGTTTCTCCTCGAGCCTTCGGGCGAGCTTACACGGGGCGCAAAAATCGGATGAATGATATTCGAGTCAAACTCTTAAAGTTTTTTGACGAAAACGGACTGTCTTCGGGCCTCACACTCGCGCAAACGCAAGCCGAAAAATCGCGCCCTCCTTTGAGTCCTCGGCGAGGATTTGTTCTTGGAATGGCTCGTACGGGAGCGATTCTAGCGACATTCACTTTTGTGGGCATGGATCTGCACGACAGCCTTTATGCTCAAGAACTGGTTGAAGAAATTTCAAAAGAAACTCGAGCCAGTGAAGATCGAACGCGCGAGCTCAGAGAAATCAATCAAAAGACTTCTGCCGCTCTCGAAAAACTAAAATCAAAATAATTTTTATTCGTGAAGGCTGAGACTACCTTCGCCAAAAGTATCCGTGAGCCAGTTCATGAGTTCTGGATGCGTTTGCACAGAGAACTGAGTGTTCATTGTTACAAATGTTTGTTTGAGCTGAGTTCCCTCAACACTCGAATCCACAGGCACTCTCACCTTCACCTTGATGGGGCCAGGATAACGTGGGGCTCGTTGAGGAAGTTCGTTCAAGAAGTTTGCCAACGCGAGGTCCCGAACCAAAATATGCATTTCATTAAAATTCACATTCGCCAGATCCGTAATGTCTCGGGCCAAGAGTTTGACCCCTTCGCCTTCGACACTCACTTGAGCTTTGATGAGCACCACGCGATCGTTGACCAAAAGCTTTCCCTTTTCCTCAAAGAGATCCGGAAACACAACCACTTCCATTGTGCCTTCAAAATCTTCGAGAGTCGCAAATGCCATCTTGGAGCCTTTTTTTGTGAAGATCTCTTTGACCGAACTAATGAGCCCCGCGACAGAAACCTCATGATCCTTGGAGCGAGGAGGTCTCTCTTTGATTTGAGCGGTCGACTGCGCACGAAATGTTTTGAGCAAGGAGCTATAGGCCTTGAGCGGATGCCCAGTCATATACGTCCCGAGCAAATGCTTTTCGTCGTTCAGACGAATGCGATCAGGCCACTCTTCGACTTCTTTGATTTTGGGTTTGGCCGCAAACAAAGTCGACTGTCCCCCAGCGCGAGACTTTCCCTGACTGGCAGCCGCTCCGATCAACGAGTCCAAGGAGGCAAAAATTGTGGCTCGTGTTGAACCCATATTGTCGAGCGCTCCTGAGCGAATCAAGCACTCAGCCTGACGTTTGTTCATGATCTCCACAGGTGCACGACTAAAAAAATCCTGAAAATCCTTAAAGAGACCTCGACTCGTTCTCTCTTTAACAATCGCCTCCGAAACATTTTCGCCCAAGTTTTTTACACCCCCGAGCCCAAATCGAATATGAGTCTTTGCGTCCTTGGTCTCGAGCGAAAAATCCTTGGTCGAATAATTCACATGCGGGGGAAGCACTTCAATTCCTCGATCCGACGCGGATCGAATAATCGCCCCCATTTTTTCTTGATCCTCGGTTTCAGAACTCAGCAGCGCGGCATAAAAAGCCTCAGGATAATAAGTCTTTAAATATGCCGTCTGCACCGTCACCATCGCATACGCAGCCGCATGCGATTTATTAAATCCGTACTTGGCAAACTCACTCATCAAATCAAAAATCTTTGATGCCAGACTTTCGGGATGACCGTTTTTGATCGCTCCTTCCACAAATTTTTCGCGCTGTTTGGCCATTTCTGATGCAATCTTTTTGCCCATCGCCCGTCTCAAAAGGTCGGCTTCACCAAGACTAAATCCCGCCATCACGTTCGCCGTCTTCATGACTTGCTCTTGATAGACAAAGACCCCGTAGGTTTCTTTGAGAATGGGCTCCAAAACCGGCGAATCATATTCGACCGCGCGCTTTCCTTGTTTGCGCAAAATAAAATCATCCACCATCCCGCCCTCGAGTGGACCGGGACGATAAAGAGCAACGATCGCGATGATATCTTCAAAAAGTGTGGGCTTGAGCCTGCGAATCACATCTCGCATGCCTGAGGATTCAAGTTGAAAAATCCCAATCGTATCCCCAGACGCCACTTCGGCCATGATTTTGGGATCCGAATAGTCAATCTTCAGTAAGTCGATTTGCTTCTGAGTGACCTCGCACGCCTCCTGAATCACGGTGAGGTTTCGCAGCCCCAAAAAGTCAAACTTCAAAAGGCCGAGCTTTTCGATGCCCTTCATTTCAAACTGACTGCAAATCACTCCGTCAGCGCCGAGATAGAGAGGAATGTATCGAGTAAGAACATCGTCAGCGATCACCACTCCAGCAGCATGCACACTGGCGTGACGATTGAGGCCTTCGAGTTGCTCGGCAATCCGAAGCAATTCATCCGCTCGATGATCTCGCTCGCGCACCTGCTCAAACTGAGGCTCTTTCTCAAAAGCCTCTTTGAGAGTGATGTTCAAAACATTCGGCACGAGTTTGGCAATCGCATCCACATCGCCGTAAGGGACTCCTAACGCGCGACCGACATCTCGAATGACAGCCTTTGATTTCATTTTTCCGAACGTAATAATCTGAGACACTTTGAGGCGTTCTTCGATTCGCTGAGGCTTGTCGGGGTTTTCGGCCACATCATATTTTTGGCGAACATAATTGATCACTTGATCCCGGCCCTTAATGCAAAAATCCACATCAAAGTCCGGCATGCTCACGCGCTCTGGATTCAAAAATCTTTCAAAGAGCAAATTGTAGCGGACGGGATCGATGTCGACGATCGAGAGGCAATATGCGGCCAAACTCCCCGCTCCCGAACCCCGTCCTGGTCCCACCGGGATCTGATTTGATTTACTCCATTTGATAAAATCAGAGACGACCAAAAAGTAATCGGTAAACCGCATCTTTTTGATAATCTCAACTTCTTCTGCGAGTCGCTCTCGATAGACTTTTTCGATTCGCGCAAACTCTTCAGGCTTCGTCCATGTTCGCACAAGTTCAAGACGGCTTCTGAGACCCTCTTGAGTTTGCTCATGCAGAAACTTTTCCGGATCCTTCACGTCTGTGAATTTTGGAATATGATATTCGTCCGACTTCCAATCAAACTGAGCGCGATCAAAGATTTCTTGGCTCGACTGAATTGCTTCGGGCAAATCTGCAAAGAGAGCGCGCATTTGATCCGCTGTTTTGAGATCAAAATCACTTGAGGGCATCTGAGGGCGATTTTCATCCAGAAGCGTTGTCCCCTCGCCAATCGAAAGCATGACTTCGTGGGCGCGGGCTTCTTCACGATTGAGATAATAGACGGGTTGAGTGGCGACCAATCTCAGATTCAGCTTTTGAGCGAGAGCCACCGTGGCCTGTGAATCAGGGGCCCCTTCAAACCGAAACACCTGCAAAAAAATATTCTTTGAATCCCACGCTTTGACAAAGGTCTCGGCTTCACTGATCTGCGTATGATCCGGCGAAATCAAAAGAGCGACGTCCTTTTGGAGCTCCAAAAGTCTTTGGGGAGAGAGCTGCTTAAATGAATAAGCCGTCAAAATGAGACAGAGGTTTCGATAGCCTTCGGCACTCAAAGCAATCAGCGTCACTTGACTGGAAACCTTGGCCGCTTGATTCACAGCCTGATTGAGGGAGATTTTGCGGGGCAAAAGATCGACCTGAAGTGTCGTCCCCAAAAGAGGCTTGAGTCCGGCCTTCTTCATTCCAAAGAAAAAATCCACCCAACCAAAGCCGCAATCAAAGTCCGTCAAAGCCCCGCCGAGATACCCCCTCTCTTTGAGGGCCTCGCAGTACTTTTCCACGGGCACCATGGCTTTGAGCAAAGAAAAATCGCTATGAAGTCGTAAAGGAATCATGGCCCAAATTCCACCATTGCGTCCTGCGATACTTCTGACAACTTCTTTTGGCTTGCGGTGTCTTTTGGCTCAAAAACCCACGAAAATGCTAGTATAAGGACGGCATTTCTCGATAATTTTTGTCGGTGAGCGGCCAATCAAATCATCCCTTTCTTCAAGCTTTAAAAGAACGCGTCGTCCTTGCAGACGGAGCAATGGGTACGATGCTCTACTCTAAAGGCATCTATATCAATCGCTGTTACGATTTTTTGAATATTGAATCCCCGAACCTCGTCGAGTCGATCCATCAAGAGTATTTGCAAGCAGGATGCGAACTCCTAGAAACCAATACTTTTGGAGGCAATCGTCATCGCCTCAAAGCGCATGGACTCGATGACCGACTCAAAGAAATTAATAGTCAGGGCGTAAAAATCGCAAAAGAAGCGATTCAAAAATATTCCGAAAAATCCATGAAGACCGCCTGGATTTGCGGAAGTATGGGGCCTTTAGGAGCGACGTCCGAACCCTTTGGACAGATTCCGTCGTCACAAGTGACCAGTATTTTTGAGGAACAAACCGAGGCCCTCGAATCCGCTGGAGCGGATGTCTATGCACTCGAAACATTTACCCATCTCTCCCAACTTTCGGCCGCAGTTCAAGGTGTGAGACGTGTGAGCTCCAAACCCTTGATCGCGATGCTCACAATCAATGACGACGGCGAAACTCTTTTAGGAGAATCCGCCGACTTGGCCATTCAGACCCTGAATGAGCTCAGAGTTGATGTGGTGGGCCTCAATTGCTCTTCGGGCCCCTCCATTATATTAGATACAATTGAGCAGATTCGCTCCAAAACCACCAAAACCTTAGCCGCGTTTCCCAATGCGGGGATTCCCAAACAAGTCGGTGGAAGATTTATTTATATGTCGACTCCCGAATACTTTGGAAGCTTTGCCAAAAAGTTTATCGCACTGGGAGTCCATTTGATCGGCGGCTGCTGCGGAACAACGCCGACTCATATGCGCCGAGCACGAGATGCCATCTTGGCGACCCAGCATTCTGGAAGGCATGCGATTACGATTTCAGAAAATTCGAAAGAACCTCCAAAAGTCGATGTCACTCCAATCGCTCAACGATCTCGTTTAAGCGCAAAACTCGCTCAAGGAAAATTTGGCGTAAGTGTGGAAATCGATCCGCCCAAAGGAACAAATATCGCTAAGGCCGTTGAAGCGGCAAGCTCCTGCCACAAAGCCGGAGTTGACTGTATCAATATTGCCGATGGGCCTCGCGCATCTGCGCGAATGAATCCCACCAGCATGGCAGTGATCTTAGAGAGAGACATCGGAATCGAAACTATTATTCACTACTGCTGCCGCGATCGAAATCTCTTAGGCATCCAGAGTGATTTGCTAGGCGCCAATGCGCTCGGCCTGCGAAATGTTTTGATCGTCACCGGCGACCCTCTCAAATTGGGAGACTATCCCGAAGCCGTGAGCGTGTTTGATATTGATTCCATTGGGCTCACCGGCGTTGTGCGCAAGCTTAATCGAGGAATGGATGTGGCTGGAAACCCTATTGGCAAGCCCACTTCATTCTTTCAGGGCGTAGGCTGCAATCCAGGGGCTCTCAACTTTGAAGAAGAAATGAATCGCCTGCGGCTCAAGATTGAAGCCGGCGCTGAGTACATCATGACACAGCCGGTCTATGATCTGGCGACCTTTGAAAAATTTTTGAAGTCCTTTTCGCTCATCAAAAATCGCCCACCACTCCTGATAGGAATTTGTCCTCTCTATAGTCTGAAGAATGCTGAGTTCCTTCATAACGAAGTCCCTGGCATGCAGATTCCGGATGAAACTCTGGCTCGAATGCGTCAATCCGATACGCCCGAAGGCCAGCGCCAAGAAGGCATCCTCATTGCTCGAGAGGCTTTGCAAGCCTTTCGCAAAGATGTGCAAGGAACCTATATTATGCCGCCCTTTAATCGGGCCGATATTGCGCTCGCCGTTGTAGAAGATTTTATTGAAAAGTAGGGCGCCCACTGTTTGCCGCAGATTTGTCTGCAAAACATAAGTCATTTCAACTCCCCTCAAGGCATAGAATTTGCAATTTAGAGAGATGTGAACTTTTGCGTTGGTAGACTGGTGAGCTTTTTTTCTCTCTGCAGTCTCATGATGACCGTCGGATGTGGGGGCTCACCTACACAACAGGCCACAAGCCAGGCTTCTACGCCAAGCGAAGCCCAGTATCTCAGTCTTGAAGGGGAATCATTTTCTAAGATTGATACCCAATTCGAATACGACGACGAAAACAATTTTATAGGCTCATTCTTGCTCTATCGCCATGTAGTCATCATTCCTCAGCCAGAAGCTACAGGCGTCGACCTCGCAGCAACTTTCATTGATGCTCGGACCTCAGGCACTTGGACTTCCAAATTATGGGCAGCCAGAGAAATTATTCAAAACCCACAGAATCTGGAAACCCTCCGGCAAAGTTTTGGCAACAGCTTAACTGAGTATTTGGATGCACAATCGGATCGCAATCCAAAGATATTTGAGATCAACGAACCCGTCATCTCGCCCGGAGTTCGCGACATTAAGTTTAGATTTGGGGTATCACCTGAAAAAATTGCCACTTTTAAATCAACCTTTGTCAGCCCTGGGACGGTCTATTATGAATAAAAGAGTCGTGATTCCCAATCTTGCCTCTTATATAGACCACACACTTTTGAGGGCTGATGCCACAGAAGAAGAAGTCTTTTCACTCACGCGACAAGCAAAAATGCATAAATTTTATTCGGTTTGCGTCAATGGCCTTTGGGTTAAGTTTGCAAAGCACTTCCTAAGGGAGACTGATGTCAAAGTCTGCGCCGTGGTGGGATTCCCCCTCGGAGCGATGTCGACATCGGTGAAGTCCTTTGAAACTGCCCAGGCCATTTTGCACGGAGCCGACGAGATCGATATGGTCATGCAAATTGGTGCACTCAAATCAGAAAACTACACTTTAGTTTTTGATGATATCAAAAGCGTTGTGCACCACGCAGCAGGTAAGCCCGTAAAGGTGATCTTAGAAACTTGCCTTCTCGAAAGAGACGAAATTGCTAAAGCCTGCGAAATTTCGGTGCAAGCGGGGGCACAGTTCGTCAAGACATCCACTGGCATGTCGACAAGTGGTGCGACCATTGAAGTGGTCAAACTCATGCGAGAAGTCGTCGGTCCCGGCTTTGGAGTCAAAGCGAGCGGCGGCATCCGTACTCGAGATCAGGCCCTCAAAATGATCGAGGCTGGAGCCACTCGACTGGGGACCAGTAATTCGATTGCGATTGTTTTAGGAAGCGTTCAGAACGCAGAACAAAGCGCGACGTACTAAAACTACTTTTTTTCCCAGCGATCCCAATTCACTTTGAGCTTTTTTAGCTTTGCCCCAGGGGCAATTGATTTGAGCATGAGCTTGGTAATTGCATACTGCGATATTCGAGCATCGTCTCTCTCAACCAACACAACTTCCTTGATCGAAGAATAATCGAGCCCTTGCGACACGAAATGAGTCAGTGCCACCTGAAGTGGTGAGAGTGAGGGATTAAAGGCTGTTGTTTCAAGATAAGAGCCTGCAAAAATTCGCCCGTCCTTTACCCGTAGTGCCACTCCAGAGGGAGCGAAAGTATGAGGGGCATAGGATTTTTTGGCCCATTCAAATGCTGCCGCCTCGAGTTCATCGAGCTCTCGAGACGCACGTAAATTCCACGGCTGAGAATTAAGGAGCTGAGATTCCCAACCGAGCTCTCTCGGTCCAAAGGCTTTGGGCAAGAGCTGCGAGAGTGTCATGACCTCTGTTTGAGGAATCAAAATTCTCAAATTCTCCCCTCCCGAAACTTCATTCAAGAATTGGCGGCAGTGCCCACAAGGAGCTGCGGAGAGTGCGATGGATCGAATGCCCTTGGCTCCTTTGAGAAACATTTGAGAAATCACAAACTGTTCTCCATGCACGGTTTGATTGAGCGGAAAGCCCGCAAACTCGAGGTTCACTCCAAGATAGAGATTGCCCGATAGGTCTTCGCCGACAGCCCCCACAAAGTAGGTCGAAACAGGAGGGCGAGCGAGCGTGCGTGCGGCCGTGACGAGCTGATTCATTAGCTGTTCGCGTGACAGACTAAAGAGCTTTTGCAACTGCTCGGCCCGCTCATGAGAGATGACAAACTCATGGCGAACTTCCGGGCTAATCTCTTGGATCAAAGCCCTGCAAATTGCGGAATTTTCACTTGGAGAACCACTTTGAATTACCGCCCATAAACCCAATACCAAACTCAAACCCATACAAACCGTTTGCAAAACTCGCTTTAAAACTCAATCTAAAACTCTCTTGACCCTTCGCTTCGTTGCCGAGAGTCTCGAAGGGATGACGTTTCGGAGGGTGATACTCGTTGTTTGCGATAGTTTGGGAGTTGGAGCTCTCCCCGATGCTCAAAAATTTGGAGATACGGGTTCCAATACACTTTTAAATACAGATCAATTCATGAAGGGTCTTAAGATTCCGAACTTTCAGAAAATGGGACTTCTCAATTTGATTAACCATCCCCAGTCCGCCACTGAGACGCGCAGTTTTTTTGGTCGCATGATCGAAATTTCTCAAGGCAAAGACACCACCACAGGACACTGGGAAATGATGGGACTCCCTCTCGAAGTAGCACTCCACCATTTTCCCGATGGCTTTCCGACAGATCTGATGAAAGCGTGGAGTGCAAAGACCGGCCTCGGATTTTTAGGAAACAAGGCCGCAAGTGGCACCACCATCATCGAAGAACTCGGCGAAGAGCATCTCAAAAATTTGGATCCGATTGTTTATACGTCAGCGGATTCTGTTTTTCAGATCGCAGCCCACGAAGAACTCTTTGGTCTCGAGCGTCTCTACGCTGTTTGCGAAGCGACTCGAAAGTTTTTGGATCAGTCTGCCTATAAAGTGGGTCGTGTGATCGCCCGCCCATTTATCGGAAAACCCGGAAGTTTTAAACGCACAGGAAATCGCCGAGATTTTTCGCTCAAGCCGCCTTCTCGCACGCATCTTTGCGAGCTCAAGGACGCGGGCGTACAAGTTCTCGGTGTCGGCAAAATTCCCTATATTTATGATTTTGAGGGAATCAGCCAATCCATTGAAGCTCACAATGACGCCGAGGCGGTGACGGCCACCATCAAAGCACTTGAGCAGACTTCGGACCGTGCGCTTATTTTTGTGAATCTCAATGATCTCGATATGCTCTATGGACATCGACGAGATACGCAAGGCTACGGCAAACAAATCGAATGGATCGATTCGCAGCTCGGCAATATTTTAAAATGCCTCACGCGAGAGGATTTGATTATTTTGACAGCGGATCACGGAAACGATCCGACATTTCGAGGCACGGACCATACCCGAGAGTATGTGCCACTATTGATCGACTCCCCGGCTTTTGCTCGAGGCTCCGCCACTCAGCATCACCTCGCAGATCGCCAATCATTCAGCGATTTGGGCGCGACCATTGCCCAAAATTTCGGCATTAGAAGTCGACTTCCGGGCAAAAGCTTTTTGAAGGAAATTCTCGCCGCATGACCAATCTTTTGCCGTTGATCCTCAAAAAGAGGGAGGGAGGCAAACTGAGCCAGGATGAGATTTTTGGATTCATTCAAAGTCTCACGTCCAAATCTCCCCCACCGGACTACCAAGTCTCAGCTCTGCTTGCTTTTATTGTCGCTCAGGGGATGGATTCCGAAGAAACCTATTTTTTGACCGACGCGATGAAAAACTCCGGCAAGCCATTTCGCTATTCGGGTTTTCCTAAGAGCGCATTTTTTGTCGACAAGCATTCGACCGGAGGAGTCGGAGACAAGATTACGTTGCCGTTAGTTCCGCTCGTACTCGCCTGCTCTGATCGCGTTTATTATCCGACCATTGCGGGTCGCGCTTTGGGCCACACGGGAGGAACGGTTGATAAGCTCGAAAGCATTCCAGGATTTAAGTGTGGCATTGAGACTTCCAAGTTTTATCGGCTCCTCAAAAAAAATCGAGGCTGCTTCTTATCGCAGACCAAAGACATCGCCCCAGCGGATCGTGTACTTTATCATTTGCGTGATGTCACAGGCACGGTTTCGAGTATTCCGCTGATCACGGCGAGCATTTTGTCAAAAAAGCTCTCTGAGTCTCTGCACTATCTGTTGATCGACCTCAAAATTGGATCAGGTGCATTTTTGCCACGTCGAGAGGATTGCGAGGCCCTCTCGCAGCGAATGCTCAAGGTTCTCTCTCGATCAGGAGTGTCGGCAGAAATCTGCATGACCAATATGGATACGCCCCTCGGACGATATTCCGGAAACCTCTGGGAAGTTTTGGAATCGTTTCAGATTCTTAAAGGAGAAGGTCCGCAAGATTCCACTCGGCTCACCCTCAATTTTGCCGAACGCCAGCTCGTCGCCACAGGGATGAGCGCCTCTCAAGCGCAAAGTTTGATTCAATCCAAAATCAAAGATGGCTCGGCACTCAAAATGTTTGAGGCTTTGCTCGAAGCTCAAGGGGCCAAACTCAAATTGCTCGATCGCGCTCTCAAATCTCTCTCTCAACTCAAATCATTTACATTCACGGCTAAGACAGCAGGGTTTGTGCGCATTGATGTCACATCTCTCGGACTGGCACTCGTCGAAGTAGGAGCGGGTCGCAAAACAAAAGCTGACAAGGTGGATAGTTTAGTGGGATTTGAGCACCTCGCGGCCACGGGAGACCGTGTCGAATCAGGCCAGCCCCTTTTGAAAATCTTTTACAGAGATTCTAAGCGCCTCAAGGCTTGTCTCAAAATATTGGAGAGCACGTTTCAGCTTTCAAGCGAAACTCAAAGCAAAAGCCCCCTCATCGCTAAGGAATATAAGCAATGACCCAAAGTCGAATTTCGGAATCGGTACAGTTTTTAAAGAGTCACTTTGGAAATCCTCCCGAAGTGGCAGTCGTGCTCGGCAGTGGCCTCAGCGGCTATCTCTCCGAACTCGAAGATTCAAAGGTGATTCCGTTTTCGCAGATTCCGGGTGGGCATACTTCGAGTGTGCAGGGACATGATGGCCGTCTCGGCGTCGGAGCGATCAAAAAAAAGCGCGTGGCGGTTTTTGCAGGCCGGATTCATGGATATGAGGGACATCGACCCGATGAAGTTGTGCATCTTTTGCGAGCGGTCTTGGCTTGGGGTTGCAAGAACTGGATTTTGACCAATGCGACGGGATCCACAAGCCTTCCTTACAAGCCTGGCAGTTTGGTTCTCATCAAAGATCAACTCAATCTGACATTTCGCAGTCCGCTTGAAGGCAAAGAACTTTTTGGGGGCCCACGATTTCCGGATATGAGCGATCTCTACTCTTTGGCTTGGCGCAAAAGAATCTTAAAGGTCTCCCAGAAGGCGGGGCTCTCTTTGAAGCAAGGCGTGTACACAGGCGTCAGCGGCCCGCAGTATGAAACTCCGGCGGAGGTCAAAATGATTCGAAAGCTCGGAGGAGATATCGTCGGAATGTCGACGGTCTGGGAAGCAATTGCGTTGAGACAGATGGGCGCACAGGTCTCTGGGATTTCGTGCGTGAGCAATTATTGCACTGGAATTTCAAAAAAATCTCTGACGCACCAAGAAGTGCTCGATGTAGCCGCCAAAGCTCAAAAAAAGTTCATTGAGCTTTTGAATCTCAGCATTGAATGCGCCTAAATTCTTGAGCTTAAAAGCTGAGAAGCCTACCATAAGTCGTCATGCTCAAAATCTATAGAGCTCGCTCGATCGTTACATCCAATCCTCAACACGATGTTTTTGAAGACGGTTTTTTAGCCGTTGAGGGCGATACGATTCGAGATGTGGGCCCATGGAAAAGGCGCCCAAAGACGAGCAAGGCTAAAGTCGAAGACTGTTCTTTTGGGATGATTACTCCCGGGCTCTACAATCTCCACACTCACCTTCCGATGGTTTTGTTTCGAGGAATTGCCGAGGACCAAGCTTTGGAGCCGTGGCTTTTTGAGACGATTCTTCCGCTCGAGGGCAAATATCTCACAAAGGATTTTGTTCGAGCAGGCAGCGAGCTGGCTCTGTGCGAGTCCATTCGTAACGGCGTCGTGTTTTTTTCGGATATGTATATGTTCGAAGAAACCATCGCCCAAGTGGCGGATCGGTTTGGAGTCCGCGGCAATTTTTGCGTGGGCCTGAGCGGCCTTGAATCTCCGGATTTTAAGAATTGGAAAGACTGCTTGGAGGCGATGCGAAAGCCTCTCCTCAAGTATCGCGATCACCCACGCGTACGCATGGGTGTTGGTCCCCATGCTGTTTATACGTGTTCGATGGAAGTCCTTAAAGCTGTAGCGTCTTACGCCAAAGAACTCAAAGTGGATGGGATGATTCATTTATCTGAGACAAAGACCGAATTTGAAAATTCCAAAAAAAGTTTTGGACACAGTCCTTTGTCACAGATGCATCAAGCAGGTTTGCTCGAGATTCCGCACTTGATTTTGGCGCACTCAGTTTGGATGGAAGATAAGGATTTTGAAATTTTGAAGTCGCGTAAGAATCTCACCGTCGCCCTCAACACGCAGTGCAATGCTAAACTCGGCAGTGGGATTGCTCCACTCGCTCGATATCGCAATGAGAGTATTCGATACACCCTCGGAACTGATGGTGCAGCGAGCAACAACAATCTCGATATGTTTGAAGAACTCAACTTTGCATCAAAAGTGCATCACTTAGCGACAGGCGATCTCGGAGGACTCCCCGGTGCAGAACTCTTTGACTCTGTCACTCGTCGAGCGGCCGAGGCTTTTGGATTCGAAAAGACACTTGGAAGTTTGGAGCCGGGCAAACAAGCAGACTTTATTGTGGTGGATCTGCAAAAGCCACACCTCACTCCCTTTACGCATGCCTACTCGCATTTGATTTATTCGGTGCGCGGAGCGGATGTGCATTCGACTTATGTCGCGGGCAAAGCCCTCATGAAGAACCGCCGCCTTCTTGTGGCGGACGAATCAAAGATCATCGCACACGCCGAAAAGATCTGGAACAAAATGCGCAGCTCCCTGACTTAGGATTACTTCCGTAGCAGAAGTGATCCTGAAGCCAAAAAAACGTGTCTTGGAGTGCGCAACGAGAGCGTGTGAGTCGGCAGGGAGTTCTTGGTCGCGCAAGAGAATCGGTTGGGGAAAGAAATCCCTGCGACCAAGGAAGCCAAACCTCGCGTCTTAGTTGTGGAGCCTTACCTTTTGGCGTGTCCCTGCCGGCTTGCGCGCGTTCGTTGCGCACTCGGATCCATGCTTTTTCTGTGACGAGAATTGCTTCCGTACCGGAAGTGATCCTGAGGCGTAAGCTCCCCATTTAAGGCCTCACTGTCGCAATCGACGAATCCTTAAACTTCACCAAAAGTGAATAGATTCAGCCCCTTAAGCTGCGGCATGCCTGGCACGACCCCTGCAAAATCAGAGGGAACTAGGTGAATTACATCCTCACCTAGAGGAGGAACCTATGAACTCGAAAAGTACGAGTTTGTTGAAAATCTGGGGTCTGAATATCGTTCTTACGGCAGGAACTTGGGCGACAAGTGGCAGTGAAGTTTTCGCACAAGCGAGTTCGGAGCGTTGGTCAGCAGCAGACATCATCAAAAAATTGAACTCTGAGGACAAAGACTGGCAAACCCGAGTCTTTAAAAATCTTTATCTCAAAGATGGCAAAGTCATCGACAATCGCGGCACGACCGGATCGGATCGAGATGACGTCGAAGTCCTCGAAGCCGAAGTCATGGTTCGCACCGTCAACGGTCGACAGGTCTATGATTTGGGACAAATGACTTATGTTCCTTCGATTCAGCGCGGTCTGATCGAAATCAAATCGATGGCGGATGGAGGAATCCTCTACTTTGATCCCGCCACACGAATGTTCTATTACAAAGCGCCTGGTCAAACCCAAGCGGTTCTCTTTGACGGCAGTTTGCTCAGCAAATATCCCGATCTTCGCGCTCAGCTCGAAGCCATGGGTTTTACATTCCAAACGGGTGCTGGCGGCGTGATTCAAATTCTGGCTCCAAACGGTCTGCCCGGAATTCAATCCGGCACAGTCATCTTGGTTCCCGGAACAGGTAGCGGCTATCCAAACAATCCCGGCACCATTCTCATCCCTGGAACTCCTGGATATCCCCCCACGAACACCCAAACGGGATCGGGACTCCCAGGAACAGCGATTCTGGGACCTGGAACAATCTTTGGACCTGGCGGGACAATCATCTCCACAGGGGGAGCTGGCTCTTACAATCTGATTGGTGGCGGAGGTTCGGCTGTTGTGATCAGTAGTCGCGCCGATATCGTCGATCCCAAGAAAACAGAGAGCTACTATGAATTCGATGCCCTCGGTCAAAAATACATGATCGCGAGCATGGTGATTCCTGAGCAACACTGGTTTGACTGGTTCAATGACGAAGAAGTCCTCGTTCGTAATGCCGGCGACATCGACGGCAACGGAGATACCGACTGGGTTCTCATCAGCCAACAAGAGCACGAATTTTTGATGCGCGCGCTCAATGCTGATGCCGAAGCGAACAAAAAGACTTTGTCCGAAATGAAATATTACAAAGTCGATAAGTTTGATTCGAGTGATTATGAGAATGTTCGCAAATTTGCGATGAAGCACAAAGATGCCGGCCAAGCGGGCACAATCTCCATCTCAAACATGCCCTCAGGCACCTATGGCGGAGTGATTTTGGGAGGCGGAGGAGCGGCAGGGGCTCAAGATACTCTGATCGCTTTCATCAATGATTATCGATCCAAAAATCCCAATGCCTCGATTGCAGATTTGCAAGCAGCCCTCGACGCTCGATTTGGAGCAGGCTTAGTGCAACTCAATCAAGGCGCCGATGGCAATCTGAGCATTACGATTCTAAACGCCGGCGGAGCAAACGGCGCTGCAGGATCGCAAGTGATTGTGCTCAATCCTTCGGGACAGATTGTTTCTGGCGGACAGACTCAAATGATTTATCCGTATCCGTTGAGTCATTCTATGAATCCAGTATCCACTCCAATCTCATCGACTTTTGTACCGGCTACTCCGGCGGTCAAAGCCGAATCGGGCGAATTGTCAGATTCGTTCAAAGCTCAAATGGAAGCTCTCCAATCTAAAAAGTCTGCGACAAGCGGTGGCAGTTCATCATCTCAGAGTTCTGATGGATCTTCATCGAGCAGCAGCTCCACAACGACGACGACGGTGACGACAGGAGGCTCCGCAGGAACTCCGAGCGTCAATGGCGGATCTTCGACTTCAACAGTGACGACGATTTCGACTCTTGGACAACCCACACTCGTGATTGGTCGAGACGGCGTTGCTAGAATCCAAATTCCGATTCACTTGGGCGAAGGCGTCTATCGATACGAAATGTATACGCTGACTCCTGAGGAATTTGCGCGACTCCAAAAGAATTCGGATGGTAGTATTACGATTACGGATTCTGCGCTGATCGATAAGATCAATCAGATTTATGGGGTTAAGCTCAATGTTCTCACAACGGCACCTGGGGCGTCTTCTACAACAACAGTGACAACGGGGGGGAATAATCCGTCGTCACCACGCAGCTTGCACTTCGAAGCACAAAACGATGCGCAACTCGTGAAAGTGGTTGAAGAACTTCAAAAGGTCTACGGAGATCTCAAAATCTATGTCACCGAAATCGGTGGCACGATCGAGAACTCTCAAGGATCGACAGTGGCGACCTATACCAAGAAGATTCCAAAGGTCAGCTACGATGAGTTTGCGAAGAAGAATTTGTTAGACGGCAAGGAGTGAGGACGGTCTAAGAGTTTACCTCGTACTCCACACTCACACACCACACGAGCGTCTGAAGTATAGTCCGATACTTCAGACGCTTTTTTTTGCGTGAAGCGCATACCTTTCTTTGCTCGCTCACGGCCCATTTTTTCGTGAGAGATTTTTACTCTCTCCTGACGAAAATAGTCCAAAACGTGGGGATCTTGATGTCGCAGTTGGGGATTCTGCCTGGCCTCGGCGCAATTCCTTCAAATCGCAAAAACTTAAGATTTTCAGTGCTTTAAGCTGCGGCATGCCTGGCACGACCCTTGCTTTTATAGAGATCAAAGCTCGATGGATCAGGTGGTCTGAAAAGTTGAGCGAGGAGGAAAAATGAACTTTCGTAATGGCAATAGTTCGATCAAGAGTTTAGCGGCAATCGCAGTCTTAGGCGCCTTTTTGGCAGCCTGTAGCGGCGGCGGAGTTGAATCCACAGGAAACAAACTCAATACAGCGCCCAACAATACAAGTATTCCAAAGGCCATCACGCCTTCTGTCCCTCCCCCGATCTCAAGTGGATCGACCAATGTAGGAGCGAGCGGAAACGAAGTGATCGACGATATCGCTGCCGGTCAGACTCAGACTAATCAAAAACTTGATGCCATGTCTCAACAGCTTGATCAAATCGGAGACAGTGTCGGTGATGCCGAATCAAATTCTAACTGGGCTAAATGGCTCGGTATCGGAATCGCTGGATATCTCGCGCTTCAAGGAATTCATAATGGAGTCCAGATGGCCGAAGCTGGCGAAACCACCGGCGACAAAATCGGAAAGTTCTTCAAAGGATTTGCCTTTAATACAGATACCGATCGAGTAAACCACGATAACGAAAAAGTCACCAAGGCCTCCGAAGGCCGCATCCAAGCCAATACTTCTGGATGGGGTGCTGCGAGTGTTGGCGCTGGTCAAGCCGCTGCCGGCAAAGCCGAGGAAGCACGCGCTCAAGCAGCTGCAGCAACTGAAGCTGGTAACAACGCAGGCACACGAGCCGAAGGCGCCGTGGCCCTGGGTACCAAAGTCGTTGCAGGCAAAATTGATGAGATGAAAGGCGAACTCTCTCCCAAGCTGAACGCTCTCATCCTTCAAGCTAACGATACGAACTTGAAAGTCACTGAGATTAAAAATTCGGGAGCGACTTCAGAAGATGTGAGACAGCTCGACACAAAGACTCAAAATCTTGTCACAGAGCTCAACGGTCTCAAGACCGCTTTGGATAACAAGAATTTGAGCGAAGCTCAAATCAATGGGATTCGAAGTGCTTACGAAGTCAAAGCTCAAGAACTCGCTCAACTTAAGCCTCGTGTCGAAGAAGAGATGAAAGTAGCGATTCGAGTGGAGGCTGAACGCGCTGCTGCAGAAAAGTCTCAGGCCGAACTCGCAGCGGCTCGAAAAGATGCCGAGCGGCTTCAGAGAGAACTCGATGCGGCTAAAGCAGAAAAGCAACAGCCCGCGCCGACTCCAAACATTTATATCCTCCCTCAGCCCACGGGCAGTGCACAAGCTCCGGGTCAGGGACAAGTGGAGTCAAACGGTAAGAGCAACTCCGGTGCCATCGGTGGAAACTCTTTGGCTGACTTCTTCGATGATTCTCAAAGTTACGAAGAAGATATTCCTGCGATGATTCGAAAGCCTTAACTTAAAAAGGTTTTCGACATCTCGTCGATAGTGTTTAAAGGCCCTCTCTCAGGAGAGGGCCTTTTTTTTCTACCATGCGCTCTTGATTAACTTGGCCAAGGCCTTGGCTTGCCGCTTGAGTAGTGGCTTATCATAGTTTTGCAAAACAAAATCAGATTTGAACGCCTTTTCAGAAGCCTTCATCTGTCGGCTATCGAGGAGCTTAAACACTTTATTCGACATTCCCCGACGCTGAGCTCGCGCGAGTCGATCGGCCTGAGGGGCAAACACAAAAACCGTCAGTGCAAAGAGCCGCTCAAACTTGGCCTCATACAACAAAGGGACTTCGATGATGATCGGCAACTTTTTGTTCAAGCGGATGAACTTCAAAATCTTTGCCTTCACTAAGGGATGAATCCATTTTTCGAGCTTTTTGATCCCCGCTTGGGAGGATCCAAATCGTTTGAGAATCTCCTCTTTGGTCAGGCCTTGCTCGGAATAGATTTCGGCCACAACATCATCAGCACTCAAAACTCTAAAGCCTTGCTTTCTAAAGACCTTGAGAGTCGTCGACTTGCCTGAAGCTAAACTACCCGTGAGACCAATAAGGGGCTTTTTAAAGGCTCTAGCCCTGCGACTTTTGCTCCTCACAAGGCCTTCGGACATTAGAACTAACATATTGAAATCCTAGCTCTTTTGGGCCCCCCAGGCCAGATCAGGATGGCATGCTGATTGCACTTTAGAGGGCTTAGAAAGCAAAGGGAGATCATCCATATGAAAAGAGCATTGAGCACCATTTTACTCGCTTTAAGTCTCACCGCTTGCGGTGAAAACTTTTCGGGCAATTACGTCGGTACGGCCCTGGTGGATCCCAGCGGATGCGGCGGAAACCGAGATACTTATCAGGTCACCCTGAGAGGGATTTTCTCAGACGGAAGCTTGCGCCTTGAACTCCTCTATATGATCAACGCCTCAGGCCAATCCAATGACATCAACTATACCGAGATGAGCGGAAGCTTTGCGACCGCGAGTCTCCAAGCGAATTCTGCATTTTCTGTAGCCGACCAACAGATCAAAGACGGCATCTTTGTGAGCATGTCTGGCTCCGCCAGCGCCACTCGCGATCGCATTGACAACGTCCAGATGGTCCAGAAAAAGACCAACCAGGATGGCAGTCCCTGCATCATGCAATTGATCGGGCAAGTCCCCTTTCAGAAGCAGTAATTTTTGAGTTACACTCGAGATCGTGAACTCGAGTTATGTCAAAAGCCTCTGGGCCTTTTTGGGGCTCGACCTTTTAGTTTTTGCGATCATTTACTTTGGCATTTTACCCTCTCCTCGCCTTCTCATTGAGGGAGGTGAGATCACTCGTATCGCAGCCAACGGAAAGCCCTTTCAATTTTTGGTCGGCCCCAAAAACAAAAACTACGTCTCACTGCCTCAGATTTCACGCCATCTTCGCGCGGCTGTTGTAGCACTCGAAGACTCTCGATTTTACGAACATCATGGAATCGATCCCGAAGAGATACTCAATGCGCTCGAAAGATTTTCTCGAGGAGGCAAACTTCGCGGCGCAAGCACTTTGACTCAGCAGCTTGCCAAAAATCTCTACCTTACCCACAAGCGCAGTTTTTTTAGAAAATTCAAAGAAGCGCTGATTGCCACTAAGCTTGAGCAATCTCTGCCCAAAAATAAAATCCTCGAAGTCTACCTCAACAGCATCGAGTGGGGTCGCGGGCTTCTTGGCGTTCGGCAAGCCGCGATGACTTATTTCAAAAAGCGACCGAGAGATCTCACCGTCCAAGAGTCTGTTTTTTTGGCAGCGATCATCCCCAATCCCACGCGTTTTGGGCGACTAAACGACAATCAGATTCCAAAAAGATTTGTTCGCAGACAAATGACGAGAGCGCTTCAGACGATGTACGAACAGGGAGTGATTAGTTTGGACCAATACCAGACGGCATTGGCAAGTCCGGTGCAGATTCCATAAAGCTTTTGAGTGCAGCGAGTTCGTCAACGAGCTCCTTTGCACGCTCACGAGCTTCATCGAGCATGAGATAATAATAAATCTCTTTGTCCGAGGCTCCCTTTCGATGAACCGTCAATTCACGAATCTCACGAGCTGAGCGTTTTTCGCGAACCCAGGTTTCAATCAACTCCGACAAAGTGGGATCGGGCTTTGCCAGTTGATTGATTTGATAGCTAAAAAAAGTCTCCAAATCACTGTAGAGATCTCCCACATCTTGCCAGGCCATTGCGTCTCCACGAATCGCTGCTTGCTGCATATAAAGTCCCGTCAAAGTTTCGCGCGCGCTAAAAATCCGTTCGATGTCTTCACCGAGGTCTACTCCACTCATCCAATAACTTCCTGTTCCCTCATTAGAATGATCCGGATACATCCCGCGAGAGACAGCCTCCTGAAGCATGGCTTTGTAGCCATCGAGGACAGACTTTTTTCGCCAAATTTTGGCAGAAATAAATCCCGAATTAAAAAAGTCCTTCCAAGATTTTGGCATGAGTTCCACAAGTAAACCCCCAGCGGCCGAGCCGACCACGGGTCCAATGGATTTGGCCCATTTGTTTCCGGGCAGGGCTTTCGATGCAAGATAAGTTCCGAGCTGGGCTCCCACATAAAGGCCCACGTTCATTGCCAAAAAATCAAATGTCATCACGCGATGATACATGATCGAATCCATGACCTTCTTTTGCAGATTCGTATCCTGAATCGTGTAATAAAGAAGTTTCATCGCCACGAGTTTTTTGATTTCCCAAGAGCAATTAACAAAATCCGTCACCTTACGAGCTTCGGGAATATGTTTGGTGGCAATCTTCCAAAACTGAGAAAACACTTCGTAACCCGATGTCACTGCTAAGGTATAAGTGAAGCCATTGACGATATTGCTAAATGTCTGAAAGGCCTCTTTGCCCACGAGAGGAGCGAGCATGCCCGGAGATTTTCGAGCAGCGGCTGCTTTGAGCTTACTCGCAATCTGAACACCTCCCCACTGGCCCGTGGCGCCCGCCGCCGTTCCCGCAAGACCGGCGTAAAAATCCGTCGAATTCAATAAAAAGAGGAGACTGTCGAGATCTACCTTTCCCGTCTCCTTGAGAGTCATAAATGTCAGCGTGAGTCCCGCCGCAATCACCGCGCCAATAGGATTGGCTTTCACATTGTAGATACCATCGACAAAAATAGGGCCCGGAACACCGACGGGTGCCATTCCCTGAATACCATTCACCGTACGTTTTTGAATCTTATTGTCAGAAGGCTCGAGCAAGGATCCGCTCGATTCAGTTCCGGCGAATGAAACCGTGGTGGGATTGGTAGTAGGATTTAAAGAAGGCGCTTTAGAACCATCCTCGGGGGAGGAGGCCTCCTCAAATCCTGACTGCAAATCCTCCACGGTTTCGATCGCACACACTTTCGCCGGCATGACGCCCAGCGAAAAAATGAAACTAAGAAGGAATCCGCCTTTGATGAGCAGGCTCATCCTCAACCCCTTCGACACACTGCGAAAGGCTCGAGAGCGCTCAAGACGTAACCTGACACACAAAAGACACGAAAGCCGATTAAATGTCAGAATGATTCCCCCCTCCTAACACAATGCAGTTTAGGATTGCGTCAAAGAAGGGGTCAATGATTTTATGCAGTGCATGATGAATTTGATTCGCTCCATCCTTTTTGTTTTGAGTTTTGCTCCTACTCTCACCCTGACCGAAGGCGCTGAACGCCGGACCGATGGCCCTCCAGGATCTGAATACGGCGACTTTAGCTCTTGGGATGGACAATTTCAGTTGGGTGCAAGATTTGGAGCGTCGGTTCTCTCCAATGGAGACAAATCAAGCTTCTTGCTCGGTGCCGATGCCGACTATCGCCCCACAGATCTCTTTGGTTTTAAACTCACCTTTGAACAAGCGATTCAAAAGCCACGATTGACCCTCGTTCACTTTGCTCCACTGGTTCATTCGGAGTTTTCTAACTTAAAACTCAATGGATTTTTTGGACCCGGGATCTCGATTGTTTCAAATGCCGACACCAAACTCAAATTTTCGATGGCGGGTGGAGTCGGTGGAGACTTTATGATGACGGAGCGCTTCAGCTTTGGAATGGTCTGGTCGTATTGCTGGATATTTGATTCTGTCGACACCACGACGATCGCCGCGCGCTTTGGTTATTCATTTTAAGAATTTTTCGATCGCGCCTTTGTGCTCATCATAAGTCTTAGAAAAGTGATGCGAGCCATCACGGCGTGAGACAAAAAACAAATACTCCGTTTGTTGCGGATAAAGTGCTGCATGGATAGCCAGTATCCCCGGGTTTGATATCGGCCCCAAAGGAAGTGCGGGAATCTGGTAAGTATTGAACGGCGTCTTTCTAAACAAATGCTCGCGCGTGACTCGTCCGCCATAGGGAAGAATGTCATAGATGGCCGTGGGATCACTCTGGATCTTCATTCCCTTTTTGAGACGATTGTGAAACGTACTCGAGATCAATGACATTTCTCCGGCGAGACCTGTTTCTTTTTCGATGACAGAGGCCATGATAACAGCTTCGTGAATACTCATTCCCAAAATTTTTGCTCGCTCGAGATAACTTTCGTCGACCTTATCCCAAAATCGATCCACAAACCCTCGGATGATTCGGCGGGCTGACGTCCCTCGCGCCAAAAAATAAGTCTCGGGAAACAAATACCCTTCCACCGAAAACGAAGGAATATTGAGTTCTTCCAAAAACACAGGATCCCAGCAGAGTTCCAAAAACTGAATCCGATCGACCAGAGCCATTTCATCCAAAAGCGCGGCAATCTGAAACATCGTCATGCCTTCTTTAATTGTGACTCGATAGAGTTTCACAGAGGATCCAGTGACCACCTGCAAGATCTCGCGCGCCGTCATAAGAGAGTTAAGTTCATACTCCCCCGCTTTGAGTTCTTTAGAGCGACCCGTCAGTCGGCCGAGATAATAAAAAAAGTCCTGAGAGCGAATCAAACCCTCCGCCTGAAGCCGAGTCGAAACCGACATAAACGACTCCCCTTGCAAAACACTAAATCCCAAAAACCTCCGCGTCTGCGAAGGCGGACTATTAAAGAGTTGAAACACGATCAAAAGAGCGGCCAGCGTCAACCCCAACAAAAGGCCCATCGAAATCCAACTTTTAGACCTGGCCATTCATAAACTCCTCCAAGAATACCGAGGCTGCCAAACTGTCCTTTTTTTCCTTCATGGTCTTCGACGTCAATTTTACGCCTCGCTCGAGCAAAAGTTCCACTGCATCGTGAGTCGAAAAACTCTCATCGACCGAAAACATAGGTAGACCAAATTCTTTGGTGAGCAAATCCATCCAAAACTGAGCGTTGCGAGTACTTTCTGTGATATTTTCATTCAAGCTCACAGGCATTCCAATCAAGAGTGCTTGGGCTTCTTCTTCCTTTATAATCTTGGCGATTGCCTCGAGGTCTAGCTTGAGCTTTTTGCGATGAATTGTATGGAGGGGCCTTGCGAGTTCAGCCTCAGGATTCCAAAATGCTGTCCCAATCCGCTTAGAGCCAATGTCGAGACTTAAGACTCTAAGCTTCCGCGGCGATCCGCCGGAGAAGTCCTTTTTTTTCACCACGGCTTAGGTTAGCGTAAATGCCATGAAAAGAGCGATTTCGATTCTCAGTCTTTTGGTAATTCTGGTGATGACAGCATCCTGCGGGCCCCGAGCTTTTACAAAAGGCCAGTATGACGATCCCAATAAAGTGATTTTGCTCGACGATAAATTCAATGAAAACGATATGCAGCTGATTTCCAATCAACTCGTCAGCTCTCTTCAGGAATACGCTAAGGTCAAAACCGCTTCTGAGCCTCCTGTGGTGATGGTGGGCACTGTACGCAATCGAACCAGTGAACACATTGACGTCAAAGCACTGACCGACAAAATTCGAACAGAACTCATCAAGTCCAAAAAATTTAGATTCGCCGACAAGGCGGCGCGCGATGAGTTGGCAGATGAGTACGAGTATCAATCTGGTGGATTCGTCGACCAGAAGTCAGCGTCCAAAAAGGGGCGGCAAATGGGGGTCAAATATTTGATCACAGGAGATCTCGCCAGCAATGTTCAGGAGGTCGGCAAAGATAAGATTGTGTTCTATATCGTGACACTCAATCTCATTGATGTGGAATCCAACATTATCGAATGGTCCGACAATAAAGAAATTCGCAAGAGATACAAAAAACAATCCGTTGGTTTCTAAGCGTGATGAGGGCTCAAAGCCGCTCATTTTTTGCTCGTCTCTGCCTCGCGGGGCCGGCTTTGGTGCTCGTGGGTTGCGCTGGAGCCTACCAATCCACCGCGATCAAATCCTGGGACCTTCTCCGTACGGGCCAAACTGAGCAGGCTCTAGAGACGTACAGCGAAAAGGTAAAGCGACCAGAGGATACTCTCCTTAAGCTCATGGATGAGGGAATTTTGCTTCGAGCCGCAGGAAAGTTTTCTGAAAGTAATGCCAAATTTTTTGAAGCCGCTCGAATCATCGAAATGAACGGATATGTCGATGCGGCAGAGACCGCTGTCACACTGATTTCAAACGAGGAGCAGAGTCGCTACCAAGGGGAGGATTTTGAAAAGATTTTGGTGCATTTGTACCTGGGCCTTAATTTTTTGGAGCTCAAGGATGAAGAATCCGCTCTCATTGAGACTCGAAAGGTGAACGAGATCATCAGCGTCATGATCCAAAAAGGCAACCGCCCCTATGAGTTCAACGCGTTTGCTCGGTATTTGGGAGCCCTGCTTTTTGAAAATGCTGGAGATGTCAATGATGCACTCGTGGCTCTACGAGCGACAATGAAACTCACAAAATCCATGAACGAAAAAAATGAGAGCCTGCAAATCGACCTTTTGCGTCTCGCCGAAAGAATGGATTTTGAGACAGAGCTTATAGAATGGAGAAAAGATTTTGGTGAAACAATTTCCGAGCGCGCCCACGCCGCCGTAAAACAAAAACAAGGAGCGATCTCTTTGCTTTTTGAAGCAGGGGCCTCACCCATGAAGTATTCTTCAAAAGAGTACCACGCCAAAACGGGTAAAGGCGGAACACTTGTTGAGATCATGATCCCCGTCGCTCATTACAAAACAAGATCGAGCCAGGTCCAACGCGCACGCATGCGCATCGAACCAAAAGACTCCGTCTCAACGAGAATCCTTAATGACATTGAATCCACAGCCATTCAGCACCTCAATGATCGAATGGGTCGGCAGATTGCAAAGGCCTTACTCACAGCAGGAGTCAAAGCGGGAGTGGGAGTGGCAGTCGGTGCTGCCACCAATAACAAAGATCTCGGCACATTGACCGCGCTCACACTCATGCTCCTCAGCGAAGCCGATACAAGAAGTTGGATGCTCTTGCCGCAGACTCTTCAGATGGCCCGAATTTTTTTGAATCCTGGAACCTACGATGTGGAGATCGATTACCTCACATCAAAAGGGGAAGTATTTCGTACGGAAAGGCTCTCTGGCTTCAAAGTTCGCCCTTTTCGAACAACCTTTATCCAGCGTCGTAGTTTTGATTAGGCGTTAGCGATAGCAGGCTTTTTTTGAAACAGCTGCTTTGAAATTCTCTCAAGCAATCGATACTTTCCACGGCCATCGATGAGCTTCTGAGCTCCAACTCCTCGATGCTCGAGCTCTTGCTCGCGCTCCATCCAATGGCGAATCCGATCCAAAATGAGTTCCGGCGTGACCCCTTCGGCTTGACCCAGATGCTCAGAGAGTCCCAAATCCTGCCAAGCCATCGCTACAGAATTGTGTTGAGGCACAAGGGTCACCGTCATCATTGGCACTCCCAAAAAGGCGAGCTCATACGTTGTTGTTCCGCCTCCACAGAGCGTCAAATCCGCTCGCGAAATCAGCTGAGGAAAAAAACTCGGATCCTCATACAAATGAATCCGAGGATGATTTCCAATGAGCCTCTTTGCACGTTCGGCGTGCGGCCACTGCGCCCCGACAATGACGTGGGTTTCAAATTTCTCGGTAGCCAATCTTGCGGCTTCTATCGCTTTGAGCGAATGCCCCCAACGATCGCCGCCCCCCATTGTCACGACAAACTGAAACGTCTCGGCCACTCGCTCCGTCGGATGCTGCCGAATCGTGGCCAACTCATCTCTGACCATCACAAACTTCGTGCCCAAAAGGAGCTGTGCCTCAGAATTGGTCTGAAAAGTCGCCTTTTCTGCTCCAATATTGTGATTCACAAAAAAGTCACAGTGATACTGTCGACGGTGTCCGTCATCAAAGACGACGAGCATGACGCGTGGATCTTGCTTAAGCTCCCGAAAGCACTCATAGGTCCAATCGTTATGATCCAAGACGACGACGATGTTTTTTCGACTCATCAAATCAAACATCGAGTGAATCTGAGCCAAATCCTGTTCCAGAGTGGAATCATCAGGTAGCTTCTGGACTGTGGCATGGATCTCTTGGAGCTTCTTATCAAGTGCTCGTGGGAGAGATCGAGTTAAAAAATAGATCTTAAATCGACCGCTTTGCTGGGCGACTTCGGCCAACGCATAACAACGACGAAAGTGTCCCCAGCCTATATCCGTTGACGCATCACATCTAAAGATCATGGGAACTGTCTGCACGACTTTAGTTTAATCGTTCCTCCCCTCTGACTCCTAATATCAAATCAGAAAAATTTGCGAAGAAGTCTCGAACTCTAAATTAATTTTAGATTCATGACAGCAATGCGAAAAATTCTCGCGTCATTTTGTTTTACCGCAGACAGACACCCCCTAAGCCTTGGTACACTAAAGCATGATGGATTGGAGTTCCAAAAAGATACTAGTCACAGGGGGAACAGGTTCATTCGGACGAGCCTTTGTCCGTTACGCCCTCGAACACTTAAAACCCGGAGTCATCCGAATATTTTCTCGCGATGAACTCAAGCAAGCCGAAATGCAAAAGGAGTTTGGAGATCATCCGAGCCTTCGATTTTTTGTCGGTGACGTGAGAGACAATGCTCGCGTCGAAAGAGCTCTTCGTGGTGTGAATATTGTGATTCATGCCGCCGCAATGAAGCGGGTCGAAGCTTGTGAATACAATCCCTTCGAGGCGATTCAGACCAATATTCATGGGGCGCAAAACATCGTCAATCAAGCCATCGACTGCGGTGTTGAAAAAGTCATCGCCCTCTCCACCGACAAGGCCGTAAACCCCGTCAATCTCTACGGCGCGACCAAGCTTTGTATGGAAAAAATGGTCATTCAGGGCAACTCCTATGTCGGCCCCAAACGAACCCGTCTCGCCTGCGTACGATACGGAAACGTTGTTGGATCCAGAGGATCTGTGGTTCCCATCTTCCGCGAGCAAATGAAGAAGAACGAATTCACCATCACTGATGAGAGAATGACCCGCTTCTGGATCACTCTCGATCAGGCAGTCAAATTCGTTTCCACGTCGGCCGATATGATGATGGGCGGGGAGATTTTTGTTCCCAAGATCCCCTCCATGAAGATTACGGATCTTGCGACAGCGATGAAGCCCGATGCAAAACTCAAGTTTTTGGGGATTCGACCGGGCGAAAAACTTCACGAGGTTATGCTCACTGAAGACGAGAGCCGTCACACGCTTGAGCTCGAGGATCGCTATGTTGTTGAACCCGAATTTCCCTGGTGGACTCAAGAAACACATGTGGGAAAGAGACTCCCTGATGGATATCGATACGCATCAAACACCAACGATGTCTGGCTCAAACCCGAAGAACTACGCAAAATGATCTCCAATATTCCGTGAGCACTATGATGAACTGGGAACTCTTCGACAAAAATATCGCTGCTCTCAAGTCCAAGCAGGACCTCCTGTATAAGGATCTCGAAAACGATATTTTGGAGTTTCGAGCTAACCCTGAAGGGACCTCTGAGGACAAGATCCTTCGACTCATCGACGGCCCTCGCCAGACCAAAAATCTTTTGTATATTCGATCTCATCCACCGCTCTCTCGCCCCTATTATGAAACCGATGGTGAGAGCGAAGCAAAGGACGTTCTCGAAAAAGCCGGCGTCAAATTCCCCCAGCTAGTTTTGCATTACGGAATCGGCCTGGGTTACAACTTCGCAGCTTTCCAAAAAATAAAGACTCGCTCCACATTTGGGCAGTTTATCTGCGAGAAGGATACTCAGATCTTTTTGAGAGCGCTTCACGTTCATGATTTTTCTGAGGCCTTTGAGGATCGTCAGTTCTTTTGGTGCATCGGAAAGTCTGTCGGCTTTGCCACCGGTGCTTTAGTAAACTTCTTTGAAGAAAACACCACGGTGAGCCGAAATCTTAAAGTCCTCGTCACACCCGGCGCCCTTCAAACCGAAACTGATTTTTATAGCGAAATGCTCAAAGCCATCATGCCGTCGCGAGACCAAGCGACCGTATGGAACGGAAACTCGGTGAGTGATTCGTTTACGGGGCTTTGGAACACACTTCATAATCTTGAATTCCTCGCGACCAATCCCGGCATTCTCGGGCTCAAAGGGCGCTTCAAAGGAAAGACTTGTATCTCCGTGGCCGCCGGCCCCTCACTCAACGAAGCCTGGGAAACTCTCAAGCGTGTTCAAGGCAAAATTCCGCTGATTGTTTGCGATACGCTCGTCAAACCCATGAATGATCGAGGAGTGGTTCCTGACTTTGTCACAGCCCTTGAAAGAGATCCCATTGTCGCGGAGATGTTCAAAGGACAATCGATTCCTGAACGCTCAATGCTGGTGGGCCCAAGCCTTCTCATTCCTGAAGCTTTCAATGAATTCAAGGGGCGTAAGATCGCCTATGCGGCATCAGCACCTTACACCACCAATCTAGGTCTTGAATTTCTTGGGCCCTTCTCTCCTGGGTCTTCGGCGGGAAATCTCAACATCGCCTTAGCGACTCTCATGGGATTCTCCAACATCATCATGATTGGTCACAATCTGGCTTTTGCACATGGCTCTAATGAGTCTCACGTTAAAGGCACTATCGATCGAGATCGAGAGCGTAAAAGATCACGCGAAGAGATCGAAAAAATTGCCACCGGTGGCAAAGTCATGACTCAAGATGGCTTGAGCGAGGTCTACACCATTTTTGAATACGATCTGTTTAAGAAGCAAATTGAGCGCGCTGTTGCTAACAATTCGGACAAGAGATTCATCAATACGGCCGCCAAAGGAAATCGCATTCTTGGTGCGGAATATCTTCCTCTCGAAGAAGCCCTCAAACAGTGCCACACAGAAGATTTTGATATCTATCCTGCAGTGTTAGAGGCTCTCAAAGTCACCGATCCCGCGATGGATCCCAAACCTTGGAGACAGTCATTGATTCGCTTTCGTCTCGAAGAGACAGTCGATGAACTCAGAAAACTCTGGGACGAATCAATCGCAATGCAGGCCTCTCTCGAAAAATGGAAAGACGAAATCGCTGCCGCGGAGCTCGCAGGAACTCCCTGGTCAATCGACGAGCTCAATTCCAAACTCGATCAAGTCCTCAAACTCAAGGTCAAAGTGGTCAATGACAAGATGACGTTGAGCCAGTCTTTGATTGGTGTCGTCGGACCTGCCCACCATGTATTTGAGCGAAACATCAATGAGCTGCCGTATATCCATCAAACAGATTACGAGCTCAAAAAGGACTTTCTCCTCCGCCACCACATTTACTTTAAAATTTGGAACAAGTGGCTTGAGCCCATCTATGACGAACATCGACTTGCCTACGAGAGAGTTGTCGCCAAATTTCCATTGGACTCTGAAGCATCAGTTCAGGAGAGCTTTAATAAGCTCAGCGAACTCGTCGGAAAGATATTTGAACTCAGTAAGACGTTTTCTACCTACTCCGCCAATGCGCCAGCTTCTGAGACGGCCGACACAAAATCTCTCTCAATAAGCTGAGGAATTTTAATCTTCGTTCCGGGCTTGATATTGGACAAATTCAGTTTGGGATTGTGCTCTTCAAGCAACCAGGGCGGAACATCAAACTTCTGATAACAAAGCGACCAGAGATTTTCTCCGCGCTTGACGACATAGTCTTTGGTTGAAGAGACTTCATAGCGAGCAAAGAAGTCTTCTCGAATTTGCTGATGATAGTCTTCTCGTGCCTGAACAAAATCAGCGACAGCGGACTTATCAAATTTAAGAAGCAGCTTTTGTCCCTGCTGAATCTGGCCCTGCGAATCCATACCGTTCCAAAGACGGATATCTTCGGCGGAGACTTTGAGCCAATCCGAAACTTGATTGATCGTTTCATTGATCTCCACTTCGATCCACCCTCGTCCCTCTGCCAAATCCTTTACTCCAAAGCGAGAAACAGGCTGCGCCTTTTGGGAAAGTGCTTTGGCGGCCAAGGCTTTTTCAGAAACATTCTTGAGATCTGCGCCCATCTGAGTCTTAGGAAGCACGCGATCAGGTCGTCCAATACTTCGATCCACCGAAGCCACCAAGATCTGACGTTTGGAATTCATTGGAACTCGAATCACCGTCCCCGTCGGAACCGGCCGCTGAGACTGCATAATGGGAGGTCTCAATCCTGGATTCAATTTTTTGAATATATCGATCGTAAAATCAAATCGTTTACCGATATCAGAGACAAATGTCGGGCGATCCAAAGTAAGGGCTTCAAACTCAAGAGGCTTATGAAGCGGAAGTTCACCAAAGTATCGCTGATAATTGGACGCGACTTCAACCGCGGCCAAAAACTGACAGTAAAAGTTACGAGAAGCAAAACCAAAGCTCGGGCTTTCATAATTAAAAGCAATCTCTGCAATATCTGTAGTCCCCAAGGACTTTACCGCCTTCATGACACCACCAGGGCCGTGATTGTAAGCTGTCAGAGCGAGAGACCATTCGCCTAGATATTGATAATCACGCTTTAAGTGTCGAGCCGCTGCACGAGTCGCAATCCAAGGATCCAATCTCTCATCAATCGCATATTCTACTTTGAGGCCAAACATTCGAGCCGTGGCTGGCATCAGCTGCCAAAGTCCCGCGGCAGCAAATTTTGAAATCGCAAACTCCTGGAACGAGGATTCCACGTGAGGCAAATACTTAATAAAGTCTGGCGCGCCCTCATCTTTCAGAATCTTCTCGATATGTTTGAGATAATAGCTAGATCGAATCACCCCTTCTTTGAATCGATCGGCCTGACCTCGCTGAAACCGAATATTCTCCGTCGCTCTCAAAAGTCTCGCTCGAGAGACTTGCGCCGGAAACTTGGAGAGGACATGGCGCTCAAATGAAGAAAGATTCTGCCCTTGTTTACGCAAAATGCTAAAAATGGAATCTCTAATCTCGTCTCGAACAATATCGACCGCTCCCATTTCATTTCTTTTGGGCAACTGAACCGCATCATAAATGATGCTCAAATCTTCTGAGTCGTGAATGATTCCTTGAGCAGTGGTGTAACGAGTATAAATTGCCTTCCAAAATTCCACTTTGAGTTCAATCGCTTTGGGAAATGGCAGATTCTTACTCTGCGCCGTCACGTAGGTCCCATATTGCGCAAACGTCTGGTCAATTGAGACTCCGCCAGCGATCACTCCAATCACAGAGGCCGCAACGAAAACGGCAAATCTAATTTTAAGCGTTTTAAAAATGTCCATTCCTCCGAAGGTCATGAATCCCCAATAAACTTCTATTTTATACCCTGCAGCACCACTTGCAAAAAGGGACTGAACAAATAGCAGCTGCAAAGGCCAAGCCAAAGGACCAACATCAAAATATTGATATATTTCAATAGTTTAGAATACTTAAAGCCGGGCACGAAGGGAGCAAAGACCCGAAATCGCTCAATTTTTGTCGGTCTGAGTCCGTAAGAACTGCATAGATTGGACGCTAGTTCTGAGCGGCATCGATCTTGAGGACCTCTTCAATTCGATCCGAAAACGCAAAGATTCCTCCCGAAAACTTCGTCGCCGAACTCGAATGGGCCGAAAGTTTGGGGCCTAAAATTTTGGAATGACCGCGCTGAGATAAATTTTGAAGTCGATCGCCGTAAGCTTTGGGAGGTCTCAATTCTCCCGTCAGTCCAATCTCGCCCACAAAGACAGACTGAGGAGGGACTTCCTTCTCGCTGTAAGCGGACACTAGAGCCGCAGCGACCGCGAGATCAGCTCCGGGATCCTGAACTTTAATTCCACCGACAACATTGAGGTAAACATCAAATCGAGAGAAGGGAACTTTGAGTCGCTTTTCTAAGACCGCCAAAATAAGAAGCAATCGATTTAAATCAAAGCCACTCGTGGATCGTCTGGGAGAAGGAAAATAAGAGTTCACCACTAAGGCTTGGATTTCTACACAAACAATCCGCGAACCCAGCAAAACTCCTGATACTGCACAACCGTAGACCTGCTTTTGATGCTTTTGCACCCAAAAGGAATCCGCATCCTTGGCTTCATGAAGCCCCGAATCCGAAATCTCAAGTAAGACAACTTCGCCGGTCGCTCCGTAGCGATTTTTTTGGGTCTGCAAAACACGAAGGCGGGCATCTTCAGCCAACGAAAACATCAAAACCACATCCACCATATGTTCGAGTGTTTTGGGCCCTGCAATTTCCCCATCTTTATTGACGTGTCCGACCACAAAAAGACTGGTCCCCATTTCCTTAGCCCGGCTCACGAGCAAATCCGTAACATCACGAATCGCCGCCATCCCCCCCTTCACTCGATCTTCTTCGGCAGAAATCATCTGTATCGAATCGATCACCATGACTTCGGGGCGCAAGACTTCCATCTGAATCAAAATTTCCGAAATCCTGTTTTCGGAGAGAAGATACATTTGATCTCCGAGATCCTTTTTAAATTTCTTGAATCGAGATCCCACCTGCGAGAGAGATTCTTCGGCCGAAACATAAAGGCATCGGCTCTTGAGCCCCGCCATCATCTGAAAAAGCAAAGTGGATTTACCTATCCCCGGCTCTCCCGCGACGAGACTCACTGTAGCTTGAGGGAGTCCCCCACCCAAAACTCGATCCAAAAAGTCGAGTCCCGTCGAGCAACGAGGTCCTTCTTCTGTGATCTGAAGATCTGAAATCTTTACAGCTCGAAGGGAAGCGCCAGCGGCAACTCCTCGAGAACTTGCAGATTTTTTCTCTGCCACTGAGTTAAAAGCCCCACACTCCAAACATTTGCCCATCCATTTTGCAAACGTGGCCGAACACGCGGAGCATTCATATTCTGTTTTGGGAGCCTTCATATGTCTCGCTAGAAGACTGGGGAGAGCCTAGGCGAGTCAATGGAATTCCTGATGGCCGCTCTCTCACTTATCGGTTGGGGACTGCGGCCTTCTGGGGAGTCGCGGGGCTCAAGCTGATTTTGCCCATAAGCGAAGTCACGAGCACCTGCTGCTCTAGGCCCCCCTCAACAAACGCGATATGAGTCGGATCGGCCGGAATTTGATTCCATGTGGGATCAATCGCAATCCAATCCTTGCCGTCAAAAACCTCGACCCACGCATGGTAGTAAAATCCAGAATCCGTCGTGAACCTCTCGCCGTAGACGAGCCCCACCACAATCCGTGTGGGCACGCCGGCCGCACGAGAGAGCGCGGTATAGAGAGCGGCGTGCTCGTTGCAATCCCCTCTCAACGTCTGCAAAACTTCGAGTGCGTTCGGTACAGAGACGGTGGGAGTTTTTTGCACATTTTTATAAACAAAATCGTGAATCAAAACCGCGCGCTTCCACAAATTAGGTTCTGTGCCCACGATCTCTCGCGCTTTTTTTTGAATCAATGGATCAAAAATCGGAAGCGAGGCATCGCCTCGAAGATAAGGCTCCAGATCGCGGCGCCCCGTTAAAGTCTGATGAGGTGAGCCTCCTTCAGACCCTTTCTCCGCTCGAATCGTCAGCACATTGTCTTTAAGAACCTGGCGATGCCGATTGAGTTGAAACAAACTGAGATCGATCCCCGAAATCTTTACAGCAAATTCTTTTAAAGCCCTCGGATCCTTGATCGTCGGAAACGAAACCTTAGCGACCTCGACTAAATCTCGCGAGGAGCCCACCACATTTAATTTGTCATACTGAACCTTTGAAACGGGAGTCGCTTCGATCGGAAATCCCGCCAAGTCTGACTTTTCTTTGAGCAGAGCGCCTGAGCTATTGATCTCACTTTTCAGACTTTGCGAAAGATACATCACATCCAAGCTCCACGAATTAGATCCCCCGGCTGTCAATTTTAACTTGAGGGGAATCGTCGTCAGAGCCGAGGGCTCCAGGAGATGGCCATCCCAAAGCACTGTTGCTTTTGGAAGTCCCTTCATGAGCGCAAAGGGACGAATCGTCGGACTCAAGAGCAGTGGCTCCTGAATGGGAACATCTTTTGTTTGGGTACTTGTACCCTGAAAAACTCGCAGACGAACCGCATTATCAAGTCGCTCTCCCTTTACTTTGAGAGAGGCTTCGGAAGTTTTCATGGAAAAATCAAAACTCTGAATCCTCAAACTTGCATCAGTCACGACTTTAAGGTCGGTCGAAATATCCTGAGGTTTTTTAAACAAGGTGAGCTTCATGCTGGAGACTTCGCCAAACTCAATATTTTGTCCCTGCATCTTCCAAGTGCTTGCGCTTTTGCCAACGATGAGTCCGCCCGAAACCAATTGATGATAGGACGCAGCTGGATAGGTCTTTAGGTAAGAAGGCCCTTCAGCGGCACTGAGTTCTAACAGACTTAAGGAGAACGCAAATACGCTCACCCACACCTTAGAAGATCTCATAGGCTTGTCGACTTCCCAGACTTCAACTCAGCCAGACGCTTTTTCATTGTCTTAATGAGTTCCGGAAAGCCAGCTTCAAGCCCGCCCTTTTTTCGAATGATTCGATTGAAACTACTGCGGTACGTCGCTTCCAAAGAGGTGGCGTCAAGCTTGATGTCTGTCACTTTCCACTGGTTTCCATTCTGGATCATATTGAATTCAACAATGACATCGACATCTGGCTTTTTGATTCGACCATAGACCAAAGTTCCAGCGCCTTCAGACTTTTCTTCAGAAGTGAGTGTAAGAACGTAGTTTCCGCCAATGTATTTGCGGGCCTGCTCCATATAATTTTCTTCAACCAGATCTCTAAACAACCCTACATATTGATCTCTTTGATTGATGCCACTCTTACTCTTTCCGAGGGTTTCCCAGTGGGTCACCAACGCTCTCTGACCCAATCGATTGAGATCCAACATATTCGAGACTAAAGCTCGCAATCGACTCTCTCGTTCTTTCTTTGCCTTTCCTTTGGTCTGATCCATTCCCTCGACGATTCTTTCGAGGTCTTTGATGGAGTGAACAATAAAATCCGATGCCGATCCCGCGACAATATCAAATGTCGACTCCAATCTTTTGGAACCTGCTACAGGCTTCACGGTTGTCGAAATACTTGGGGTATTGATTCCCCCGGTTGTTGTTGAAATTCCCACTACCAACGAAAAAAGACCACTGATCAACATGGCTTGAGGTTATCAGTCAGTTTTGGATTTGGTCATGGAGAATTATTTGGAGTCGAGCACTCGATAGGTCTGAATAAATCGATCAAAAGCTGATTTATTGGACGCCACGGCCACTGCCAAAAGTCCAAGAATAAGGGGATAAGGCGTTGGCCTCTCGTTGATTTCAAGCCAGGGGTACAACAGGCACTCCCAATAACCCGAGAGCAGCGATCCGATTCCAATGAGTACAATCCTTTCTGGTCGCTGCATCTCACCCCCCTTACAGGCGATTCCCAAAGATTCAGATTTTGCTTTGATATAAGGCGTGGTCGTTGAACCCAATAAGGCGATCCATACCAGAAGCACAACCCACGAGTTCCAAAACAAGACCGCCAACCCCGCCAAAACGAAAAAATCCATATACCGATCCAAAACAGAATCCAAAAAGGCTCCTGAATGAGAACTCAAGTTTTTGAGACGAGCGATTCGACCATCCAAAAAGTCACAACATCCGCCGAGGATCATGAACCATCCTCCCCAAACCAAAGCGTTTTGAGAAAGAAACACGGCCGACAAACAGGTCAATGCCAGACCGCAAAACGAAATCATATTGGGGGTAATGGAGGTCTTAAGCAGTCGGCGCTCGAGAGGTTGCATCAGCTCAAGAACCCAAAACTCCTTCACAGCAGAGGAGACATAGCGGGTTCCTTTGAGCTTTTCGGCCGTGATGGACTGCGTGGATTCCACCTCAAGTCCCTACGCTATATCAGGCTTCTATTTTACCAGCGATATAACTTTCGACATTCAAATGCGCCTGCGAATCAGAAAACTGAATCGGAGGATGCTTCATCGTGTACGAAGAAATCGATGTCAAAGGACCCGAAATTTTTCGATCAAGAGCCAGCTTGCAGCAACGAATCGCATCGATCGCAACTCCTGCAGAATTAGGCGAATCCTCTACAGACAATCTCATTTCCAAATGCAGTGGGACCCCGGCAAATCCGGTTCCTTCCATTCGCATAAAGCAAACCTTGTTGTCATTCAGGAAGGGAACATAATCCGAAGGCCCGATATGGATATTTTCTTCATCAAGCGGGGTCGTCAATTGACTCTGAACAGCTTCGGTCTTTGAGATCTTCTTGGACTTGAGACGATGCTGATTGAGCATATTCAAAAAGTCAGTGTTTCCACCCGTATTGAGTTGATACGTGCAGTTCAACTTAACGCCTCGATCATCAAACAACTTTGTGAGGACTCGATGAGTGATTGTTGCACCAACTTGGCTCTTGATATCATCCCCCACACAAGGAAGGCCTTTATCCTTAAACTTTTGAGCCCATTCGGGATTGGAAGCCACAAAAACAGGAATACAGTTCACAAACGCAACGCCTGCATCCAAGCACGCTTGCGCATAAAATTTGACGGCCTTTTCGCTTCCGACAGGCAAATAACAAACCAAGACATCCGCTTTAGTGTCCTTGAGAGTCTTTACGACATCGACTGGCTTTTCATTCGCCACACGAAACGCTCGAGCCTCAGGATAATCAGCCATATGTTCGCTGATACCATCCAAGACTTCGCCCATCATCACAGTCACACCCGTCGGAGAGACTTCACTCACGATTTGCTGAGTACAATTGGGTTTGGAATAAATCGCCTTTTCAACGGGAAGACCTACTTTACGTTTATCCACGTCAAAAGCAGCGACCACTTCGATAGACTCAGGAATATAACCTCCTAAATCATAGTGCATTAAACCGACATGCTCTTCCTTGGTTTGGGCATTAGCCCGTTTGTAATATTCAATTCCCTGAATCAGAGAACTGGCACAATTACCTAAGCCTGCGATGGCTAAGCGGATCTTTTTCATAGATCCGACTTTGTAACAACCTTAGCTAAAAAAACAACCTTTTAGGTGACTTTTACATCTTGGTGCAAGTGGCCCAAATGGCTCGAAAATGGCATTTACTGCAATCGAGGAACGAGCTCCGTCCCAACGACATCCGAAAGCTCAGAGAGAGACATATTGAGGCCGTAAATACTGCGAACAAGGTCCGCTCGGGCCTTAAAATAGGCTGCAAAAGACTCCAGGACCTCTTTGGTTTCGGCCGTGCCTAAGTTAAAGGCGAGTCCCGCGGACGTCAGCCAAGACCGAGCGGCGCGGAGTCCATCCTCGTTAATCTGAATGGCATTGGCGGCAGCTGAGGCCTCTTCATAAACCCTCTCGGTATCCAACCGCACTTTGGTCATGAGTTGAGCCCTTTGACCTTTAAGTCGGTCGATTTCGGCCTGCATTTCTTCCATTTGATTGAGGGTCCGGTGAGCTCCCAAATCGATCTTCAACCCCAAAACAGCTCCAAAATCCAATTTGTTAAACTCATCCACAAGAAAGGGGTTTTTGATGTCCTCTCGTCCCGGGGCCACCGCATAATTGATCTTCCCTGCCGCAAAAATCGTTGGAAACAAATTGGCTCTCACGGCGAGTCGCTCGCTCTCCTTTATATTGATCAGAGTTGCTACTTGCTGGAGATCCGGTCGAGCTCGGAGGGCCGCACTAATGACATTGGTCTTTTGAATATCCTGAACCTTTTCGGCAGCTAACCGATCTTCATCCACGACCCAATCGCCAGAGAGGCCCAAAAGATCAGATAAAGCGGAGCGCGAAAGCTTCATCCCTCTTTCGGCATCGAGCATTCGATTGCGCACATCCGCCATAAAAACTTTGATCTTTAATCGGTCGACTTCGGAAACATTTTCCGCGTCCTTCATCAGGAGCTTCTCAACTTTTTCATTGGCGTCATTGAGCTTGCCCTCAACATCTTTGAGTGTGGCCATCGATTCTTGAGAAAGCAAAAGTGTGTAGTAAGCCTTCTTGATGAGCATTCGAAACTCACCTCTGCGTTTGCGCTGCTCCCACTCTGCTAATGTAAATCCTTGTTTAGCAGCATCTTGATAGTGGCTAATTTTGCCAAACGTATACAGGGGCTGAATCATATCAATCTCGGTCCGAAAAAATCCGCCCATATGATTGAATGAAAAATCATTCTCAAAATCATACGAAGTATACCCATTCAGATTAGATTGATTGGGCCATTCCACATTGGGGACAACTCCGCCATATGCTTTGGCCTCAAAAGTCGAGAGCCATCGACGCATTTCAACAGATCTTTGCTTTGCTTTTGCCAATCGCATGATGGCGTCGGCTTCGGAAGTCAGAAGAGGACTATCTGTGATTTTTTCGAGGAGTTCTGGCAGGGAGTACTTGGTCAGCGGGCTTGCTGCAGGCACTTCGGACGGACTGACTACCTCAGGTTCTTCAACAGCATAAAGCGGAGTCACCACGATAAAGCAAAAAACAGACCAACGCAGTGCGTATCGGAAATTTGACACCCCGCTCAAACGACCAGGACGTATAAACAAACCTACGCATTCCCGCATCCAAAACGTCACGATACCAACAGCGTATCGTGTTTGACCTCAAATTTTCAACTCCATAAAATCAAACTAAATCATTCGCTGGCTCTTTGGTGAGGGCTTTGAGGTACAATAGAAAACTGGCGTCAAGGGTTGGTATTTTCATGTGATGGGGAGCGCATGAGAAAATTGGATTCACTCAAAAGTTTATCTACGACGGAGCTGCCGAAAGCAGATTCCGTTCATTTGGATCCAACATCCGGTCTTTACACCATTGCTCACCACATGCCCGTTCTGAGTCAGATGCTTGCCGCGCAGCGCGCACTGGGTTTGATTTTTATTGACGCGTCAGAACTCGGAAAAATCGAATACGACTACGGCAAAGAAATCTACAGTCACATTCTTAAGGATGTCGTCAAAGCAATCAAAGAGCTCCAAGGATCGCTCGTTCGTGCAGAAGATCTCCTGACTGTCCGAGCGCAACACGACGAAGTGTTTATGCTCTTTTTATCCGGCCAACGCCCCGAATACGGATCGTTTCTGAAGCTGGATAACTTACAACATATTATTGAGCGCTTTGTTCATGCCCTCAATGCGAAGGTCTTTCAGATTTGTTATCCATACACAAAAAAGATTCTGAAAGTAGACATCGGCTACTCCTATGCCGTCTACAATCCTCTCCTCGCCTGCGAGCGAACGATCTATCGGCTCATGGATCAGTCTCAAACGGTGGCCAATTTTAACGGCGATCGATTCATGATTCAGATCAATGAAGGACTCAAAGAGATCATCATGTCTGAGTCGATTGAGACTCATTTTCAGCCGATTGTGAACCTCTCTGACGGAAGTATTTTTGCCTACGAGGCTTTGACTCGAGGGCCTAAGGGAAGTCCAATGGAAAGCCCGCTCATGCTTTTTACGATCGCCGAGAAAGCCAATCTGACTTTTGAACTCGATCGCCTCTGTCGCAAAAAGGCGATACAAAACGCGAAGGGACTCGATAAGTCTCAAAAAGTTTTTGTAAACACATTCCCGACCACGATGCACGATCCCGAATTCAAAGGGGATGTGCTGCAGGATCTTTTAAACCAGTCGGGATTGACGGGTCCCAATATTGTTTTTGAAATCACCGAAAGATTTGCCATCGAAAACTACGCCCTCTTTCAGCGAGAGCAGGCGTATTACTCATCCCTCGGTTTTGGTTTGGCTGTGGATGATATCGGTACCGGCTACGGCAGTCTCGAAGCTATTGCCAATCTCAAGCCTGAGTATGTCAAAGTGGATATTTCCATCGTGCGCGACATTCATCAAAGCAACGTCAAGCAAGAGCTCATGAAAGCCGTCATTGATATCGGAAGAAAGGTTCGCGCAAAAATCTTGGCGGAAGGAATCGAAACTCAAGAAGAGCTCAATGTCGTTCGTGCATTGGGTTGTGATTTTGGCCAAGGCTATCGTCTCGCGCGACCGAGTCCTTCGCTTTTGCCTCCTCTCACCAAATTCGACCTTGATCCTAAGTCTTAAGTCATTACGCTTAAGTGATCATGATCGAAACTCACGTTCGTCGCCTCAGCGAACATATTCGAACACCTCAATCCGAAGGCTATCGCGCCTCTCAAAAATATTTGCGCGATCAAATCACGACTCTCGGTTGCACCTCGCTCGAACAGCGTTTTGAAACCTGGGGCTTTGGGACCTGCATGAATATTTATTGTGAAATCGGAGATCCCAATCATCCGCGAATTCTCTTAGGTGCACACTACGAATCAAGAGAAGAGTCTGGGTTCGCGGCCGACGATAATGCTTCGGCGTGCGCTGTACTTTTGGCGCTCATTCCTCATCTCCAGGCCATTAAGAATTTGTCCTTCACGGTGATCTTTTTTGACATGGAAGAGCATCATGGCTGGGGTTCTCTGAGAGGATCTCGCGCATTTGCGCGTTGGTACAATCGCCCCCTCTCTCGCGTGATTATCCTCGACACGGTGGGAGGCACACTTGTTCCCGGTTTTGAAAACACTTTTTTGCAGTTTGGATCGGCCTTTCCTCGACTTTCAACATCCGACGCGGAGTTTTTGCATCTTCCAATGAAAGTTTTAGAACCTTTAGGCAGCATGGGAGCTCGCAGCGACTATGATGAGTTCCGAAAAAAGGGAGTGCCCTTCGCATTTATCTCCGCAGGAACACCCTGGTACTATCATACTCCCCACGACACCATCGATAAGGTCTCGTTTCACAAACTCGACAAGCTCAGAGAAACTCTTGTCGCCTTGCTCAAGGGAGAACCGCAACTTCGTCAAGGGACGGATGGGCAAAGCGACGATCTCATCCGATTTGTCCAAAAATTGAGTGACGTGCCAGAGCTCCGCACCCCAAGAATTTGTAAGTACCGAGATGCAAAAAAGGATCTCTCTCGCCTTCAGATCGTCCTCCTTTACAAAGACGTCCTCGGAATCATTCGCAAGCGAGGGGCTCAAATTTTTGATAAAAAAATCGCTTAAGCGGGAATCGCGCCAATCTCCGCGAGGCGCCCTTGAGACTGTTCGGACTTAATCCAACGTCTTAGTTTTTTGGGGAGGCGACTAAAGCCCGCAAACTTTCCAAAGTCTCCAGAACGCACTGCCGACGAGACACTCCAAAACAATACCTTTTGATCGCGGAGATTTTTGCGCTCAATCCAACGATGCATGGCGTACATGGAGCGGCCCGAAATTTCAAAATCCATATCAAATTGCTCGAGCTCTAAAAAGCGTACAAGCCACCGCTGAATATCGAGACTCAAGGGCTTATGCGCCTGAAACGTCGTATCCACAAAAAAATCCTTTTCTGAAAACTGATACGGGGGAACATGGTTGCCTAAATGCTTTTTGAGCTCGCCCATGACTTGATTGGCCCAATCGGCGAGGCGTGGCTTCAGTCCTTCAGACTCGCAATAAGTCGCCATACCTTGAATCTTTATATTTTCCATTCCGAGGAGACGCTTGCCGATTTCAAATCCCGCCAACGTCGCCCCCGTCGTCACGGGAACCACAATATAGTTGGGCTCTGGGATCACTCCACTTCGAATCTGAGACTCAAGCTCAGCAAATGCATTGAGTCCGCCCCAAACGGCTTCGACCGCCGAGCCTCCTTCAGGAATCAACGCCCGCGAAAAAAATCGACTCAAAAACCGATTCCAAGCCATCGACCAGCGAAAGCCTTTTTCGGTTTCGCGTAGACGAACTTTTGCACCTAAATTCATCATCGCCATGATGGCTTCGACCTGTTTGGCGGTCATCGTGGACTTCCGCAAAATGATTTCGACAGAATGCCCGAGTTCATGACCCGCTTTGGCCACCGAAAGACAATGAAAGTCACCGGCGTTTCCAGAAGTCACCCATGTTTTGGCTTTTTGGAGAGCATCAGACGCCAACAAAAACTCCAGCTTTTTGGCATGATGCTCGGGGATAATATGAAGGTCATTTCCTTCGTTCTTGATAAAAATATAATTGGTCCCAAAGAGATGCTGGGCCCTTTTGAGCAAAACGGGATCTGATGGAATCTCGGCCCCTCTCAAACTCTGCCAGGGCACTCTTTCGGCCAAAGCTGGAATTCGATGAAAAAGTGCCGGAAAATAATCAATATTCACTTCAGGGGACGTATTGAGATGATACTCGCCTTCAATTTCTTCATTCTCTGCAGGCGCAGGCGCCTCGGCGACAACAGAGTAATCTCGCTGAGAATTCCGAGGATTGTGGCGTCGTCGAGATGACCCACGATGACGACGATTATGATTGTGATGAGGAGGTCGACGCATTCGATCGAAAGCCTAGCAGCCGATTGCCAGAGCGTCCACTGACTGCTAGCCGGAAAGAAGTGAAGTCTTTTAAGCACAGTTCTAAAGAAGGATTTGAAGCCGTTAGCTTTCCTGTAGGAATGCTCCAGTGCAATTGCACGATCGTCTGGGACCCCCAAAGTCGAGAGGCCATCGTAGCCGATCCCGGGGGGGATTTTGATAAAATCGCCGCCCACCTCAAATCTCACGAGCTTAAGCTCAAGGCCATCGTCCACACTCACGCCCATTTTGACCACATCGGAGCCTCCGAAGAATTGCACCTCCAAACAAAGGCCCCCCTTCTGCTCCACGAAGGCGATCGAATGCTCTGGGAGAACGTTGAAATGCAGGGAAAAGCTTTTGGATTCCCGCTCAAATCCATCATGGATTTTACAGGCTCCCTCGAAGACGAAATGACATTAAGTTTAGGAACTCAGTCTCTCAAAACCCTTCACACGCCGGGGCACACCCCAGGTTCTTGCTCCTTTGTCCTCGGTGATTTGCTGATCGCAGGGGATACACTGTTTCAGGGTTCCATTGGACGAACGGATTTGTGGGGAGGCGATTTTGAAAAAATTCGTCATTCAATACGGGATCGCCTCTATCGATTGGATGGTGATACCACCGTCATTACAGGCCATGGTCCGACCACCACGATTGGAGTCGAGCGACGGCAAAACGCCTACGTAAAAGCGTAAATAGGACACTTTCACTTTTGGGGAATAGACTCCCCAATCTATCGGTCTTCAAAGGAGTCTTCTTCTATGAAAAGACTCAAGTATTTCAATTTTCTTATGGTCCGAGGCTTGCAAGCTCGTGTAACGAGCGTGACTTGAAATGATGTATTGCCCGGGCCGTTGGTCGAAATTGCTGATTTATCCCATTCATGCATTTGTGTGGGCATCGACATTTTTGTTCGCCCAGACGCCAACGACATTTGATTGCGGCAAGATCCTTGCAAAGTTTGATTTATCTCCACTCGATAGCCTTTCATCCCGTGAGCGGGACTTTGTTCATCAAGCCCTCCTTCCTTTGGTAGGGCCCCTCTTGCTTGTTCATGAGACAGGGAGCCCCCGCCAATTCCAAAAGACTGCGTTAGGTTTCAGAATTAAATTTGAAAACGATCCTGATATTTTGATTGAATGGAATTCTTCGCAAACAAATCCCCATATTGAAGTCAGCGATACTGAGCACAAGCTCACATTGCCCAGGGGTGAATTGGCCTCTGATATCAATTTGCGCGCAGTTCTCCAAAATCTGCTGATCGGCCATTCGTTGAATCCTTACTTTGCTCCTCGCCCTGTACGCGAGCAGCGCAAAGTCTGGGATCAACCGCCCTTAGTGTTTAGGCCCGTTCAAAAAGAAGCGATCGACTTGGTGATCGACATGGACAAATCAAAAGCCAAAAAACTTTTGATCGTCGGTCCCACAGCCGTCGGCAAATCGTCGATCCTGCTCGAGCCACTTTTAGAAGCCCTCAAAGACAAAAGCTCAGGACTCCACATGGTCGTGGGCGATCAAGAATCGATCATGAGGCAGTCCATTGATTATTTGGATATGATGAAGGCGGACCAAGACTTTGAAGTCATTCAATGGGGCGCAGGTGTCACGGCAGGAAGTCTTAAGGATTTGGCTCAAAGAGTAAAATCTCAGAACAAACCCATTGTCCTCGTGACGAGCATTCAAAGCTTTAGAGCGAGATTTGAAGAAGCAAACCCCACCGAAGTCGCTCAGTTGCGAGACGTCATGAAGTCTATTCGATGGGATGAGAGTCACCATGCAGGAGCTCCGCTAGCACAAAAAATTATTGATGCCTTTGTGAACGCACCGAACTCTCAGGTTTTACTGCGCGGTGTAACGTCCACACCTATTCACCGAGGAACACAAGTGCCTCGGATTTTTGACAACAAAGCTTTTTATCTTTATCTCGATAACGCTCAACAATTTAAGCGTCATCCACGTTCGGGCGAAAGACCGATCAAAGATATTCTCAGACAGTTTGAGATCGCGACATCCTTAGGTGATATTTCTCCGGTCAATCAGTTCTTCTTCTTAGATCCAAATGACTATACAACTGAACGTCATCCATTTTGGATTCCTGTTGCCGAAGAAGGCGTCCAGCGCTTTATCATCAATCCTCAAATCTACCCAAAATATTTAAAGGATTTGCGCCCCATTCTGCTGGAGCACAAAAGCTCCTTTTATACAGCAAATACTGTGACTGAGGCTGATGCAATGGCGCAGGCGTTGTCGATCGCAGTTCCCGAAATCAAAGTGGCGGCTTATCATTCTGAAAGCCCCAACCGACAGCAGATCTGGAATGACTATGTAAACGGCAAAATCAATTGTTTGGTGAGCGTGCATATGCTCGATGAAGCTGTGGATCACCACGCGATTTCACTTTGGATCAACGGGAGTCGAGGACTGAATCCACGAATGCTGATTCAGCGGGCTGGGCGTACGGCGCGTCACTCCGCGCGTAGTTCGTTGGGAGTGCCACAACCCAAGTATGAATCCGCGATCGTCAGCATTGCCGAAGTCTCAACGGAGGATCTCAAAGATGCGCTCGAACTCATCGGCTCTGCCGCTGGAGGCTTTCACTCCGGCATGAAATCTCAAAGTCCCCGTCAAAGCAAAAGACCTCATGATACCTTGACCATCAATCGCCAAGCTTTGAAAAGGATTAGCCAACTGGATCCAATGAGAGGGCTAGAACGCCTGACGGCAAATCTCAAGCAGGGATACTTACAATCCCAAGAGCAAATTCGACTGATGAAGTTCAAAGGTGAGCGACTACGCCTTCGAGAGAATGTCCTTACAGCTTTAAGGAAAATTCATACTGGAAATCCGTCGTACGTGGGCCCACTCTCTGCATCTCTCAGAGATCTACTGAGATTCAATCACCAAAAAGAACTAGAAGAGTATCCCTTCCTCGAAGATATCGTCGAAGAATTTGTCTCCAAGGGTATCAATGAGCTTTCTACGACCAACTCACCTTATTTCTCGCAAAGAATTTCAGATATGGAATCGGACCTCGCGGCTACCATTCGATCCGCCCTACAAAATAATCCTGAGGATGTGGATGTCTATCGCATCGAGCGCGAGGCTCCCATGACTGAAACTGCCAAGGTTCTAGCCATACAGGAAGAACTCGATGACACTGCTGCGACGGTTAAACCTCTCTTTAAAAAGTTAAGCTATAAAGGGCGTGACGCACTCGCGGAATGGATGGGCATTGGGATGGATTCGGATGGAAGATTTAGTTACTTACCCAAGCATCTTAAAATCAATAGAGATGAAGCAGCAGGGTCACGGACGGTGATTTTTCGCTTTAGGAATTCTCTGAAGGAGGCGCAAAATAAGGGAGAAGTTCTTGCAAACAGAATCGCTCGTTTTCCAGAAGCAGAACTCAAAAATCTCCCGGCTGATTCTCAACTCCGTAATCAGCTCTGGGAAACCTATCGAAGAACACGCGCTCAAACCGCTTGGTGGCATTTGGGAGGAAATCACAATCTGTTTTGGAGTACCGATCCTAAGTTGGGTGACTTGTTTTCATTCATGGTGGACCATGCTTATTATGTGACGAGCCCTCTAGATTCTCTCAAAATCTCACGCAAAGTAGCCTTTCAGATGATCCATGAACTTGAATCTCTTACCCAAAATATCCTGCACCGGACTGACCAGCTGAGTGATGATATCGACGTTCTCAATAAATTAGTTTCCTCCAAAACCTTCGCATACCCATTTTTCCATTTGCGGCGCTTAGAGGACATGGGGGGCGCACTTCTTCCGAGCGAGGCACTCGTCGCTCGATCTCTGCTCAAGTCTCGGCCTGTAAAAAACTTTGAGGGATCGCCGCGCTTAGCTCTGTTTTTGATCCAGAAGCATGAACACTCCGATTGGACGACAAAGCTTGCAGCCTATGAACGCGTCTGCCAAATCATTGCAAACGAAAACTTTATGACGATTGACCAAGTGAAAAAGAATCTCTGGTCACTGAGTGAAAAGATTTACTGAAATCTGTCCAAGACATCAAAGATAGGGCAAGCCGTGAAGCTGCCGTACGATCGCCGCGCATTTTGGAAATGTGGAGCCCCTAAACCATTCTCCCATAGGCAAGTATCGCTTGACGGGACCTGTCACTGCCAGATTTGTCCCTGAGGCTTTTCGGGGATGGATGAGATCCACAAATCGGTGAGCCCTCATTGTGTTTGCCAAATTCTCAAATCTCAAACGAGCGTCCGCGACCCAGGGATCATTGGGCGCAAGAGGATGATTGGGGACTCTTTCCATTCCTAAAACCTTGAGCACAAGCGGAATAGCTTCTGCAGAGGTAAAATGATCCATTCCATTAAAGATACCCGTCAGACTCACCACAGGCATTTTGTCCTTGAGGAGAACCGCGAGTTTTCGCGCAAAGACAAAGGCTCCCGGCTTTGCAGTCAGCGGCATGGAGACATTTGTCGCCGGTCGCTGTCCCTCGGGACAAAGCAGAATTCCGATGCGCTTTCCTTTGGATGAGGCCACTTTTTGAGCGAGCAGATCGAGAGGCTTTTCATCTTCGATATAGACTGTTTCGGCATCCGGGCGCTTGGCTTTTGGAACTAATCCCCAAGCTTTTCGTGTGGTCAGAACAAAGGTCTTATCGACTTTGAGTTGCTTAAAGAATTCATGAGCGAGAGCCACCTCTAAAAGAGCTTGATCATGATTTAAGTTTAAAATGAAGACCGCATCACTCGTCAGGTCAGCACGAAGCGGCTCTAAGCCTTCGATTCGAAATGATGGCAACTTTGTCTCTCGTAGAATCCGCATCGGCAAAGAGGCCGACTTCAGGTCAGCAAACAAAGTGGATTTGGAATTTCCGAAGAGTCGTCCCAACAAATCTCCAACCATCCACCAGCGATGAGACTTGTTTGGAAAAATTGTCTGTATTGCCGCTGTGGGTGATTCAGAGATGAACCTTGTGACATCCGAAAATTTTTCATTGAGGACATGAAGTTCGTGAAGAATCTGCAACAACCGATCTCCTCCGGTCCCTGCTTGCAGCTTTTGGACGAATCGAAACAATATTGCATGGGACTCTTGAAGAAAAAAGTTCAGGCGACTCTCTCGCAGATAGAGCTCATCAGACATACTGCGAACAGGACGTGTATTAAGATACACCGCATCGTAGGCTTCTCTCAAGGCTTGAGCGCCATGATAAACCTTCCATCGATAATCACGAAAGATCTTAAAAGCATCCGCCTTTTGATCCGCCGTGAACTTAAATGACTCAATAATCTGAGGCACGACAACAGAATCAAGTTGATAGTCCACCGCGAGTACAACCTCATTGAGCTTTCTCAAGAAAGCCGGCTCGGAAGAAGTTTCTGAATCCGCGTCCTTACGCATCGGCCTTACCTCATTTTGGGCTTTCTCATAATCATCGGCGAGTGCGACTTTGAGATTAAAATACTCTGGAGCACCAAACTGAGTCTTTTGAACCTCTTTGTTCACCGCCCAGCGAGCTCTCCCCCACAGAGATTCGGCGCTTTGACGACGCTTTTGTATAAACTCTTTTGTATCCTTGACCGAAAGTGCGCTCGAATTGTGGCCGGATCGAGGGACCAATATTCCTGTCAACTCTCTCCAATATCGATCGTAGTTCAAATAAGGCTGCTGATATTCTGGCCGAAGAATTTGTTCCATGCGGTATGACTTTTCAAGTGCAGCCATTTGGTCCTTGAGGGCTTCGCGATAGATATAAACAACCAATTCCGTCGCTTGAGACTCTGCTTTGAGCATTTGGTGAAGCGAGACGAGACCTTCAAAATAATTTGACAGATCCTGGAGCGAGGACGGTGAAAAACTTTCTACAATAGCTCCCCTTCGGGCCATTTCTTTAGCCTCAGCCACGCGTCTACCGAGCAGAGCAATCTCATTGAGAAGAGCTTGCCGTTGAAACTCATTTGTATCCACAGCACTGGCATCCCCCAAAAGCTTGCCTTGTCGCAAATCTTCGAGGTGACGTTCGGAACGCGCTTCGAGTTCATCGAGAGGAATTCCAAACTCAAATCTCTCCGCCCACTCGACATACCAAGGCTGGAGCATGAACTCCGCCATGGCCGTGGAGTACGCCATAAAACCTTCAAATCCTACTTCGCGATATCTGGCCAAAATCGGCTCCACAAACGGAATCAGAAATTTCAAAATCCAGGATTCGAGCGCAATGCCTGTCCAAGGATAAAATGAGGCGGCTCCCAGCGGAACTCCCGCGCGGCGCGCTTCTCGTACAGTCTGTGGATCAATATGTTTCCAAAGATCTTTTCCATAAGAAGCAGAACGACCAAAAACAAAATCTCCAATTGTTTTGACGTATTGATCTCTCGAAACAGGGCCCATCGAAAGCAATCCTTGGTTGAGTCGTACAAAATCCTCGCGAGTCACTCCATGACGAAATTCATCACGCCAATTCCAAAATCTTTTCATATAGACACTCATCGAGTGCACGGTCGCGACTTGCTCTTTGAGGAGCATGATTCGGATGAGTTTTTGGAGAGATTCTTCTCGTGTCTGCAGATCCTTCATTCGGGGTCCTGGGATTCCGACATAATGATGAACCGCATCGTGCGCCAAAAAATAAAGATTCCCCACGCGCGATTCTCGGGTCACACCAATCTGCGGCCCAATCATCCCGTCCGGACGCGAGATGAGCGGAAGATAGAGTTCAAAAATGCTATGATTGTTGGCGTTGGTACCAATACCGATCGGGATTCCATGATTCTGCAAAAAATTCATGAGTCGGCCCATTTCTTCCCAACGGGAAGGATCAAGGCCCTTCATTTCAGGAAAGTAATCCGACTCAAATTCTTCAAAGAATCGACTCGGTTCAAAAACCTTAAAATCTTCAGGAGGATAATGATCTTTCCACTCCGACTGAGAAAGGACGGCTTGCGACCATAGCCAAAAAAATAGACAACAAAAGAAACTCCCCATCCACCCCGTCACAGATTCAATATCGATCAAGCAAATGACGCATCGCAAGAAGTATTTAATATGGGAAAAAAGGCTCTTTCTAGGCCTTATGCGAGAGTCTCTCTGAAATCTTAAGTAAGGGCCTGTACTTTGAGGGCTTATCCAAAATCTTCTGCATCCCATGAATCACGGCCAATTGAGGATCCTTGGGAACAGTGACTTTGATGCCTAGGTTTCTTTCGAGACGGGACTTCCATCCCTTGAGGTGCGCTCCTCCGCCCACCATCAGGATCCCACGACTTTCAACGGTCTTTTGAAAATCAGGAGGAAGATGGCGAATATGATCTCGAATTTGATTTTCGATGGCGAGAGCCAGGGGCTCTAAAAATTCTCGCAGTCGCGCGGTATTTAGATGGAGTCGACCCGGAATTCGTGTGCGGCGATCGAGTCCGCGAATCTCAAAATCTTTATCTTCGGATTCGGCAAAGACAGATCCAAATTCCATCTTGGCCGCTTCGGCTGTGTTGAGTCCCACATCAAAATATTCTTGGCGCAGCAATCGCTCCAAAATAGCTTGGTCCATCGCATTGCCCGCATTTTTTGTCGAATTACAGTGAATCATATGTCCGTGCGCCATGGTCGAAACCTCAACGGTTCCTCCGCCAATGTCGACGAGTGTTACACCTTCCTTGGCATAGATATCTGCTCCGGCGCCTAAGGCTGCAGCAAAAGGCTCGCGAATCAGTCTCACAGAAGTTCTAAAATTCTTCACACGTTGAACATAGGATTTGGTTTCGGTCGCTGTAGCTCCCCATGGCACACAGACTAAAATCATATATTTGAGTGCGAGGGGATTTTTGCGCGCCTTATGCACCAAGTATTCTAAGTACAAACCCGCAGCATCAAAATCACTGATCACTCCGTCTCGAAGTGGTCGAATCACTTCGTAATGAGTGGTCCCCTTACCCATCATGATCTTGGCATCATCTCCGTAGGCGACAGGTCGACGACTTTTGACATCCACTGCGATGGAAGAAGGAATTCGCCAGATTTCTTGAGAGGATTCGCGAGCCACAATGGAATAGGTAGTTCCTAGATCAATCGCAATACGCTCTTCAATCAATCCCATCAGTACCCCTTCGTGTTTAGAGTATACCGGCGTCACCGCTGAGGGACAAAGAACTTAAGGGCCCAATGCAAAAGATAGCTCAGGCCAAAGAGCAAAAAGAACGTGAGAGCCAATTGAGGTCCCGAGACCGTTAAATCATCCGCTCTCGACGACCACCCCATTGATCCCAGACTCGCCAAGAGGGCAAAAAGAATCGTGAATCCAAAAAACTGAGGCAGCGATCGTGCCCAAGGCAGTATCGCACCAGCGGGGATGACTAAAAAAGTCCCCACAAGCACAATTCCCACGGCCTGCATGATGCCCACGACAGAAATCCCCACAAAAGAAATCAATAGATAATCCATCCACTTTGTCCGCACTCCTCGGATCTGAGCAAACGTGGGGTCAATCACGGAAGCCCAAAGCTGTTTCCAAAAAATCAGGACCACGAGGAGAACCAAACTCCCCCAAAATCGGAGAGCTTTGACGGCTCCTTCAGAAATTCTCGACAAATCACCTACCAAAATATGTTCGAGATCGACTCGACCATGAGATGTACCGCCTTCGCTCAAGTACAATCCCAGTGCAAAAAGTCCAAAAGCGGAAACCGTCAACGCCAAATCCGTTGGAATCTTCCAGAGTCTTTCAAAAAAACTCATCAAAATTCCCCCGATGACCGCGGCCAACAGAGCGCCAAGCGCCAGAGCCCAGACTTCGGAACCGACCAAAAAATAAGCGGCGGCGATCCCCGCTAACGTCGAATGGCTTAAGGCATCTCCATAATAGCTCAGCCGCCTAAAGATCAAAAAGCAACCTAGAGGCGCGGCAAAAAGACTCAGCCAGAGTAAGGCTTCAAGGCTCAAGGTCATTTGAGGTGCATCCATTCATGTCCTTCGGGGTGGTCCCATCTCAAAAATCGATTGGCAATATCTTTGACCGAACCATCCGCCAAAATTCTTTGATTCAAAAGAATTACCCGACCAAAAAAATGATTCATGGCATGCCAGTCATGAGAGATCACAAAAAAAGTTTTTTTCTTTTTGAGTGCGAGGTCTTGCATGAGGTGCCCCAAAAATTCTTCGCCTTGCATATCCAAATGATTGAAAGGTTCATCGAGAAGATAGAGGTCTGCTCCCTGAACCAAACATCTTGCGAGACAAACACGCTTCCACTCTCCCCCCGAAAGCTCTCTCACCAAACGATCTCGAATATCTTTGAGTCCCAGTCGGTCAATCGCTTCTTGCTGAGTGAGAGCTGGCTCGGATTCGGATTTAAACCAAGTCGCCATCGAAACATAATCTTCGACAGACACGGGAAGACTACGAGGAACGATGGGATTTTGCGCCAAGAGAGCAATCGAGGCTTTATCGCGACGACGCAAAATTCCGGCAGTGGGCTTTCGCAATCCTGCAATCACTTCAAACAAAGTCGACTTTCCGCCACCATTGGGACCCGACAATCCCACAACACTTTGCGCTGGAACGCTGAGACTAATGTCTTTGAGAATCCAGTCACGGCCGCGACGAAGACTTAAGTTTTCGATACTTAGAGCGGGCATAAAGCAACTCGCTTTACGCGAGTCGCTCCTGACAAACAATGGCCCAATTTCGAAAGCACCGCATCAAAATTCCATAATCAATTCAAACACTTAATGCAATATCTGGTACAATTTTGAGTATGGAGAAGGGCACAGTCATCGGTCTTCCCTTAGGCTTTGGAGCGGTACTTACGGGGGCTTTCCTCGAAGGACTGCACGCTTCAAATCTTTACGGACCTACGGCGTTTCTGATCGTGATCGGTGGCGCGACGGGAGCCTGTCTCGTGGAGTTTACGTGGGAGCATTTTCAGAAGGCGCTGAAACTCCTCAAGCTCGCCTTTGCAGGAGGTCATCACGACTACAAAGGCTTGATTGGCCAGATCACCAAACTCGCAGGCACAGCCAGAAAAGACGGACTACTGGCCCTCGAAAAAGAGCGAGAGAGTATTTCTGATCCCCTCCTCAAAGACGCGCTTAAATTTGCGATCGACGGACTAGAGCCCAATGTGGTGCAGGGAATTTTAGAGTCGCGTCTTAACTTTAGAACTCACGAAGGAAACATCGCTGCTAAATTCTGGGGGCAAGTCGGCGCGTACTGCCCCACTGTCGGAATCGTCGGCGCGGTGCTTGGATTGATTCACGTCATGAACTCTCTTTCCAATCCCGACGCGATCGGTCCCGGTATTGCTGTCGCGTTTATTGCAACTGTTTATGGCGTCTCGTTTTCAAATCTCTTGTTTATGCCTTTGGGAAACAAACTCAAAGTCATGGTGGCTCATGATGAGCTGTACTACGAGATGATCAAAGTCGGCGTCCGAAATATTCAACAAGGCACTTCGCCTGCGATTATCGAATCTCAGCTCTATGCCATCATTGATGAGCAGCCCCCCGAAGGAACATAACCATGGGCAAACAGAAGCACGAAGAGCATGAGAACCACGAACGGTGGATCATTCCTTACGCCGACATGGTGACATTGTTGTTTGCCTTCTTTGTGGTGCTCTTTGCGATGAGCCAAACAGATAAAAAGAAAATGGAAGCCGTTGCCTCATCAGTGGCTCAAGCGTTTATCGGAGGTGACAAGGGAGGCGCAAGCCAACGACGAATGGTCAATATGGATGATCAAGCGTCCACTCCTCCCAATTCCTCACCACGATTCATGGTTCGGCGAGTGACTACAAACGAAGAGATCATTGACGAGCTCAGACAAGCGCTCGATCAAGAGGGATTTGACCTCATCATGCAAGACAAGCTCTCGCCGATGGATGTCAAAATTGATTCTCGCGGAGTCGCGATCAGTATTTCTGCAGGATTTCTTTTTGATGAAGGATCTACGGAAGTTCGCCCCGAACTCCTTCCGGTTCTGAGTGTGATTGGCGATGTGATCAGAAGCTCCAACCGCTATGCCCTCATCGAAGGCCACACCGACGATCGTCCCATACTGGGAAATGTGTTTTACTCGAATTGGGAAGTCTCTGCACTTCGAGCCACAAGCATGGCTCGAACACTCATCCAGCACTTTGGACTCGACCCCAAGAAAATTACAGCCTCAGGACTCGCACAATACCGGCCCGTCGCATCTAACGACACAGACTTTGGCCGATCTCAAAATCGCCGAGTCGAAATCATTCTTCTGAACGCCACGACTGCCGCGGATCTCATGGAAGATCCGTCGATTCCTCGATAGTCCGCTTACTTTTTGGTGCTCACGGTCGCAGGCTTTGTCGCCGGTGCTGTGACTTTGCTCGTCGTCGCTGTCAAATTGACAGTGAGTTCAAACTCATCCGCAATGATTCGATCCCCGACGAGGTTTTCAAAGAAAGCTTTGGATCCAAACTTCACATTGTACTTCGTGCGATTGATCTTAAATGAAGATTGTAAAGTTGCTCCATCAGCCGTCGTCACGATCGTCGCAGGAATCGTCTCCATCTGAGTAGTTCCCTTGATCGTCATTTTTCCCTTAAGAGTTGTCGGCTTGCCCGCAGTAAAAGTGGTTGCTTCCGTCAGCTCAAAAGTCGCTTCAGGAAACTTCGGGGCATCAAAAAAATCATCCGATTGAAGGTGACCCTTGAGTTTCGCGTTATCCGTAGGATCGGTGAGATCCTTCACTGCCAAAGTCGTCATATCGACTGTGAATTTTCCGCCAGTGATTTGATCTCCGGACAAATTGAAACTCCCCGACTTCAATCCAATGACTCCATGATGAGCCGATTTGACCAAAGCTTTTCGACCCGTCCATTCGATCGTACTCGTTTGAGGATTGACCGCATAACTGACCGCATCCGCCGCTTGCAGCCCCATCGAAACCAAAATTCCAAAAAGAGCAAAATTCAAAACTTTCATAGTAGAACCTCCTAGAGACCGAAGATTATTGGCTCCCAACAGGTCTTTCAAGGGAGGAATGTTTATTTTCTCTTTAAGAATTTGATAAAAGTTGTCACGAGTGAATCACCACCGGCAGATTTTGACTCTTTGGGCTTAATAAAGCTGCGATAGGTTTCTTCAAGAACTTGCCGGTCGCTGTCCCAGACTTCTTTTGATTTTTTGGATTTTTCACGAATCTGATTTGATTTGGCCGTTTGATGCCGTAACGCCTCTTGGAGCTTTTCGAGAGTGAGCGTTTTGGTAAATAGCAAAATCTGGCCCAGCTTGAGGCGCTCACCCGTTTTGAGCTCATGCTCCTTTTGTGCCGCTAATGCACGAGCGACCTCTTCCGCACTCAAGATATTCTGGCGAATGAGAATCTGGCCTAACTTTTGATCTACTCCCCCAGATGACATAACTTGATTTATTTTATCCCGATTTGGAATTGGATGCAGGAATGCTGCATTGCTCCCAAAAAGCTGTTGAACAGCACCCCAAGCGCCTTTAGAGTTTGGTCCTTATGTCAGAAAACCTCATTTTATTTTTGGATGATCATCGACGACCACTTTCTAAGATCGACTCTGCTTTGACAGCTTCGGTCAAAGGGGCTGTGGACTTTCAGGGCAAATATAAGGAGACGACTGTTCTCTACCCTTCCCAAGGTTGCAAGCGACTGCTTTTGGTGGGAATGGGGGCGACCCAAAAAGTCAGTGGTCATCAATTGCGATCACTCATGAGCCATTCGATTCAGACGTTAAAAAATTTGGGTCAGACCAAAGCTTCGTGCCTCTTGCCTACCGTCAAGTCAATGAATGCCGCTGAAGTCGCACAAGCTCTCGGCGAAGGTGCTGAAATTTCTCAGCTCAACTTTTTTGATTTTAAAACAGATCGAAAACCAGAAGATAAAAATCGATACGTAAAATTTGAGATCGAACTTCTCGCTGCGGAGAAAAAAGACGCAAAGAGCGCAGCTCAAGGCTGGGAGCGAGGACAAACGATCGGCCAAGGCGTGAACTGGGGCCGACATTTGGTTATGACACCTGGATCTCACCTGACCCCAGCTGATTTGGCCAAATCAGCTCTCAAAATGGTGCAGTCTTCTCCATCCAAAGCCAAAATTAAGTCCGAAGTTTGGACCGAAAAGGAACTCGCCAAAAACAAATTCGGCGGAATTTTAGGTGTGGGCCAAGGTTCCTCCAACCCTCCTCGATTTATTATTTTGCAGTACTGGGGCGGCAAAAAATCTGACGCTCCCATCGCTCTTGTGGGTAAGGGAGTAACCTTTGATTCGGGAGGTCTCTCTCTCAAGCCCCCTCAGGGAATGGAAACCATGAAGTACGATATGGCCGGAGCAGCGACAGTGTTGTCCGCATTCAAAATCGTCACTGATCTCAAACTAAGCGTAAATTTGCTTTGCTTTGTTCCGTCGGCAGAGAACATGCCGTCTGGAACAGCTCAGCGTCCGGGAGATGTGCTTCACATGGCGAGCGGAAGAACCGTCGAAGTACTCAATACCGATGCCGAAGGACGATTGATTTTGGCCGATGCGCTTTATTGGGCGACTTCACAGTTTAAACCTCGTGTCGTTGTGGATGTGGCAACTTTGACAGGGGCCTGTGCAGCGGCTGTGGGCGAAGCAGCGGCTGGCGTTTTTGCAAATTCCAAAAAAGTTTTGTCGGCTTTGCTCTCTTCGGCTGAATCCACGCAAGAAGGCCTATGGCCCTTGCCTCAGTATCCCGAAGTCTATGGTCCGATGGTCAAATCAGACATCGCCGATATCAAAAACACAGGCGGAAAATACGCGGGAGCCTCGACGGCTTCGATGTTCCTTCAGTATTTTGTGCAGAATGAAACTCCCTGGGCTCATTTGGATATCGCAGGATGTGGCTGGTACGACAGTCCTCGCGATTTTGTAACGGGACGCGGAGCTTCAGGAGTTCCCATCCGAACTTTGGCGGAATTCGTTGAATCGCACTCAACTTCAAAATTTAACTGAAGCAACAGCCCAATATGTTTGGGCTGCTCTTGAGGGAATTTTTGCGTGTTCGGGCAAAACTTTGCCGCCCATCTATTATTTTCTGAGCCCAAAGTCGAAGGGCAGTCTCAAAGGTCGAAGTCTCTTTGAAATAGATCTCGTCCATCGCCAGCAAGTTTACGGAGAAGGGATCACTCTCAAATCTCCACCTGCGGCGTATGTTTCGACTGTCGGCCAAGCACTGGAAGAAGCCGCGCATCTCTTCGCCATTTCTTACCAACCCTCCACGAGCAAAATGATCGCGTCTCGAAGGAGTGCTTTGACGAAGCAAACAGAACTCTGGGCAATGATCTTGCACGAAGCTTTTGGAAGTTTTTCACATTGTTTGCTCACGCCTCAAACTCGGCCTCAACTCAATATTCGGCCGCGTGCGCTTCCCAAGGCTCTTGATGATGCCAAAATTTGGGAGATGGCTCATCTGCATGGCTACTATTGGGGACAAAAGCTAGCAGAAGAGTTTCGAGCCGAAAGAGTCAGTCTCTCTCAACTCAAAAGATGGTTTCAGAGCTCTTGGTATTCGCAAAAACAGAAGCCATCCGCGCTTGAATGGCTGGAGACTCTATAAGCCGAGTCCCTGCTCCTGCCCGATTCGCGTGATCTCGTTTAAGTTGTCTTTGAGAAGCGGACGCGTCGCGATCATTCGCGCGTAGTTTTCGACTAAGACTTGCCATGTCTTTTGAAAGGTCGCGTATTTTTTTAACTGGATGACAGTCTCTACAATGAGCTCGTTGAGAAGTGAGGGCGGAATGAACTCTCGCGCTCGCCAAAGAGCCGAAGAAAAAATAACAGAGATTTCATGAGCCGCTCCTCCCATCATATCCTCCGGGTACTTGAGGACACGGCGCAAATCTCTGAGGCATTCTAGCGATTCTTCTTGTGCGTCATAGGGCGCAATGCAGGGAGAGTTGTGGAGATTGGCTGCAAAAAAATCTGCCAATCCTTCGTGCAGAGCTTTAGCTTCGTAACCGATGAGGCCCGGATTGATTTCGTCGATCAAAAAATGAGTCCATTCGTGAGCAACGATAAATCCATCTCGGGCATCGGGGTACTGACCTCCGCCGTAAAGCAAAAGTTTTTCGTTCGCATCGTAAGACGAATAGTTGGCATCAAAAGCCCAGGACTCCGCCTTGAGCTCTGGCAAAAACGCGTCGATCCCACTCAGAAGAAGCTCGCCTTGCGCTCGATACAAATGTCCAAATGCAGCCAGCTGCACAACGGCTTCGGATTCTGTTTCAAAGCGTGGATTCCAAAGACAAACCTGATCTAAATCACTCTGAGGGCAATTGAGCCAGTTTTTGTGTTGTCGTCCTACGACATTGAGCTTGGTTGTTTTTGTTGTCAGAGGATCTGAACATTCCAAAGAAGAGTATGTAAAAATCTCCTTTTGAGAAAACGGTGTCGGAAAATCAAAGACTCCGAGAGCCCCACAAGGAGCTAGATGAAACACTCGCGGAGATTCTCCCAATATGCTCCATTTTGAACCTTCTCTCACCATCACTGTTTGAGACTCGATGGGTCCCCCTGTGAGCCCAAAAAAAACTCGGGCCGTCTCGGAATCTTGAGAAGCGGGCTTACGAAAGTCCTTAATGACTTGAGTGTTTCCATCACGAGTCAGCTGGACCAAAAAATATCGCTCGTCATTGAGATCAACGAATCGTTCAAAAAGACCACTTCGCGTCTGTACGCGAGACTCAAGTCGTGTTCCTTCCGGCGGATTCAAAACCGCCACCAGACTCAGTAAAAAGCTCAATCCCCCCATAGACTTAAAGCTTATCGAGCATTGGGTGACAAGACCAAGGCCTTTCGCTAGCTCAGAATGATGTTTCGGGCGCTTGTTAGAATCATTTTATGGGCTGTACTCGCCCCCCTTTCGACTAACGCGCAGAGTCAAACCCCTTTCTCAAAACTGGGGCTCAGGGAACAGAGAGATTTTGCCTTAGCGATAAAAAAAATATGGATCTTAGGCGAGCGAAATCAGCCTGAGACCCTTCTTGGAGTTCAAGCCGGACATTTGCAAGACGTCATCAATCATTTGCAAATGTCTGACGACGCTTCTCCCTCAGAACTCAATCGTAGCCTCGCTCTGGCTTTTGAATCTTCCCTCACCGTGGCCGATCGCAGTGTGAACTTTGAACAGAAAAATCACTGGGAACCTGAGTTCTTGAGTGAGCTCTACACTCGAGCGCTCGATCGCGTTCCTCCTGGCTCTGCGAAAGATTTTGAAACCGTCATGGCTCAGGTCTTAAGCGAAATCGACAAAAAGGTCCGATGGTTTGAATCTCCTCTGTCGCCCCAGCCCACAAACGAATTTGAGGAAAAGCTCGATTCTGTCATCCGCCAGTATCTCACCACGCACCCCGTACGAATTGAGTGGAAACTTGAAAGTCCTGAAGACTGGTTGCTAGGAACAGCCTGGCTCGAAGTGAAACACTCCATTTTGACTCCCGAAATCGAAAACCAAATCGATCTGTTCAAATATGGAAACACCATCGATCGATTGGCAGAACAAGTCCTCGATAAAGAAGAATTTTTTCACTATCGCCAAGCCCTCGCGCAGATCGAAGACAGCCAATGGGTCACCCTTAAATCCGAGAGCTTTTCTTACTTTACACTCAAAGACAATGGACGCCGAATTCTGACGGCTCGCTTGTTTCCGGATTTGAATTTTAGAACAGCGCGCGCTCTTTTGGAAAAGCGGATTGAAGATGTCTCCGAAGAAGAGCGGCAGATGCTGTTTTCGATTCTTCCCGACGGAGATCATTTTTCATTGGAATGGCTCAATCAAGTCAGCGCTCTCAAGGACTCCCTCATCCATTTAAAGTTTCATAAGGAGATCGTCGATTCCTACCTCACACGATTGAAGCCTGATGAGCTCCCCACAACAATCACTCTCGCGGATGGAACAGTCGTCCCTCGCATCGAAAAAGTGAGAGACGATATGCGTCTCTTGATCGCTTCTCACCAAAAGGACATCGATCCGGGAATATACCCGCGATGGCTTATTGAGGAACTCATGGTGCGCTTTTATCCTACGCCGGAGCATCTCGAACAAGAGCGCGCCCGAGGTCACCAAGAGACTGAACGTCAAAAGCTTTTGGATGAACATGATCGAAAAACTCAATCCCTCAGGGAGCAGCTTCAAAGTACAAAATCCCTGAGCGAGTCAGAGCTTCTCAAAAAGCAACTCGCAGAAGAGCAAACTGCTCTTGATCTGCAGCTTCTCTCTTATCCCATTGATCCCGATTCTGACTTTCAGCTGTTGTCAGCTTTCAATTACGGCCTCACTCCTCACTCGGCCTCGGACTATTGGAGACTCACCAAAGTTGCAGGCGTGGGCTTTGCCTTTATTTTGACAGCACGATTTGCGGGGGCGCGAACCGTGGCCCTTGTCCTCGCGACAGATGCGGGGATACGAGTGACTGTCGCGAGCCAACTCGATCCCAATAATCTGGGATTCTTGGATCTCGACTTAACTAGTCGCGTTTGGAGTCCTGGGCTCATGATGGCGCAAGGGTTGCAGTCTCAAGGGCTTACTCTTTCCGCTCTCTTCAATCCTGAGAACCCAGAGCAAAGGCTCAAAGCCGCCCATGATCTTGGCCTGTTGGTCCAAGAGTCCGCAGCCGGACTTGTTGTCGGCGGTGGAAGCGCGAGTCTCGCTCGCCTCTCTCGTCTGCAGAAATTTCAAAAAGTGCGTCGGCTCAATCGCCAAATCGATTACTGGAAGCGTAGTATCGAAAGAAATCAAACACTCATCAGCGAAGTCGATCAGCTCATGACGGCAAACCAAAAGAGAATCACAGAACTAAAGTCGATGAAGCTCGATAAGACAGAAGAGTTTACACGCCTTCAAAATGACCTTACTTCGCTTTCGATACGCAAAGATCAGCTCGCAGGTTTCAGCCAAAGCTCGCGTACAAAAATTGGCTTTTATATGGCCCAAGTCTACGGACTCAGTTTGCAGCTCCTTCAGTTTTCTGTGCCGTGGCTCAAGGGTAAATCTTTCGCCAAACTTCCTGGAGAGAGATGGACGGATCAATTTCGTGCGAGTCGAATGCGAGGAATTCGACATTTTGAGAACGAGATTCGAATTCGGCAGCAAAAGATAGATGCTCTTGAGCAGAACTATTTGATGACTCAAAACTCCCCTACAGGATTTTTGAGTCCTCGCGCCTTTGGAATTCGATTTTTACAGTCCCGGCTCGAAAAATTCAGATTTTCATTCAAGGGATTTTCACAAGCTCAGCAAGATATGGCAGCTGCATTTTCGGACGCCGTCTCCCTCAGCAATACAAAAGATCTCCCTCTTTGTGCTCAGCGCCTTCATGATTCGGCACAAGGCTTGGCCCGAGCTCTTCACAACTTTGATCAGCTCTCAAACCTTTCACAAAGACCGGCCACTCTCCGCTGGGACGAAGCACTCGCCTTTAAGACTGACTCGTGGATTCAGAATCCACGAGGGAGAACACCAGTTATGCCGGTAGAAGGTCTCGACGCGAATGCTCGATTCTTTGCCGAACAAAAATTGAACTTGAGAGATCAAATGAAGTCGATTCAGCAGGTTTTGAATGAAAGAAAGCTGCTCGAATCAGAGTTAGATGTTTCTTCTCGAGCCAAATTCAGGGTGCACGTGGCAGCTACCGAAATCGAACTCAATCTCATTCAGAAGTATCTCATTAAAGACTGAATCCAGCGGGACTAAAATTTTGTGCAGCGCGGGCCACAAAGAGAGAAGCATCCGCTCGCAAACTGCTTGCTTCCAAATGTTGAAAGAGAGCTCTCTCCTGATCAATCAATTCAAATCGGGGCAAACTCAATCCAATCTTATCTACCTTGAGAGAGCGAAGCGTCTCATCCACAAGATTTCCAATTTTAATCCAAGTTTCTCGACCTTGCTCTGAAGTTGGATAAACGGCGTCATTCAACAAACTTCCGCCGCCCATCATCAGAATTCGATCAAAATTGAACTTTCCATAGGTCGGCAAAAGGCATTTCTCACCCATTTGACCGGTAAACTGCCCTCTTAAAATCAACTCAGTGAGCGTTCCATAGAGACGCCAATCAAGCCACGCATTCGTGGATTTTAGGGGACGTTCGTCCTCACCAATGATGGCCACCACAAGGTCGCCTTCAAACTGATCAAGTTCTGTCGGAATCTTTTTGAGAACTTTCACGCCTCTACTCTAGAGCGCAGTCGCCACTCGATGCAAGCAAGACGTCTTAGGCAGCAGCACGAACCTTTTGAGCGATCCGATCCAATACGCCGTTCACGAAGGCGGCCGACTCTTGGGAGCCATATGTTTTGGCCAATTCTACAGCTTCATCGAGGAGAATTTTTTGGTCGATCTCTGGGCAATACAAAAGTTCAAAACAAGCGATTCGCATCACAGCCAAATCGACTTTTCCCATTCGAGAAATTTTCCAATTCACAGCGCACGCTTCAATCTCGGCATCAATCGCTTTGAGGTGAGTCAAAACTCCCTGAGCCAATTTTTCAAAATAAGATCGGTAGGCTTCCTGAACTTGATAGTAGCGCAAAAATCCTTCGACGGATTCGGTGGTCGAGCCCAAATGCAAATCATGAGGATACAAAAAACTCAAAGCCGCTTCTCGGGCTTGATGACGATTTCCACCTGTAGTGAATGAACTCACGGCGCCCACGTTTAGGCGAGGGCCTCAATGAAGTCAATGGGCCTGCCGCTCCTCAAAACAGCTTTAAGTCATTGAATTTACAGCTTCTTCCTGGCCTCAAGGAATTCATCTTTTGGTCAAAAGAGAGTTGAGCTCGGACATAAAGTCATTGATGTCTTTAAATTGGCGATAGACCGAAGCAAATCGCACATAGGCGACCTCATCGAGATTCTTGAGGCGCTTCATGATTTCTTCTCCAATAAAGCTCGAGGGGATCTCTTTTTCGCCTTTTCCAAAAATCGCATCAACGACTTCATCAACCAGCTTCTCGGCATCGTGAATACTGATTGGGCGCTTTTCGACAGCGCGCAAAACACCAGATTTTATCTTATCGGGATCAAAGATCTCTCGACGGCCGTCTTTTTTGACAACCCACGGATACACTGCATCTGCTCGTTCATAAGTCGTAAATCGCTTTTGGCATTTGAGGCACTCTCGTCGCCGCCGAATCTCCTGCCCTTCACGCGCATCTCGCGAATCCACCACTGACGTTTCGTCGTGTTTGCAATAGGGGCAACGCATTCAAACCGAACGCTAATCCAAGTCTCAGGCTTGAAACAAAGGAAACTTCTGACAGAAAGCCCCAATATCCTGACGAGTCTGTTTGATTTGAGTCTCGTTGGTAGGATCTTTGAGGGTTTTAAGAATCCAGCCCGCAACTTGGCCCATATCTGAGCCTTTAAGACCCCGGGTCGTAAGGGCGGCTGTTCCGATCCGAATTCCTGAGGTCACGCGAGGGGGTGCTGGGTCGCGAGGGATCATATTTTTATTGACGGTGATCCCGGCATGATCGAGCGCCTTCTCAGCATCTGCACCCGAAATCTTAAAGGGGCGAAGATCCACGAGCACTAGATGATTGTCCGTTCCGCCACTCACCAAGCTCAGTCCTCCTTTGAGAAGTTCTTGAGCCAGGATTTGAGAGTTTTCGATGACAGCAGCGGCATAGGTTTTGAACGAGGGCTGAAGCGCCTCTCCAAACGCAATCGCTTTGGCGGCAATGATATGCATCAAAGGACCGCCTTGAATTCCAGGAAAAATTCTGGAATTCACATCCTTCGCCACATCCTCTTGCATCATGATGATTCCCGATCGCGGACCGCGAAGAGTTTTATGTGTCGTCGATGTGACATAATGACAAAGCCCCACAGGACTGGGATGCAATCCCGCTGCGACGAGTCCGGCGGGATGAGCGATATCCGCAAGAACTCTGGCACCGACTTCGTCAGCGATTTCTCTAAATTTACTAAAGTCAATTTTGCGTGAATACGCGGAGGCCCCGCAGACAATCATCTTTGGTCGATGTTCTTTGGCCAAATCGCGCACCTGATTGTAATCGAGGTATCCCTTTTCATCGACGCCGTAGTGAACCACCTTATAGAGACGACCCGAAAAATTGATACTCGCTCCATGGGTGAGGTGACCCCCTTGTGCAAGATCCATCGAGAGGATTGTATCGCCCGGCTGCAGATAAGAAAAATACACGGCCATATTGGCCTGAGATCCCGAATGAGGCTGAACGTTGACTGATTGAGCGCCAAAAAGTTTTTTGAGTCGTTCGATGGCGAGGGCCTCGATCTCATCGACCACTTCACAGCCGCCGTAATATCTCTTTCCCGGATAACCTTCGGCATATTTATTGGTGAGCACGCTGCCAGCCGCTTCGCGAACCGCTTCCGAAACAAAGTTTTCGGAAGCAATCATCTCGAGCTGGGACTTTTGTCTTATCTCCTCTTTTTGAATGAGTTCAAAAATCGGATCTCGTGAGTTCGCCATTTTAGTTTTCCTCAATCTTAGTAATCAAATCGATACGGCGCTGATGTCGCAAATGTGAAGACTCAAACTGCGCAGTCATAAAAGCATCAAGACAGCGTTCGGCCGTCTCTGCGTTTACAATCCGAGCCCCTAAACAGAGAATCTGTGCATTGTTATGCTGACGGGCTAAGGCCGCAGACTTCTCGTCACTCACTACGGCCGCTCGAATTCCTCGGACTTTGTTGGCCGCAATAGACATTCCAATCCCCGAACCACAAATCAATAGACCCAGGGATCCAGGAGTTTTTAAAACGCTCTGACAAACTCGAACGGCAAAATCAGGATAGTCGCAAGACTCCGAAGAATTCGTCCCGAAGTCTTCCACAGAAATACTTTTATTCTTTAAAAAATCAATGAGGTGTCTTTTGAGTTCAAAGCCGGCATGGTCCGCGCCGACAAAAAACTTCACGAAGCTCTCCGAAAGGCCAGAGTCACATTGGTTCCACCAAAGCCAAAGGAGTTTGAAATCGCGACATCGTGTTTGAAATCCTGAGCTCGATGAGGAACATAATCCAAATCACACTCAGGATCTGGATCTGCCAAATTGATCGTCGGAGGCACAATCTGATGCTGGAGAGCTAAGACCGTAAACACGGCCTCCAAGCCGCCCGCGGCGCCGAGGGCATGACCTGTCAGAGATTTTGTCGCAGAGATTTTTAATTTCTTTGCGTGGTCCTTAAAAGTCTTTTTGATTGCTTTGGTTTCGGCGATATCACCAAGCTGCGTAGAAGTTCCGTGCGCATTGACCGCTTGAACTTGCTCGGGACGAAGTCGAGCGTCTGCTAGCGCAAGCTCCATCGCTCGTCCCGCACCCACTCCGCCTTCACTCGGCGCTGTCATATGAAACGCGTCGCAATTGGCTCCATAGCCAATCATCTCCGCCAAAATGTTTGCACCTCTTTTTTTGGCAGATTCCCAATCTTCCAAAACCAAAATTCCGCTGCCCTCACCGCAAACAAATCCATCGCGACCTTTGTCAAAAGGACGCGAAGCCGTCTCCGGAGAATCGTTTCGTGTTGAGAGAGCTCGCATGGCATCAAATCCGCCAATGCACAGCATGGAGATAGTGCCTTCGGTTCCACCAGTCAGCATAATGTCCTGGTAGCCATGCTTAATGAGTCGATACGCCTCGCCAATCGCATGCGCGCCTGAAGAACAGGCCGAGGTCGTCGCATAATTGGGACCTTTGAGACCATACGCAATCGCCGCATGACCCGCGGCGAGATTTGAAATCAGTTTGGGAATAAAAAATGGAGAAATTCGTCCGGGTCCCCGATCCAGAGCCACTTTGTGAGTTGCTTCGATTTCGGGCAAGCCGCCCAATCCACAGCCAATAATTGAACCTGCTCGCTCCTGAAGGGATTCGGAAATGGGTCCTCGAGTCGTGATCAGCCCTGACTGCATGAGGGCTTCATGTGACGCCACTAAAGCATACTGAATAAACAGATCCATCAATCGCAAGTCTTTGGGAGGGACAACCGTCGAGGCATCGAAGTTTTTGACTTCGCCTGCGATCTGACTCTTAAAAGCAGTGGGATCAAAACGCGTAATGCGCGCGATGCCTCCCCGCCCTTCTCGCAAAGAATTCCAGTTCGCCTGGACTCCTACTCCAAGGGCGGAAACTGCTGAGATTCCCGTAACTGCAACTCGTCTCTCAGCCATTTCGACACGAATTATTTATGGGATTGAATGTAATTGATCGCATCCTGGACGGTCTTAATCGTCTCAGCGTCTTTGTCTGGAATTTCAATTTGAAATTCATCTTCCATCGCCATGACGAGTTCCACAATATCCAAAGAATCGGCGCCGAGATCCTCGATAAACGCGCTTTCTGATTTGATATTGTCCTCAGGAATCTTGAGGCTCTTGGCAATGAGCGTTCGTACTTGAGTCTGTAATTCCATATTCATCTCTCCTTATATCTTCTCGTGCACTAAAGCATCACAAGACCACCATTGATGTCGAGTGTTGCTCCAGTGATATATGCAGCTTCATCAGAAGCCAAAAAATGGACCCCTGCAGCCACTTCCTCGGCCATTCCGAGGCGGGAAACAGGAATCCGCTGTAAATACGCATCTTTGACCTGAGGATCCAGTCCTTGGGTCATTTCGGTCTCAATAAAGCCAGGGCAAATGATATTGCATGTGACATTTCGGCTTCCGAGTTCCTGAGCCACAGATTTGGCAAATCCAAAGAGCCCTGATTTAGAAGCAGCATAAGCCGATTGACCCTTGTTGCCCGTCTCCCCAACGACAGAGCCGATACAAACAATCCGACCATAGCGGTTCTTCATCATGGAACGCGAAAGTAATCGAACCACATGAATCGTCCCCAAAAGGTTGGTACTCAAAACTTCATTAAAATGCTCCGCACTCGAACGCGGCAAAAGCCCATCACGGGCAATACCGGCATTGCACACAGCAATATGAATGGCTTCATGTTTCTTTTGAAGCTCGGTCAAACCCGCTTCGACCGAAGCCACATTCGCCACATCAAAGGGCGCTAATTCAGACGACGGCGAAAAGGCTCTAATCTGGTCGAGCATTTTTTCGGCCGCTTCTTTGTTAGAGCGATAGTTGAGAAGAATCGTCGCACCCGCTTTGGCCAATCGGAGACTCACGGACGCACCAATGCCGCGGCCACCCCCCGTGACCAGCGCTACTTTGCCTGTCAGATCAAAAAATTTTGGAGCCATACTCATAAAGTCGAACTCCCCTGATTTTGAGAATTGTTTGGTAGTTCTCGAGTCGAGAAAGCGTCTCTCAACTTGGCCATCAAGCCCTGCTGAGCGTATTTTTCGGCGATCAAAATTGAACTCATGATCGCCTTTCCGTCCGAAGATCCATGCGCCACCAGACCGAGACCATCAAGGCCCACCAGCGGGGCTGCGCCATATTCGCGGTAATCGAGTTTGGCTTTCATGGCCTGAAATCCACTCTTTGCTAACCATGCTCCAAACAAGGCGATCGGGCTTTTGGCAAATTCATCTTTGAGAATCTCTTTGATCACCTGAGCGACTCCCTCAGCGGTCTTCAAAATCACATTGCCCACAAAACCATCACACACGATGACATCAGCCTTGCCCTTAAAAACATCTCGACCTTCGACGAATCCAATATAGGAAGACCCGAGTTTCTCTTTGAGCTGAGGATGCGTGGCCTTGATGAGGTCATTGCCCTTGCCTTCTTCCTCTCCAATGTTGATGAGTGCGACGCGAGGATTGGCAATACTAAAAACCGTTTGAGAATACAGATGACCGAGCTGAGCAAACTGGACCAAATGCTCCGAGCTGCAATCCACATTGGCGCCTGCATCGAGCACACAGGTGACTCCATTTTTTGAAGGAAAATGGCACAAAATCGCCGGGCGCCTCACAGCAGCGAGCCGTCCCAAAATCGCGATTCCAAAAGCCATGACGGCTCCACTATTGCCAGCCGAAATCATCGCATCCGCACGACCTTCTTTGACGAGCTGATAAGCTTTAGCGAGTGAGGAATCTCGTTTGGTTCGAATGACGGCCGCCGGGCTCTCATCCATTTCGACAATCTGAGAGCAATCGACGATCTCCAAATGTCCGTCGGACAAAAACTTCTCGAACTCAACTAAATCAATTTTGTTTTCTTTTTTGACTTGAGAATCAGCAGCAGTTTCGCGAAGCGAACTCAAAAGTCTCTCGCGAGGACCGACTAAAAATATCTTTAAGTTTGAACGGGATTCTTGGCTGCGCTTGATGGCACGAAACGCTCCCTGCAAATTGGGGGTTGCGTAGAAGTCCCCTCCCATGGCGTCTAGAGCGATGCGCGCGCCCATCTTAAACTTCAAGACTGCAGAAGCGCCTGATTAGGCGACTTCTAAAACGCGCTGTCCCTTAAAATGACCACAGAGTGTGCAAACTCGATGCGGCTGAATGTACGCCTTGCAATTCGAGCATTTGGCCAATCCAGGACCTTTGACCTTGTAATGAGAACGTCGTGATCCACCTCGAGACTTTGAAATTTTCTTTTTCGGAACTGCCATAGTCCGTCGTTTCTACCTCAGCTTGCGTCGATCTTTAAAGGGAATTTATGTGGTTCTGAGGGCCTTGGTTTTGGACTTGAGGGCTTCCTGAAAAGGACTGAGAGCTTCGGGAGCCTCATCATAACTGACCATCTCAGGGCCTTCGCTGCAGTGGCATTCCTTTTTGGAGATATTCTCTCCACAGCGCACACACAGCCCCTGACAGGCTTCGGAGCAAACGGCTGTCATGGGAAGGCTCAAAATCATTTGCTCTCGCAAAATTCCCCTCAAATCAATCATTTCGCCGTCAAAAGCCCCAAAATTCACATCTTCGTGTTCGCCTTCGGCGTCGCTCAATACAGGAGCCTTCGTCGCAGAATGATGTCGGGACTTTTTTTGACCCCGAGTGGGGGCGTGAATCACTTTGCCCCCCGGTTTGTCGTAGGCCGAAAACTGCTTATCGGGCATCAAAAAGGTCGAAATATCGCCTTCGATCTTGGTCGAAAAAGGGCCTGCACATCGATCACAAGTCTCTCGAATATTGCCCTCAAAACTGCCACGGACATCGACTTTGGAGCCCACTGGAGTCATCAAGCCGTGGACGTGAACGGGCTCCGTAAAAAAGGTTTTGAGGTCTTCAAACTCCGCAATCTCACCCTTCGAGCGCGAGAGTTCTTCAAAATTCATTTGTACGTCAAACTCCAAGCCCTCAAAGGGGAGCTCAGAAAACGGCAAAACAATGGTTTTTGCGACTCTTTTAGGGGCGTCCATCGGCCAACGGTCTAGTACAAGTCTCTGCTTTTTACTAAGAGAATTTGGGATTAAGCCGGAGGGGCTATGACCCATCAACTCTCAGACGCTCATCTTTGCCTTATTGGCTACGGAGCCCAGGGACGTGCCGAAGCCCTCAATTTGAGGCGCTCGCAAGTGACATTTTCGCTGGGCCTGCGGCCAGGAGGGACCAGCTGGAATAAAGCTGTTGAAGATGGATTTGCACCACTCGAGTTTAACGAGGCTCTGAGGGGCGCTACTCATGTCGCTCTCAATCTCCCCGACCAGATTCAGGCCCGCTTTTTCCAAGAGCACTTAAAAGGCCTGAGTTTGAAAGCGCTCATCTTTGCGCATGGGTTCAATACCTACTTTAAGTTGATCCCTCTCGTGCCAGGGGGACCTGCTCATTTATTGATTGCTCCTAAAGGAGCGGCGAGTGGGCTCATTGAGTTTTACGGGACCCCCACGGCTTTGCCGGCAATATTGGCTGTCGAAAACTCCTCCGAAGGCGATGCCCTTTTGGAGTTTGGCCGACGTTATGCGCTTGCCATCGGCTGCCATCCCAAGGGACTCGTGACCGCCAACTTTAAAGACGAAACCGTCTGCGATTTGTTTTCGGAGCAGGTCTTACTTTGCGGCGGAGTTTCTTCGCTGCTTCGCCAATCATATGAAGTTCTTGTTGAGGGAGGTTACAATCCTGAGACCGCCTACTTTGAAACGCTTTATGAACTCAAATTGATCGTTGATCTCCTTTGGAAGTCGGGGATCAACGGAATGCGAGCTCGCATCAGTCCTACCGCCCGATACGGAGATGTGACGCGCGGAGATCGAGTCATCAATGAGAGTGTGAAAGCTGAAATGAGAAAAATTCTCCTCGAAATCGAGAGCGGAAGCTTTGCAAAAGAGTTTTTGAATAAAATAAATTCTCAAGAATTTGATGAACTTCAAAAGTCGCAAGCCAAGCATCCACTCGAAAAAATAGGCACTCAACTCAGAGAGAAATTATTTTCTTAAGCGTTGGCGATTCGGGATTCTTGAGGAGAGCGCTCTGAGGCTTCCGCCAGATCACGAAGCAAAGTCATTCCACCTTTGAGGACGTACGTAAAATGATAACCTTTTTGTGTCAGCATTTCACAAGCGGAGACACTCTTAGTCCCACTGTCGCAAATCATTAAGATGGGGGTCTCTTTAGGAATGTTTTCCAAATTCATAGCCAGTTGATCGAGCGGAAGGCTCATCGCTCCCGACACAGCTCCCTTGGCAAATTCCTGTGCAGGTCGAATATCCATGACCAGTCCATGAGGAGCGGCTTTTTTCCACGCATCGATCTCATCAGGAAAAATAAGATCATAGGTGAGACTCTTGTCGAGTGACTCGAGAGAAATGGGCAAACGAATTGCGAGTTTTCGTCCCAAATTTTTGACGAGTTGATTGAGTCGCGCATTTTGCGACTTGAGTTCTACTTCAGATTTTTTGAGGTCAGAGATTTGCGCCTCAAGTTGTTTGATCGCTGCCAAAACCTGCTTCTTAAATTCTGAGTTTCCAAACATAGAGATAGAATACGGAGCCCAAAAAGCCCAAAGCAATGAGAAATAGTGGATGGGAGGCGATTTTTTGGGTGACGATGAAATTTTCTTTAGGCAGCGAAGGCGTTAATATTCTTCTTCTTCTTCGATTCGCCGAGGCGAAGTCTGAAATCGACGGCGAGCGGCGAGCAATGAAAGAAGCGAAAATGAGACAAAATAGAAAGTCACCCACGAAAATTCGCCGCCGTCCGGCTGGCTTCCCGAAGCCGCAGACAGGCTACAGCCTCCGCCTCCACCCGCAGTTGCATTGTATCCCGCATCGGTGACTTCAAACGACAGTGCGCCGTAATCAGAAGGATGATTGAACGCTAAGAGCTGAGCCTGACCGTTTCCAAAATCTTCGACATCAATGGTGACTTGGGCTCTCGTTGAAGATGTGACTGTTTTGTATCGAGAGACTCGATCCGACACCGCATCCGTAAAGCGAGTCAAAATAAACGATGTATGCTCTCCAAAGTTTGTTCCGGTCACATCGTAAACAGTCCCGTCGGGCGTGATATCGAGGACTTCAGCCGACGCGACAGTCGGTACAGATTCCCCACTTCCGTAAAGCGCTTGGACCGCACCTTGATCGTCCCCATTGAGATCGCGACGCATGGTCTCTCCGGCACCGGAGGCATAATACATGGTGGCGTCCCCCAGAAGGGCGTCATCTTCAAAATAAGCTTCAGACGAATGATCCGCGCCTAGCAAATGACCGATTTCGTGGGTTGCGATATTTTGAATATCCATGAGTGAATAATCACTGGTCGCCTGCACATCGCCCCAATCAAAATCCTGCGAATTAAAATAAATATCCGCATCCACAATGCGGCCTGTGTTGTCGTCAAAACTGAGGAGCGTCACCGCCAAGGCATTAGACGGTGGACGAAAACTCAAATTTCGCCAGCCACTCGTGACCCAGACAATCGTATTTTTGCCATCGCTCGAAGAAGCCGAAGACGCCTGAGTTCCTTGATCTGTCGTCGAAAGACTCACCCCCGCGACATTGGACCAAACATCAAACGCATCTCGAAAATAGCTGCGAATTCCTGAATCCACACTCGAGTGAAAATAATAATTCACATTGCCGCTATTCCAGTAAGCGATTTTTCCAGCGTTCGAAATCAAAGTGAAAGCGTGGATCTCAAGAGAAGAAGATGCCCACAGACAAACTGCAACCCAAAGAGCCTTCATTCTCCCCTTCTCTCGAGATCTCAACACGCTTTCTTATCTCCCTCACTCTTAGAGGCCGCGAAGAATCTCACTTACGAGATCTTCGTATCGCACACGTCCAACTTCGTGCCCGACACTCATCGCCATTGATGAACGTCGACGGGCAATTCCTAAACTTCCTGAACGAACCACATACTCTTCATCCGAATTTGAATCTCGTTTGAGAATTTCGTACGAATTCCAGAGTGTCGAAGAGCCCGCTCTTGTTTGGCCCATGACTCTGAGAGCCGATGTCAAAGCGCGCTCCGGCACCTCAGGCAAAAAGACAACGTAGTCTCGCCCACTTTTGAAGTTTCGTTCGAGCCCCAAAATGACCTGGCGTTTTCCGAGACCTTTGCCTCCCGGAGTCGAAATGAGAATCTCTTCGCCGAGCGCTAGATCCGAACTACATTTAAAAATATCTTTGATCTCTGCACGCACCAACGTCTGGGGGATTCCTGAATTTTCTTGGAAGGATTCTTTGACTTGAATTCGCAAAACACAGGCAGCCTGCTGAGCGGCTTCGGAATTGCTCATGGGAGCAACCGTCGTTGCCATCGCGGGAGCAAAACTCAAAGAAGCTAAGAACGCGAAATGGAATGCTCTCGAAATACCCTTCACTCTGCTCCCCCCGAGGTTTAATGAAGCCCTATCTCTTAATCGTATCACTGCGTTAACGCAGCGAGCTAGGCCACCCCGACCCCATGCCAAGAAGTGTTAACTTTATTTGCGTGTGAAATAGCGAAGGCCGACCAAATCTGACTCAGAAAAAAGTTCGCACCGCAATGGGGGCTATGCATCAATTCTTTGCTTTTGACGAAAGCCAGTCTCTACGGCGGTGAGGATGCCAAAGAGAATTCGCATTTCGCGATCGTCCAAATCAGCTCGATGAAAGAGCGCCCAAAGATCATCTCGCAACATTTCGGGATTTTCTTTGTTGTTGAACTTCACATCCACGAGAAGCTGATGCAGTCGCGTAAAAAACAGATTCACGACTTGTCGTGGAGGCCTCTCAATTTCTGAGGTCACTGCTCTTTGCACTTGAGGATTCCGTTTTTGATCCCATTCAAACAGCTTCGATAAAGCAATGGCCGCTGCGGACGTCAAATTGATGGAGGGCTGTTCGCTCGTAGGAATCAAAATCTGCCACTGACACAAACAAAGTTCTTCGAGAAGCAGTCCCATTTCTTCTCGTCCAAACACGAGTGCCACTTTGTCTGTCGCTCTGAAATGAGGAAGAATCGCGCTTTCCATTTGATAAAGCGACCCGGCCGGACGCCGCCCATCCACACTCCGCCCCGAAAGGGCTATCACTTGAGAACGATCAGCAATCGCATCCGAGAGAGTTTTAAAATGCTTCGCCTCACGAATCAGGGAATAAGACTGCATCGCCATTTGCTTGCATTCTAAGCTTTCGATATCGCAACGAGGCTCCACGAGTCGCAAATCTTTGAGACCAAAGTTGCCCATCAGGCGAGCGACTCCCCCGACGTTGAGAGCTCCTTTGGGCGACACCAGAATGAGGGCCCATTCGGGCAGAGGAGGACACGAACTCACTGCAAAAATTCCTCGAGCTCCATCAGCTTCGTGATGACTTTGACTCCGTGAAGTCGACGATTTTGCCTGAGGAGATCGATGGAGACGACTTTGGAAAGAACTTCTGGAGTGGATTCGGCGAGAGCTTTGAGTTCCCGATACGTCGGATCATAAAGAACAGCTTTCATTCCGGCTCGCTGCGCTCCGATCACATCGAGCGCAAAACTCTCTCCAACAAAGAGAGCGTTTTTGGGATCGACGTCTAAATCTTCGAGAGCCTCTCGAAACGGAGCTGCGTGAGGCTTTTGGTACTCAGGGCGACCCGCAGCACAGATCACGACCTCAAAAAGATCGAGACAACCCTGCAATCTAAAAATCTCGGGCAAGCGCTCGTTCCAATTGGAGACAACACCCAAACGGTATCCACGTTGCTTGAGAATATCGCACAAAAAAATCACAGGCTCTGCAATCACCACCCTCAAGGCTGTCTGAGCTTCAACTATTTTGAGGCGAAGTTTTGCGGCCTCAGAATCAGGCACCTTGAGCTCCCGCAAAATATGATCCAACCAATAATGATCTGGGGGAGAAAAGTTTTCGCTGACTTCGACATCACGATTGAGCTGATAGAGAACTTTCACCCAGGCTTTTTCGATTTCTTCGAGACTTCGTGCATGACCCGAATGCTCGAGTTGTGCTTCGACGAGTTTTTCGAGAGGGGGATTAAAATGCAAAAGTGTTCCTCCGGCATCAAAGAGAACCACCGGGAATTCGCTTGACGTGACTGGGGATTTTCCAAAGACTTGCGCCATGCTCAAATACTTTCCTTGGGCTCTGAATCTTCCTTTTTTTGCGGCAATGACGGCTTGTACATCAATCCAACCTATGGCCGTAAAAACGGAGGCTCCAGCGCCCGTCAGCGAGAAAACCTTAAAACCCGAAGCCGATCAATCTTCTGACACTAGAATTCTACAAATTGGGAGAATCCCCGTGAAAAACATCAAACTTCCGAATGGTCTTGAAGTCTTTATGCTCCCTAAACGCGATATTCCGATGGTGACAGTCCTGATCGCGGTCAAAAATGGCTCCTTCGCAGAAGACGCTTCCAATAACGGTCTCGCCCACCTCTACGAACATATGTTTTTTAAGGCCAATCAAGTTTATACGTCCCAACAGGACTTCATCAAAAAGCTCGATGAAATGGGGGTCGAAATGGGCCCCAATATGAATGCTTATACTTCAACCGAGTCTGTTCGTTATTTTTTCACCATTCAGAGTCAATACTTGGAAGAAGGACTTCAGTTTATGGCCGATGCTTTGCAGGGGCCTCAGTTTTTGGAAGCAGAGCTCGAAAAAGAGCGTGCCGTGGTGATTGGCGAATTTGATCGCTACGAAGCATCGCCGCAGGAAGTTTTTTATCAGAAGTCTGTGATGGAGAGACTTTTCACTGAGAACTTTGTGCGTAAAAATGTGATTGGACAACGCAAAGTGATTCTTGGGGCGACTCACCAACAAATGAAGGAAATTCAACGCCGATATTATATTCCCAACAACTCAGCCCTCTTTATCGTTGGGGACTTTGACGAACAAAAACTTGAGGCCTATGTGGATTCGTCGTTTGGAAATTGGCGACCAGGCCCCAATCCTTTTATCGTCAATCCCATTCCAGAACATCCACCGCTTGCTGGTCCCAAAAAGTTCGTAGAACAAGCGGCCGTTCAGACTATCAATATCGTCAAAACATGGCATGGGCCCAAACTTACTCAAGATGAGACGGCCATCATTGCCTTGGATCTCGTCTCCGCCATGCTTGGATTTGAATCCTCTCCGTTTCAGAAGGAGTTGGTCGAGGCAGGCCTCGCCAACTCTGCTAGCTTTCAGATGTGGTCACAGCGTTTTACGAGTCCCATTTACGCTCACATTGATACCACTCCGGATCACGCACAAAAGGCTTACGAGAAATTTTCGGAGCTTGTGGATCGTATCGCCAAAGGAGGATTCTTTAATGAGAGAGATCTTCAGTTGGCTAAGGATTCGATTGAAACGCGAACCGAGTATGATCGCGAAGTGGGCCAGCAATTTGCTCTCACGCTGGCATCTGTTTGGACAAGCACGAGTTCGCTTGAGTTTTATGACAAATACATAGAGCGAATGAAGAAAATCTCTCTGAAGGATGTGGATCAAGCCCTGAAGGATTATGTTTTGGAAAAACCCTATGTGCTCGGTGGACTCGTTCCTCAGGATTATTCGGCACTGAACTTTCCAGGAATGGAGCCCATCCGAAAATTAGAGATTTCTGCGCCGGCGGGAGCTGCTCAATGAGAGCGCTTAAGTTCGCTTTGGCGACGATCTGTTTTGGAATTCTGACGAGAGGAGCTGTGTCGATGGATCTCAAGGATGTATCTAGTTTTAATGTGGGCGAAATCCCGACCATTTTGCGATCGACGACTTCTTACGGAGATATTGTCACGGTGAGTTTGATTGCTCGTGGTCCTGCGTTTGCCAATGCCAAGGCGGGGGCTCTCGGAATGCTCACTGCAGCGCTCGACAAGGGGACTCCCAGTTATTCTAAAGAGGATATTGATCGTTTGCTCAACGAAACAGGCGGCATCCTTTCGATCGAACCACGCGGCGATGCTGTTGAGGCGAATCTCAAATGTCTCAAAAAGTTCTTACCCAGACTCTTGCCACTTTTTTCTGAAATGATTCGAGTGCCGTTGCTCAAAAATGAAGAGCTTGAGATTTTGAGACGCCAAATGATCGCCGGGCTCAAAGGAGAGCAAGAACATCCAGACGGAATTTTAGCTTTGGCAAGTCATAAGGCTTTTTTTCAGGGCCACCCTTACGCGATCCGATCTGGGGGCTTTTTGGAAACGATCTCCGAAGTCTCTCGCCAAGATCTCGTCGGGCTTTTGCCAGCAATCTTTAACAAACAAAATGTGTTTTCGATCGTGATTGGCGATCTCTCCAAAGCAGAAGCCACGCAGATTGTGACGGATACGTTTCTGAGTTTGCCCGAAGGTAAATCCCTCAACAATCCACTGCCTCCGATTCAAAATAAAATTGATGAGATTGTGTTTGCCGAGTTTCAAACACCGACCACTTATTTTATGGCGAGATTCAAGGCTCCCAATCTGACCGAAGAGGATTTTCCGGCTCTCACCGTGGGTCTGCAGATTTTGGACAACCGACTCTTTGAGGAAGTTCGCACCAAGCGCGCCCTGACCTATGCGGTCTCAGCGGGGATGGGAAACTCTTTGGTGAATTCTGGAAATCTCTATGTGAGCTCTACGAATTTGCCGGAAGCCGTCAAAGTCATGTTTGATGAAGTAAAGAAAATCCAAACTCAACCCATCACCGACGAAGAGATTGATCACTGCATTCGCAAGTATGTTTCATCGTGGTGGCTCGCTCGCGAAACTCCAATGACTCAAGCCAAAATCTTTGGGCTCTATGAAATTTTGGGCCTCGGTTGGCCCGCCTCCATTGGATTCATTGACCGGCTCAAAAAGGTCACACCCGAATTGGTGATGGCAGCCATGAACAAGCACCTCACAAACTTTACGACAACGCTGGTCGGAGGCACTAAGCCAGAGATCGAAAGCCTGATCCCAGGACTTTCGGAAATCCAAGCCAAGGCCAAAGCAGAAGCAGAAAAGAAAACAACGCAGCCTCCTCAGGCAACTCCCAAAAAGTCCGCCGGCAAAAAGGCTACGGCAAAGCCAAAGACAGATGCGGTCAAATAGTTAGAAAAAAAAGAGGACTGTAGCCCCCTCAAAAAACTACAGTCCCCTTAGACGGCCATGGCCGTTTAGATATCTCTTTTACCATTTCTGAGAGCCCCCTCCGATTCCTCTAAGCTAAACAGCCTAAAAGTCTCAATCCCCCGGGCCCTCAAAAATAAATCGTTGATGACAACGAACCCTATGATTCAAATGTGCCTGCTTTGCTGCTCGTGGTCAATGTAAATTTTACACTGTGGCACTTTTTTAGACTGGTAAAAATTACATTAAGGACCTGTCTCACGATATTGGCTCAGAAGTCGGTTTTACGAGGCTTAAGGCTTTGTTAGCTTCAGTCTCACATGAAGAAGCGTTCGCGCAGCTTATCTGGAATTCGATTCGAGGATCTCGATCGCCTCGATCCTGCCCCCCAGAAAGCCGATCCATGGCTGCGCTTTCAGTCAGAATTTTTGACCCTCGAAGCTTTTGGAAAACTGAAGAGCCTCAAAAAGCTCACACTCAAGAAGATGTTTGGGGGGCTCGCCATTTATCAGGGCGATCTTCTCTGCCTCGTCCTCATGGAAAGCCCTGCCGACTATCGATACAAAGACAAAGTCGCAGACTTCCCCATCTGGGATGGAGTGCTCGTCTGCACGGATCATCCACATCACCCAAAACTCAAAAGCAGAATCCCTAGCCTCATCAATCATCCCATTTTGCCCAAATGGCTCTATCTCAGACGAAACTCTCAGACTTTTGAAAAAGACTGCCAGAAACTCACTTCGCTCATTTTAAAAAAATCAGCGCTCGTGGGTGTACCGAAAAAAGCTAAGAAAAGATAAAGGCCTTCGGTCTGAGCTACTGCCGCTACGGCGTTGACGGCGAGAAGTAAGAGCCCCAATAGGCGTGACAGCAAAGCCCCGATACTTGTGAGACACCGATTTAAACAACCCCCTGAGACAAATTCGATTGGCACAAGTCCTGCAAGATTTCGTTTTGGGTTCGTGCGAAAAATGAAAGCGAGTTTTTGGCATGAACTCATGGCGATTAAGTCCTTCAATTCTTGGATTTTTGATTTTTAACTCTCCCGCAATCCTTGCATCCCCCGATAATCTGATGTTTTTTGAGAACACACTTCAGGGTCCAGCTGTGGAAAGCGAGGCCACATCCCCGCCTGCAAAGGCGACTGCCGAAAGCTTGTTTGGAGATCTACATCGCGAGAGAATTGAGCAACTCATCTCAGATTTTGAAACTGCTGTAGCCTCCTACGCTGATGAAGCAAATGGCGCTGCTATGCTTAAAGATTTTCAAAATCTGCATGGGCTAATTGAACAGATCACCCAATTTGATACCCCAGAGGTGAACAAGTTCCTCATCAGTAAGATCGGATACTTTAACGAAGAATACTACAGTCAGGAAAAATTTAGAGGCGGAAGCTATCTCGATACAAAATCCGGCCGGCTTGTGAATTCAGATCATGCAAACCTCCTTGGCCCACGCGCCATCAATCAAGAAGTCCAAAGAGCTTTGTTTAACAGAATGTCCCTCAATCGCTCCAAAGAAGAGATCCAAGCGCTCTTCGAGCGATACTCGGATTTGCAGTTAAAATACAAGGAGTCGGTATACAAATACGAAGCCATGAGCAGCATTGTCAGTCTCCTGGCTGGTGCAGATGATTTTGCGATTGATCGATTCTTGAGTAAGGCAGTATCTCAAATTCCAAGTGCTCCCTTTCAAGACATTCATTGGGGAGATGATTACTACTCGATGACTCAGTATGAAAGATCCGTTTATGTAGATGCTTGGATCAGTGCGGAATATGCCAATCAAAAGGGACCCGTCACTCTGGCAAACCAAATCCGTGAGACAATCAAAACGCGTGACGAAAAATCACTTAAAATATTGCGGCTCAAATTTAAAGATTCTGCGCCGCAAGTCGAAAATATTCTAAAGAGCATCAATGAATTATCTAAAAACTTTGGCGAAGCGAGTGCCATCGAGGAGATTACCTATAAAATCCAAACTCTTGGCGGTCCCATGATTCTGCGTTCTGACTTTGAGACTGGTGTCACAACTCTCTACTCGACCGATGAATCCGGAAAGGCTCAACCAAATCGGCCCACATATCTGTTTAACGCCTACACCGGCAAGTTTGAGCTTCAAGGCAAATAGAGCTGACGAGACGCGCTTCGCACCGCGCTCAAACTGGAGAGCGCAAAAACACAGTCAGGTCGATGAGCGGTGACTAATCGAATTGATCGGTGCGGGCGATAGCCCTCTCTCAAAAATCTCAAAACTTCTTGGGGAGTGATACTCTCAAGCTCTTTAAGCATCTCCGTCCGAACATCCGTACGGTCCCAATATGAAACATCTGCGAAATCTTCTTCCGCGATCTTCAGTAAACTTTCGGGCGCTCGCCTGAGCTCCAATTGAACAGCTCGAATATTATCTTTGGCTTCCTCAAGCACAGTGGCATCCAAATCAATTTTGGAAAACACGTCTCTCCAACCCTGCTCAATCTTGGGAGCTTCAGTGAGGCCCTCCGTTTGACCATACAACATCATTTGAATTCCTTGCCGAGAGCCCACAAACGTCGCTCCGTGCACATATCCCAGATTTTGTTCTTCGCGATTTCTCTTAAAGACCAAACTTGAGAGAAGTTCTCGTGCGACTCCACGAAGCGCCCAGTTTCGCAGCGATAAGGGTTGAGCCTCAAAGAGCTGAGCGATTCCATAAGCCCCCTCAGCCTTTGAAGGTGCCAGAGGAAAGTGGGCCTGCACAAAATTTCGAATGGGAAGTACGTCTCGAAGCCGGGCTTCTAAGTGCTCGTCAGTCAATGGAAGCGCCCAGTGCCGTACCACTTGCAAAATATCGCCCGAAAAATCTTCGCTCCAAGGCCCCACCACCGAAGCTCTCAAATTTTGATGCTGCACAATCGCCTTCAGTCCGCCTCTTAAAACTTCCGACATTGAATGCTTTTTTAACTCGGTAAGCTTTTCGCTGATCGAAGATTGAGAGTCAGAAATCAGTAAACTTGCCATTTGAGCTGCGATCTGCGCCGTAAAGGCCTCCTCACCCCCAGCCTTTTGTGATTGCATTTGGTCGAGTGCGATCTTGATTTCTTCACTCGTAGGTTCGTATGTCCAAAGCGACTTGAGCAACCAAGTCAATGCATCATGAATAACCCGAGGCTCACCTTCGCACTCCAGATGAATATCTCCTGATCGAGTGACAGACATCCCCTGCAAAATTTGAAGGGAGCCCAGATAACTCAACTCCCCTCGATGTCGATGTTTGAAAGCTCTCAAGAGAAGATCCAGGCGAGCCTGATCCCTTGAGTCAAGAATGGGATGCATGAGTAGAAAATGCATCGCAGCTACTTTTGACTCTTTAACTGGACGAATGGTCCAACGAATCTTGCCTTCTTCAGCCCTCACCTCTCGAATCGAAGTCTCTGCAATCGGGAGATCAAATCCGAGAGGGATCGTCTTGATTTGAATCAGCACATCTTCTGCACGATGTTTGGCGCCTGAATTCCAAAGCAAATTTGAGTGAGCGATGAGATCCTCCGTGCCCAGGATTTGATATCTTCGTTCGAAGATCGGATCCATGGCCTCTGCTTTGACATCCGAACCCATATAGCCCACAAACATCTGATCTGGCCTAAACGAACTCTCTAAGACATGGGCAATTCGATCCGCCGTCAGCTCCCCATAATAACTGTGATCATCAAAAGCTTTGAGGGGATTTAATCCTTGCAGGATTCGGTCAGAGACACGTTGATTGAGCGTGCTCGAGTCTTCATTGTTCTTGAGAGAAGCAGAGAGACTCATTCGCTTGAGATACTCCAGCAAATCACCGCGAATCCCTTGTTTTCGCAATTGCCCCAGATACGAGAAAATTTCTTCGATGAGCGCCTGACGATTTGCACCCCCTTCCGCGGTAAGCTCAATCCAAAACTGAAAGAGATTCGTCTTGTTGGTGATCGTATCTGAAACTCCGAGTCGTGCGATCCATCCTTTTTTGACGAGCCTATCAGACAATGAACCATCGACTTTGAGGTTGAGGTAATCCAATAAAATTTCTGTGGCGGCCTGGTCCAGCGGATCAAACGGAGCCCCTTGAAACTCCAACAAAAGCTTGAATTCATTCTGAGGTGTGTGAATTTCGATCATTCGCTGGTTTTGTTGACGCGCGCTGAGTGGAGGAATGCTGAAAGTCTTGGCAGCTTGGCCTTTGGCTAGGGGTGGAACAAAATTCTCTGCGAGGAGTTCTAAAACCCTTTCAGGATGAAGTCCCTCAGATTGTCCTTCCTGAACGCGATCAAAATTAGCCGTCACGAGAAGCTGCATCGAACCCGGAACATAATTGGCATGAAAATGCGCCTGAAGATCTTCGAGAGTCGTGGCATTCAATTGATCTTGGGTCCCGATACTAAACTTGGATAGCCAATGCCCTTCTCTCAAAAGATGAATGCGCATCATCGCGATGAGACTTCTTGCCCATCGTCGCTGGACTTCAAGGGCTTCATTTTTGACGACATCGCGTTCTCGAACAAACGTCTCTGGATTCCATTCGGGTTGGGAAAACATCGCCCCGTAGGGAACTATCGCATTGTCAAAAACAGACTCGTGACCCGTGAAATAATAAAACGTCTGATTGTGAGACGTGAAAGCGTTCAAATCAAGTCCCAGTCCCTGAAGGGTCTTGTTGAGAGTCCCGTAACCCGGAAATTTTGCAGATCCCTCGTGAATAATATGCTCAAACAAATGACTGATGCCGGCTGTTCGAACGGGTTCATCATGGTTCATTCCGACTTCGACATTGGCTGCAAAGTGAACCGAATTGCCCCGATGGGAATTGATCAAAAATACATCGTATCCATTCACTTGATGGTGGGTCACCGTGGGCGACTGCGCGCTGAGATTGCAAACCAAAAAAAGAAAAACGAAACAAAGTCGCCCCAAAATCCGCATAAAGAATCTCCTTAACCCGCCTAACAGTTGCGCGAATCTCGTGACGAGAGTCAATGAATTTAGAAGATGCCCTTACTCCCACTCGATCGTCGAGGGAGGCTTGGAAGAGATATCAAAAACCACGCGATTGATTCCGCGAACTTCGTTGATGATGCGACTCGAAATAGCTTCCAAAACAGGGGTCGGCAGTGGAGCGATATGCGCTGTCATTCCATCTTCTGAATGCACACAGCGAACCGCAATGAGATCCTCGTACGTCCGCTGATCTCCCATCACGCCCACAGATTTGATTGGCAAGTACACACAAAAACTTTGCCAGAGTTTTTCGTACCAATTTGTTTCTCGCAAAATCTCCTGAAGTCGCCAATCGGCTTCGCGTAAAATATCCAACCTCTCTCGCGTCACCTCACCCATCACTCGGATCGCCAGTCCTGGTCCAGGAAAGGGATGCCGCCAAACAAAATCATGGGGGATTCCCAAAAACTCTCCGAGTCGGCGAGCTTCGTCTTTGAACAAATCACGCAGGGGCTCAACGAGCTCAAAAGGGAGTTTGTCGGGCAAGCCGCCCACGTTGTGATGGCTCTTGATCATCACGCTCGGCCCGCCATGAAAACTCACGCTCTCTATCACGTCCGGATACAGCGTTCCTTGCGCAAGATACTTAATGTCTTTGAGCTTCTTGGCCTCGTCTTCGAAGACTTCAATAAAGAGTCGCCCAATGGTTTTGCGTTTGACTTCGGGATCCGTCACCCCCTTGAGCGCCGTCAAAAACTTTTCTGACGCATCGACAAGCGCGATAGGAAACTTAAACTTTTGCTGAAACAAATCTTTGAGCTGCTTGAGTTCGTCTTTGCGCAAAACGCCTGTGTCCACGCAAAAGCAATCGACTTTCCCCGGAAAAATCTTATTGAGGATGACAGCCACGACCGTGGAATCCACGCCTCCACTGAGAGCGCAAAGGATCCGGCCATTTTTGACTTGAGCTTTGAGTTTGCTTTCGATCTCTTCAAAGATGCTCTTGGATTGCCAATCAAATTTAAATCGACAGCCGAGCAAAAACTTTCGCAAGAGATCGAGGCCTTGAGGGGTGTGATGCACCTCGGGATGAAACTGAAGTCCATAGATTGAATGGGATTCGTGTTCCATGGCGGCAATCACGCCCGAGCGAGACGTCGCACAAACTTTAAACCCCGCGGGCAGCTTTTCGGCATGATCGCCGTGACTCATGAGAACCGAGAGCTGCTCCGGCAGATCTCCAAAGAGTCGGCCCCGCTTAAGAGTGATGGGTTCGACTCCATATTCACGCGATTTTCCTGACCCTACCTTGCCGCCCTCGGCCTTAACGATCCACTGCATCCCATAGCAAATGCCAAGGACGGGGATCTGCAAATCCATAACCGAAAATTTGAGCGAGGGCGCACCGACATCATCCACACTCGCGGGCCCCCCCGACAAAATCACGCCACGAGGAGCGCGTTCTTGAATCTCGCTGAGCGAAATCTGAGGAGTGACAACCTCGGATCGGACGCCAAGTTCGCGCAATTTTCGCGCGATAAGTTGTGTGTACTGACTTCCAAAATCGATGATCAGGCAAATATCGGTTCGACTCATGAGTTTAGCTCAACTGATAATTGGGCGCCTCTTGCGTGATGATCACATCGTGCACATGAGACTCTTTGAGTCCTGCCGAAGTAATTCGAACAAATTTGCGACTCTTTTGAAGTGATGCAATATCCGCCGATCCACAGTATCCAAAGCCCGCGCGGATTCCTCCGAGCAGTTGGTAAATCACCGCAGACGCTGAGCCTCGATAAGGCACGCGACCGACGATCCCTTCGGGCACTAGTTTTTGCGCTAAGTCTGCTTCAGCCACATGAGACTGAAAATACCGATCGCGCGAACCTTCGCGCATGGCTTCGATGCTGCCCATTCCTCGATGCTCTTTGTACGAGCGACCTTGATACAAAATCATTTCGCCAGGACTTTCGTCTGTCCCAGCTAGCAAAGATCCAATCATCACCGAACTCGCTCCCGCAGCGAGAGCCTTGACGATATCGCCAGAGTATTTAATGCCTCCATCAGCGATCACAGGAACTTTTGATTTTTGGGCTACCTCAAAACACTCCATCACGGCAGAAAGCTGCGGGACGCCGACACCTGAAATAATTCGCGTGGTGCAGATACTGCCAGGGCCCATTCCGATCTTAACGGCATCCACTCCCAAATCAATCAGGGCTTTTGTTCCATCCGCTGTCGCCACGTTTCCGGCAACAATCAAAACTTTGGGGTGACGCTTTTTGATATCCTTGAGAACAGACATCACATTTTTTGAATGCCCGTGAGCGGTATCCACAAACAAAACATCTACTCCCGCATCCACCAGCTTATCAGTTCGCTCTAATGTATCGGGAGCCGTGCCCACTGCCGCACCCACGCAAAGAGAGCCGCGCGCATCTTTGGTCGCATTCGGATATTTGGCTGTTTTTTCGATATCCTTAATGGTGATCAATCCTTTGAGATGAGATTGAGAATCCACAACGAGAAGCTTTTCGATTCGATGCTGCATCAAAAGCTCTTTGGATTTTTCGAGATCGGCTCCCTCGCTCACCGTCACGAGTTTTTTGGTCATTCGCTCGATGACGGGTACTTTGAGATCTCTGACGAATCTCAAATCTCGATTCGTTAAAATTCCTACACATTTGCCATTTTCGACAACGGGTAAGCCCGAAATATTATGCTGATCCATCAAAGCGCGAGCGCGTTCTAATGTTTCTTTGGGTCCAATAGTGATCGGATTGACGACCATTCCACTTTCAAACTTTTTGACACGATGGACTTCGAAGGCTTGGTTTTCTGAAGTCATGTTTTTGTGAATCACCCCGAGGCCACCTTCTTGTGCGATACGAATGGCCATTCGACTCTCGGTCACCGTATCCATGGCGGCAGAGATGATAGGAATATTCAGACTAAATCCCCGACAGGCTTGAGTCTTTAAACTCACTTCATTGGGAAGAACATGACTCTCTTGAGGGAGGAGCAAAACGTCATCAAACGTAAGACTTTCTGGAATCATATTCTTATCTGACATAGTGGGCCCCCTGGGTCAATTTGTTGAATTCTGACGCGATTTTACCCGTCTTGTGGGCCCTGCCGAAGGAAGATATCCTGATATTTGGGGTTTATAACGGTGCAGGGCAGTTGGGTATTTTGGCTGATCGCCAACGCTAAGGCTTCGGAGGTCGTTCATCGAGCTCCCGAAGCATTGGATGCAGAAAGACTACAAGGCTGGGTTCATGGCTCAGTTTGGGGTCTCATTGCACTCAATCTCGCTGCACTCACTTTGTTTTTACTCTCCCTTTGCGGTCCTCAAATCAATTCTTGGATTTCTGCCGCTTGGAATGCTTACAAAAGTTGGAAACTCGAAAAACTCGAGAAGGCCGCGCAATTTAAACAAGCGGCCACCATTGTTCAAAACACGGATCAAGCAGTGGCGAGTCCTGCGGCACCCGATGTCAATCATGCCGTTGCTGCACCCATGGATCCAACTCAGTCTGAGGCTACCGCACTGACCGAAGCCACACTCGCACCCACAGAGGCAATGGCATCGCCTACTGATGTGGCTCCTCCGCCTGAAGGCGCGACAGAAGTTCCAGCAGAACCTCCTGTCTATGCACCGCCGCCTGATGATGTTCCTGCCGAAGCGCCTGTGTATGCACCTCCTCCAGATGAGCCCAGTGTGCAAGCAGCTCCGGCAGATCCCGCTCCACCTGCTGCTGAAGTTGCCCCTCAAAGCGGTGCCGACGCTTGGGAAGCCCTAGAATCTCAAGTCAACGGAATGGATTTCAATGCTCTCACTCAAATCGTAGACACCAAAAAATTTGCTGGCGCCGCGGGATCGAACGATATGCCTGATCTCGGCCCCATACTGCCAGTCACTTTGCCTCCCGAATTTGAGCCCAAAGGGGCTAATCCTGATGAGGGTTTCAAATTGCTCGAGGCTCAGCTCGCTCAACCTAACGCATTGGATGCCAAAGTTATTGTGCTGGCAGAAGCCACTCTAGCACCTGCTGCTGTGGAAGCGCCGATCGAAGAAGTTCTTACCGAAGTCACCGAAGTGCAAACTTCGTTGCCAGCCGAAGCTGTTTCTGCTGAAAAAGTGGGTATGGCTCAGGGTGAGGTTGATGTGACGGTAAAATCTGCGATGGATTTTGAAAAATCCCTAGAAGCACTCCTCACCGAAACCAATTTTGACGCCACTGAAGAACTTCCTATCTTTGATTTGCGAGCTCTCGAAGCCACTCTTGAGCAAGCCATTCAGACCGCTGACGAACCCGCACAAAAGGATTCTGTGGCGTGAAGCCTCATTCGTATTGGATCAAAGTTTCGGACAATACGCCCTGGAGCATTTGGTGGCCTCAAATCTGCAAGGACATGAAATGGCCTGTCGAAACCACTGTCGAAAAATGGCCTGCGGCTGAGCTCTCCTGGTCGCGACTTTTGGACTCAGCCAAAACGCTCGGTCTCTTTGCTAAGTTTAAAGTCATTGTCATTTTGCAGGCGGAAAAGGCCCTCAAAACCTTGGATGCCGAGCCCTCGGGCTTCTTTAAGAGCCTCGAAAAGCTCCCCCATAAAATTTTGTTTGTGTCAGACTCAGAGCCTCCCAAATCTGTGAAGTTACCCGTTTGGATCGCTCCCGAAGTCGAAGGCGCTGCGATCGATGATAAAGCTGCGTTTAAGTGGATTGATGGCATTCATTCTAAGCGATTGTCCGAAGCCCTCGATCACCTCGAAAACGCTCTCGAGCAAGACTCCCATCCTTTGGCGTTGCTTCAATTGATTTCACGAGATTTACGTTTGGGCAGACTTATCCAATATGCCCAAAGTCAGCGACTGCGAGAGGACGAGATTATTCAGACGCTCAAACTCAATCCCTACGCCTTCAAAAAATGGCAGAGCCGAAAGAGTATTCGCTCCGGTCAGTGGACTCAGATTTTTGAGCGACTCAGTCGCGCGGATCTGGACCTCAAAAGCGGACATGATCAGGTCTGGATCATGCGCAAACTCAGTTTTGATCTGATTGAAATTTTGAGCGGAAAAGAAAAAGACTTTAGGCGGACTTCTTTGCAGTCGCCTTCAATACCGCTTTTGACAGCCGTGCCATCCTTCGCCTGATGGTATTGCGGTGAATCGTTCCCTTGGATTTTTGAATCACGCTGAAGGCTTCAGACAAAGCTTCTTGAGCTTTTTTGGGATCCGTCAACGAGGCGAGCACTTTTCGCTCAACATTATGAACTCGCGAAACTTGTTCGGAGTTACGAGCTTGTCGTCGGATTGCTTGTCGAGCACGCTTTTCAGCTGAAATATGATTGGCCATGGTTCGCCAGAATTAGACGTTCAGACGCCAAATTGTCAATTATTCCGAAGGCAAAATACGAACCTGCTTGAGCCGTTTGGCAAGGACTTCGGGGATTCCGCGCTCCTCTAAAAGGAGCAAAACTCCCGTCGAACTGCGATTGAGTTGATCCTGAATGCGTTTTTGGAGGCCTTCGTCGGAGGCTTTAAAGCGTACTACAGCCCTGAAATCCCTTGGATCCCCCGACGCCGCCGGCTGAATCTCCACCAAAAAGCGAACTCGATCAGCGATCGAGTCTCCATCCATTAGACTCAGCTCATCGTGGAGCAGTTTGGCAAGAGTTTCGCCCAAATGACGGTACTCATTTAATCGATCTTCGCTCATGAGAAGGCCTCGATCCCGGAATCCCCGGGCATTGACGATCGTTGCTCGCATATCCTCATTAATGAGAGAGAGAAGCTTGAGAGCAGAGGCTTCAGAATAATGCCCCTTCATATAGTGAGTGACTTCGTCTCCAGAAGTCTTAGCACCCACGGCCTCGGAATCCGCAAAAACCTCTTTGAGTAGGCCTTCTGATCGATCCAAAAGATCAAAATAGCGAGTCTGAGAAGAGCCATAGCTGAGTTTTTGAATAAACTCTCCAAACTCAAGTCGAGAAAGTTCTCCGACACTTGAGAGCTGAGCCTGCAAAGCGGTGGCATGGTGAGCCCCTACTCGACGCAAATCCACCGAAGCCACATAATCTGTCTGCGCTAAAAGCAAATCCAAATCAAATGTTGAAGGCTCGAGGGACAGTGGTCCAATGACCTCTGATTGTCGGTAAGCCAGTGGGGGCTCAAACACTCGAGTCCCCGAAAAGTAGAGCGAAATTTGTCGAACCAATGTTTGCGCTAATGGTTCTTTGAGATGAAACACAAGTTGTGTGCGAAGGGCGAGCTCCTGAGGATCTGAGATTTTTCGGACCAGGTCATTGAACTCCGGGCTAAAGACTCTACGGCCATCGACATCGACAGTGATTTTGTCAAAATCTCCCTGGGCTAAGCTTGATTTGAGAGAGGCCATCAGGGCTTGCCGATCTTTTTCGAGTCCCAAGGCGTGCCGGTAAAGACGCTCAGAGACTATTTCAAAATTGACGACATTTTGGCTCGGCCCCTCCGGCATAAAGCTCACACGAGCGGCAATACCGGCTTCATTCATCGTGCGACCAATCCCAATCGCAAAGGGCGCAGTATAACCAGGAATGGATTTGAGGATTGCGAGAGCACTTTTGCCGTCGATTTCTGCCGGCGTAATGACTTGATCAATCTGCGCATGAAACTGATTGAGCGCGTTTTCAAAAATCTTTTCGATCAGAGTGGGGTCAAAGCGATTGACGATGAGACGAACCGATTTGTAATCATTGGCGACCCAGAGTGGCTCAAGTTGAGCGTGCGAAATCTCCGCATAGAGTTGTTGTTTGATCAGCCGAATCATTCGATCCACTTGCAAAGGCGAAAGATGAGCTTTGTCGCGCAAATGTTTGATGTATCGAGTCTCAATATAGATCGCCGTGTTAGGTTGATTATCTGGATCAGGAATGAGTGCTGTCTCGACAAACGACGGACGATCCAAAAAGTGCCTCGTCACCGAATGCACGATCGAAGAAAACAGTGTGGCGCAAATTCCCCTGGGAGTATGGGCCTGTCCCGCATAAGGCACGGCCACTAAAAGAAATGCGAACCAAACAACAAACTTTAACCGTTTCACGCGAGACATACCCGTAAGCTCTTCGAGGACTAGAGATTGCAAGGGCTGTGCCGATGAAATGGCTTCAAAAAGTAGGCTATAAGGCCTAGAATTAGCCGGAATGACTAGGCTTTTAGGGGTATTGGGGCTTGGATGGTGCATAGGGCTTTGGCCTTCAGTGTGGGCTCAAGGCAACAGTTTTGCCACGTCCGAAATTCTCAACGATTGGCGTGCATCGTCTCGATCGACAGAGTTAAATTTTTTGAACCGACATCAAATGCTCGCTTGTGCCGAATCGGCCTTTGTTTTTGATTCGCAAGATCCAAAACATTTGCAGGATCCTTCTGTTGCTTGGAAGACATTGTCCGCGGCATGGGCCCAACACTGGAAGAAGCCGACTCAGTGGATTCCGGCAGGCCTTAATTTTGTGAGAGCCAGCATGCGCCACCCTCTTCTCAGCCTCCCTCATTGGGTTGAGATCGGAAGCGTTTTTGTTTTCACGCTCTTGCTTTCGATGATTGTTGTTTTGACGCTTTATTTTTGGCTGTGGGCGCGCCCGATGGCGCGAGATTGGCCACGCCTTTTGAGATCAGCCCGAGTGGTGCGAGTCGTTTTGATTTTGCATCTCTTGCTGGCATTGGCTTTTGGGAGTTTGGCTCTAGGCGCTTTGTTGCTGACAAGTCTCGCCATTATTTATTCTCGAAGCCTTCCTCCTGCGCTCATTGCTTCTGCTCTCGCGGGATTAATTTGGATTCTGGGTCCCTTTGCGGGAGCATTGATCGAAAGCGCTGAGCAATCGACCGCCCTTGAAGCTCTCTGGAAAGGTCGAACAAGAATTTTGTATCCCCCCAAGGCACTCGAGTCTTTGACCCCTATCGAAGGAGCCTACTGGACTTATCTCAATGGCGGACGGAGCCAAGGTTTGAATCTTTTAGCTCAACAAAGTGAAGGAAGAGATCGCGCACTTTTAGAGAGCATTGTGCTGATCAATGATATCGGACCGATGCGGGCGCTGCCTGAGGTCGAAAAAAAGCTCGGGATCTGCAGCGAGGATCCGATTTGTAATTTTAATTTGGTCCAGATTTCGACAGATACTCAAAATTTGGTCGCTGCCGATCGTGCTCGATCCAAGATCGACTCGCAACTCTGGGAAACTTTGACCCTTCGTAGTCTTGAGCAAGGATCTCATTATCTTTGGCTCCCCTCTCAGAGTCTCTCCAGTCGATTGAGTCAAAAATTTTTGGAATCTTTAGGAGCCACGAGCCCTCTCGCTTGGGCCTGGACCTTAGGTCTTCCGGTGCTTTTGTTGATCTTGAGTCTTTGGCTCCGCCGTAAAGCCAGTGGCGTTTGTAGTTTTACAGGCGAAGCGACGACACCGGTTTCTGCCACAGAGAGTTCGATTTATCAGGCGGCACGAAATCGAGGCACCAAGCAAACTGGATCTCAACGACTCAATACCGAAGCTTTGATTCGCAGCTTTCGAATGTCATCGGACAGCTGGTCCAGTTTTTGGGGATGGGCAGTGCCTCGCATGGATCGCATCACCAATGACTTTCAGTTTATAGAACCCCTGCTTTTAACTTGGGCGCTGATGACGATCTGGATTTTGGCTTTGCCATCAGGAGTTTTGGAGACACAACTCCATGCTGCGGATTTGTTTTATTGGCCTCAGCCCAAAAGCGTGACTTGGAGTTTTGGATTTTTGGTCATCGCGATATCCCTGCAATTGATAGTCATGTGGCGCAACTGGAGGAAAACAACCCGATGAGCTCTCTTTCTGAACTCCTCCAAAAACTCGAAACCGAATGTTGGTCAGGCGAAGTCAGTGTGTCCGCCGCCGAAGGAAACGCCGCGATTCTTTTGAGAGAGGGACAATTTATTTGGTCCCATCGACCGCTGCATCGAATGATCGAGCGACTTTCAAAAGTGGAATGGATCAAACTTCCCCCCGAAGAAGTTTTAAAAAACTGCCGCAACTGGGAAGACCTTGTTCGTATGATTTTGCATGCAAACCCCGAAAGCCATGCACGAATCGTACGTCTTCTTAAAACAGAGCGGCTCGAATTGTTCTTTCGATTGTTTTTTTGGTCAAACATGGAGCTCACGCCGCGAAAATTTCATGTGGATCTTCCGGATCCAGCGGAACTGGGATTTTATAGTCCTCGAAAAATTTCGACACTCCTCAAAGAAGCTCAAAAGCGCATGGAAGAATTTCCTCAAATGCAAAAGGCCCTGGGCTCGAGTAAGCGAATTTTTGTTCCGCTCATCGAAGTTCCGAGCATCGACATGTCCAATCCCGATGCGATCGATCAGGCGTTCTTGGATCAAAAGGATGATATTTCGGAAGTCTTACCTTACTCACCCGAAGAAATTGAACTCCTCAGACTCTGCGATGGGACTCATTCTGTTCAGGATATTGTAAGGCTCTCACTCGACGGAGAATTTTTGATTCTGCGTCGACTGATGAATCTTTGGGAAAAGGGAGCCGTCGCTCCCAAAGATGATGCAAAACCCATCAAAAATCGCTCCACTCAAGTGAGAGATTCGTTTGGCGCTCAGGAATTGTTTTTGACGGCAGGACTTGGGATTATATTGTGCCTTATCTTTGGGGCATCGAAGCAAATCGACACAAGTCATTTGCGCAGGTCGCCAAGTTTTGCCCCGTTGGCATGGTCTCTGGAGCGATATCGCAGTTCTCAAGGGCGATATCCTTTGACGTTAAGCGAGATGAATCAAGTTTTTGGATTTCAGGATGCGTATTTAGATCAGTTTGATTATCGTCTTCCTCATCCTGAAGCCTACGAGCTCATGATAAAATAAAGCGTGAATTTCTTAGAGACATTTTGGCACCGTTTCCGTCGTCGATTTAAAGCACTCACTCGTTCTTTTGCAGTGGTCGCGGTGATGAGTCTGTCGATCGGGATCCTCAGCCAAGGGGCATTGTTTGATTTGCATTTAAATCTGAAAGAAGGCGACATCGCTCCTCGCAATATTAAAGCACCCGAAGACATCAAGGTGATCGACGAAGCCCTGACAGAAAAGCGAAGAGAATCCGTCGCATCGAGTGTCCGAGATGTTTTTGATTTTGATTCGGAGTGGAGTCAACGTACAGACGACAAGCTCAATCAGATCTTGCAAGCCCTTGATAAGGGTCGTGGCTCTCGAGCGGCTCTTTCCGGAGAGATCCGCGCCAATATCGAAAAAGCGATCGGAGCCGCTCTCAATGATATCGAGTGGAAGCTAATCAGTCAGACTCCTTTTGCTCGTGCTCTACGGGCTTATTTAAGTTCGCGATTTGAATCGACACAACGACCTTGGGTTTTTAGAGAAGTTCCTTCAAACACAGTCACCCTTCGCGACGTAAAGACCGGCGAAGAAATGATCGTTTCGAGAACAGGGCTCGAGACTCAGTCGCAGAGTCTCGACTCGCTTCGCTCCGAGATCATTCTCAATATTCAGTCGGCATTGGGGATTCGAAAGCTCACCCGAAATGACATTGCCCTTCTCCAAAGCATTCTCGGCAAAGTCCTCAGTGAGAATGTGAGCTTTAACCCTATCGAAACCGCGGCGCGCAAGGACGAAGCCAAACAAAAAATTGAAGTCTCTTGGGCCGAAATCAAAAAGGGCGAGATTGTTTTGCGCGAAGGTCAGCGCATCGAGAAAAAGCATCTTCTACTCTTACAAAGCGTCTCCGAAGCTCGGTCGAGCACATTTAAGTTTTCGGAATTTATCTCGATCTCTATTCTCTTCGCCTTTGTCACGATTTTGCTCGTCTTTGTGGGACGACGAAATTTTAAGAAATTCAAACTGACGTTTCGTGATCAATTGGTCTTGGGAGGATTTTTGGTTCTCTCTGTCGCTTTATTGACTGGACTCTATTCTCTGTTCAAAGCCGCCGAAGACCAAACGCTCATCGCATCTCTCCTTTTGTTTGCATTACCACTGGGATTCACAGGGATGACATTGCGATTGTTTACAAGCATGGAGATCACCACATTTTGCTTGCTCCTTCAGTCCGTTGCACTCGCTTGGGTGATGGATGACGCCTATTTTGCATTCACAGGACTTTTAGTATCTCTTTCGGGAGCGGCTCTCATGCGAAGAATCTCGGAAAGGCGAGATGTGTTTAAGGCGGGACTGCTTTCGGGATTTGCCTTCGCGGTGCTGACATTGATTGGAGCCACTCTGGATATACCAAGGCCTCATCCCTTTGAAAGTCTTTGGGCTGAAGTAATCTCGGTCACTCTACTTTGCTTTTGCTCGGGAGCTCTCAGCGCAGGCTTTGTCCTCGCTCTTCAACCCCTGCTCGAAAATTTGGGCTACACCACGGACTTGAGATTGATGGAACTCTCGCGAAGCGATCATCCCCTTTTGAAGGATTTGATTCTTCGAGCACCCGGCACTTACTTTCATTCTTTTACCGTCAGTCAGTTGGCCGAAAAGGCGGCCGAGGCGATTCAGGCCAATGCTCTCTTTGCGCGAGTGGCGAGTCTGTATCACGACATCGGAAAAATCAAAAAGCCTCAGTACTTTATCGAAAACATCAAAGGCGAAAACAAACACGACAAGCTCGCCCCGACAATGAGTGCGCTGATTATTTCTAACCATGTCAAAGAAGGCATTGAGTTAGGAATGGAACACAAGCTTCCTATTAGTCTGATCGAAGTCATCCCGCAGCATCACGGTACTGCTCTCATCTCCTATTTTTATGACAAGGCCCGTAAGGCGGCAGGATCCGAGGGTACTGTCGAGGATCGAGATTTTCGCTATCCAGGTCCCAAGCCTCAGACAAAGGAAGCGGCGATCATCATGATGGCCGATGCTGTTGAGGCCACGGCAAAATCAATGGCCAACGCCTCCGAAGACCAGCTCAAGCAAATGGTGCATGCGACGATTCAGAGATTCTTTTTGGACGAGCAACTGGATGAGTGCGATTTGTCACTCAAGGACCTTGCCACCATTGGCCAGGCCTTTTTGCAGGTCCTGCAAGGTGTTTACCATCACCGAATCGAATATACGCATCTCAAACAAGAGACGAATCCGGGCATTGCTCCGCTCAAACCGAGCGCATAAGGAACTTAAGAAGTGTCTTCACTCATTCAATGGAGTTTTGGTTCGGGCGTCTCTCCCCTCAGAAATCGAAATGAGTTCGAGGCTCAATGGCGACGAATTCTCAAAAAACTCAAGCGCCCCCAGAGAACTCTCGAGCTACGCCTTGTAAAGAGTAGTGAAATGAAGAAGTTCAATCATCGATTTCGGGGCAAAAATAAACCCACAGATGTTTTGAGCTTTCCTTTGGATTCGGGACCCCTTCAGGGGAGTCTCCTGATTGATGTTCAGACCGCTCGCCTCCAAGCGGCGCAGTACGGACACAGCCCGCGGCGAGAAATCCAGGAACTCTTTACTCATGGCTGTCTCCATCTTCTGGGATTTGATCACGAAAAGTCGTCGCAAGCTCGTACCATGGCCCGCTGGGAAAACTTTTTTAATCGACATTGGTGAGTCAGCGCAAAGACCCCGCTAGACTATCCTTCAAAGACTTAGCAAAATGCCGACTATGTTTTGGCTGAGCGGAGCGGGATTGATTCTCTCCGGAATTCTCATGAGTTTTGCTCATGATTTTAAATATGAAAATTGGGTTCGTGAGAATTCGTTTTTGGGATTTATTGTCGCCAGCCTCGGGTTGATTCTTTATTTTGGAATTTCGCAAAAAGAACCCCACGGATTCAAAAGATTTCTTAAGGGCTTTATTGGAGCCTTTTTTTATTTTGCGATTTGCTTGTTTTGGCTGTGCTACGCCCTCACGAATTTTGGAGGTTTGCCCCTTTGGCTGGGTACGATCGTCGCTTCACTCGTTTGCATTTATTGTGCCTTGTATTGGGGACTCGCGGTTTATATTTGCGGTCGTCCTGAAATCAAGGATCAGGGAGCAGTATTGCGTTCGATTAGTTGGGCCGCCATCGTCACCGGGCTAGAAGCCTTGCGACAGTGGGTCATCACAGGATTTCATTGGGGCGAACTCGGCTACCATTTTGAATACATGACTTGGATCCGCTCTTCGGCGTCGATTTGGGGCGCTCATGGTCTGACTTTTTTTTGGATCTTTTTGATCGGATGTATTTTGAATTTTGATCAATGGAGTAAAAGCCGAGAGCAAATCAAAGCCTTTGGATTGACGGTCAGTATTTTTGTGCTCGGCTGTGTTTGGTCTCAAATCGACCTCCACTGGATTCGATCGTTTGATCGTCAGGTAAAGGTCGGATTGGTTCAGCCCAATATTGCACAAGACGATAAATGGGATCCCCAGTTGGTGAGTCAGATCGTCAGCAATCTGCTCGAAGCCACTCAGCATGTGATTTCTCTGGGAGCAGACATCGTCGTATGGCCCGAGACAGCGTATCCTCGATTGATCGGAGACAATCAAAGGCAACTTCCCTTTTCGTCGCCCGTGCCACTTTTGATGGGGGCCGTTGTTCGCGAAGGACGCATCAACCGCAATTCGGCACTCCTTGTAGAGGGAGATCAGATTCTCTCAAGATTTGATAAAGTCCATCTTGTTCCTTATGGAGAATATGTCCCGTTCAAAGAGTGGATGCCGTTTGAAAAACTCGTGGCGAATGTGGGAGACTTTATTCCGGGCTCAAGAGACCAGCCCCTCTTAAGCCCTCCCAATCTGAATCTCAAACTTGCTCCGTTGATTTGTTACGAAGACGCTTTTAATCGTGATGCGGTCCGTTTGGCTCGCCAAGGAGCCGATCTTTTTGTGAATATCACAAACGATGCGTGGTATGGGCCCACATCAGCTCAACGTCAGCATGCCGCGCTCGCCGCGTTTCAGGTTTATCAGAGTTTTGTTCCAATGGTTCGCGCGACCAACAATGGTCTGACGACCATTATCACTCCTCAAGCACGTATCGATGGGCCCGCATTTGAGAGAGCTCAGTTTGTCGAGACTGTGAATTTTGCCTCCACCGCATCAAAAACATTTTTTGTATGGACTTATCCACTGATGGAGTGGATTTGGGCGATTATCTTTGTTATAGCTTGGCAATGGAAAAGAAGCCGGCAGACAAAAAGAATCTTCTTTCGGAGCTAAAGACGCAGTCCGAGAGGGTTGACTCCCTCAGGGGGCTTCTTTGACATTGATCGATTGCGAGATGAGCGCGGCGCGCTGACCGAAAGGACTCTGGCTCCCGACTTTTGGAATGATCCTCAGAAAGCTCGTGAGACAACGCAAAAAATCGAATCCCTCGATCGGGTTTTAGAACCCTTTGATCGCGCGGACTCGAGCGTCAAAGAACTCATCGAGATTATCGAAATTTCTGAGCCCAATGATCCCATCATTGAGGATGCGGCTTCTCAGGTTCCAAAAATCTTGGGGGACCTAAGAAAACTCGAACTCCAAAAAATGCTCTCCGCAGAAGAAGATCGACTCGGTGCGATTGTGACGATCAATGCGGGATCTGGTGGCACCGAAGCTCAAGACTGGGCGCAGATGATTCAGCGAATGCTCATGCGATACGCCAATCGACGCCAATACAGTGTTGAGCTCGTCGATGAACAAGGCGGCGAAGTCGCTGGGATCAAATCCTGTTCGTTTATCGCTCGCGGTCCCATGGCCTACGGCTATTTTAAGTCAGAACGCGGCGTGCATCGACTCGTTCGCATCTCACCGTTTGATTCTAACAAACGGCGGCACACTTCGTTTGCGGCGGTAGATGTGGTCCCGGAAATTGACGACGATATCGTCGTCGAGGTCCGGCCCGACGACCTCAAGATGGATACGTTTCGCTCAGGCGGAGCGGGTGGACAACATGTGAACAAAACAGAGTCTGCGGTGAGACTCACTCACATCCCGACCGGAATCATTGTCGCTTGTCAGACTCAACGTTCGCAACACGCCAATCGAGACACAGCGATGAAGATGCTCAAATCCAAACTCTATGAGCTCGAACTTCAGAAGCGAAAAGCAGCCGTCGATGCTCACAATGCGACCAAGCAAGATAACTCTTGGGGTTCGCAAATTAGATCGTATGTCATGCAACCGTATCGATTGGTTAAAGACCATCGCACGGACTACGAGAGCTTTCAGCCAGATGATGTCCTAGATGGCGCGCTCGAAGATTTTAGCGAAGCCTTTTTGATCAAAGGGGCCGCGAACGACAAACCCGCTTAGATTGGATGAGATTGCCGCTGGGCAAAGTATCCGTATTTAAAATCAATCCCTTGAATGTGGGTCTTAAGCCAAAACTGCAAAAATCCAAAAAAACTAGAGGAAAGCTTCTGCGAAGCCCCGCCGTCAAACTTGGCAATATCATCCTTGAGACGCGCCAAGACATCCACATGAGCTCTTTTGTGTTGAGCGATTTCTGGAAAATGAAGTCCTTCCATATAGGCTTCTTCGTCAGCAAAATGCTTTTTGGTGTATTCAAAAAGCGCGTTGAGCGCTTCTTGAATCTGGACTTTTGGAGCTTCGTTTTCATTGAGAAGATAAACATTATTCATCCGGGCGATGAGTTCCTTGTGCTCGTCGTCCATTTCAGCAACTCCGACCTCGATGGATTTGGACCACTCAAAGTTTTTTGAAACCACGACGATATTCTAGCGAAAATTATCAAAGAGAAATAGAAAAGAAGAATGAACTGGCAGATATTTGGAACGACATTCTTGACGATTTTTGTCGCCGAAATGGGCGACAAGACTCAATTCGCCGCCATGGC
>JACCDG010516684.1_pt1 | contig 152910 bp, 136 predicted proteins | sample 7442471 | NCBI WGS metagenome assembly JACCDG01 (sample SAMN15323444, study PRJNA562643) | freshwater metagenome | isolation source: river surface water | place: USA:Blue River Watershed | collected 2017-08-17 | reverse complement strand
CGAGTTCTTTATGAAACTCCAATGGCGTTTTGGACCCTTTGAGCGTGAGAAGCTTAGTCACTCGCGTTTGAGCTGCCGCTTTGGCATCCTGAAAGGCTGGATCTTGTGTACTCACAGATCCTTGCTTAGTCCCCGCAATAAAATCCGCAATCGTGTACGGCAAAATAAAATACCCATCCGCTAACCCCTGCATCAATGCTGAGGCCCCCAATCGATTGGCTCCGTGATCCGAAAAATTGGCTTCGCCCACCGCAAAGAGCCCGGGGATCGACGTCATCAGATTGTAGTCCACCCACAATCCTCCCATCGTATAATGAGGCGCCGGATAGATCTTCATCGGCATTTCGTACGGATTCTCGTCCGAAATATTATGGTACATATCAAAAAGATTTCCGTATTTTTCGGCGATCACATTTTTGCCCAGGCGCTTGATGGCATCTGCAAAATCCAGATAAACAGCATTGCCCGTGCCCCCGACACCGTAACCCTCATCACAAACTTTCTTGGCCGCCCGCGCTGCAACATCCCGAGGGACAAGATTTCCAAAGCTCGGATAGCGTTCTTCGAGATAATACCAGCGCTCCTTTTCAGGAATCTCTGCCGGTCGTCGCGTATCCTTTTTAGCTTTGGGGACCCAAACTCGCCCGTCGTTTCGCAGCGACTCACTCATCAAAGTAAGTTTGGATTGATGGTCGCCTTCTTGAGGCAAACTCGTGGGATGAATTTGGGCAAAACTCGGGTTTCCAAATCCTGCGCCCTTTTTATACGCACGCCAAATGGCACTACAATTTGAAGCTCGTGCGCTCGTCGAAAGATAATAGACGTTTGAATATCCTCCGGTCGCTAAGACCACGGCATCTCCCGAATGTGTTTCGATTTCACCGGTTTCGAGATTTCGGACTACAATCCCTCGACAGACTCCTTGAACCAAAACAACATCCAGCATTTCTCGACGCTGATAGAGCGACACTTGCCCTGCTTCGACCTGACGCATGAGTGCGCCATAGGCACCGAGCAAAAGCTGCTGTCCCGTTTGCCCTCGAGCATAAAATGTTCGACTGACTTGAGTCCCTCCAAAAGAACGATTGCTCAGTTGCCCCCCGTATTCACGTGCAAACGGAACTCCTTGAGCCACACAATGATCAATGATTTTGACACTGGTCTCCGCCAATCGATAGACGTTGCCTTCGCGAGCGCGATAATCCCCGCCTTTAACTGTGTCGTAAAATAATCTTTGAATACTATCGCCGTCATTTTGATAATTTTTGGCAGCATTGATCCCGCCCTGAGCGGCAATCGAGTGAGCTCGGCGAGGGCTCTCATGGTAAAAGAAAGACTTCACTTTGTAGCCAAGTTCTCCAAGCGTCGCAGCTGCCGAAGCTCCTGCGAGACCCGTTCCCACCACCAATATCGTATGCTTTCGACGATTGGCAGGATTGACGAGCTTCATTTGAAATTTGTGATTGGACCACTTAGAACTGATATCCCCTGAGGGAATTTTGGCGTCGAGCTTCACAGAGCACCTCCTTGGATCCAAATCGCCAGTGGAACCAAAATAAAGCCTCCAAAAACGACCAAAACATAAATTTGAGTCAGACGAAGAACACATCGCTCCCAGCGAGAGTTCTCCAACCCCAAAGTTGAAAACAAAGATCGAAACCCATGCGCCAAATGCATCCCAATCACGACGAGAGCGGCGATATAAATCCAAGCGTAAAAGGTCTGAAAGTCTTCGTGCACTAATCGAGCCAGATCGCGCATCTCAATATTGTTCTGAACAATCCCAAAATTCGTCCCAAACTTAAAATGCCAGAGGTGGAATATAATAAAGAGAAGTACAAAAGTCCCCGTCAGGCCCATTCGACTGGACCACCACGTCCGACGGCTTCGACCGGTATTGGTCTTTGCAACATACGGAATAGGTCGCGAAGCTCGATTCCAGCGTGTGAGTTTAATCGCCATCCAGATATGCAGGAGGACCAAAACAATCAGGCCCCCTTCGGCACTATAAAGCAATGCCTTGTTGCTCGTGAGCAGATGGGAATACTCGTTATATTTTTCGTGGCTGACAAGAATCATCAGATTCCCCGCCATATGAACGAGAAGGAACAGGGCCATCAACATTCCCGTCAGGGACATGATGACCTTCATTCCAATACTGGATTGACTAAGACACGTATTTGAGGGTTTCACGCCTCTCAATTTAAAGACGCGTCACTATCGCTGTAAACACTAAAAGAGGCCTCCAAAGAGATCCTCTTCTCCCGCCAATTCGGTCGAACCACAGGCTGAGCGATTTTTGCAGCGATCGTCGTAGGGAGTGAGACCCCGCTTCGCAAATGCCGCATTAAAAATACACATATGCGGCGTGCAATTACTCAAATCGCCATCATTGTCGTCAATCAAAAGAGCGGCCTGATAACTTTCCAAATACGAATCCGCTGTCACCAAATGTTTGAAGAAAATCTCCGCGGTCTTACGAGTTCCTTCGTCGGGGCCTAAGACCTCTTTCATTCGATTGAGAGCGTCCCACCAGGCTCCCGCAATAATCAAACCTTCGGCGTGGGGATTGTTGCTGCGATCTCTGGGATAGACCTTCAATGTTGAAGCATCTCGAATTGGCGTATCGGTGCCTTTAAAAAATCCAGGAGCCAAACGAGAGTCTCCCGTCAAAATAAACGAAGTAATATCTCCAATTCCTTCGGAGAAGGCCCCGTCATTGATCCCGCCGAGAGCATCATCGAGCGCATGACCCCACTCATGATACATCACATCCGCAATTCGCCCTGTGCTTTCGCAGTTTGTTCCCTGAGCGTTTCCGGCAGGCAAAAAGTTAAGAGTCTTTTCGTAAGGACTATACCAGGCATTACAGTATTTCATCGGGCCATCTTTGACTTGAGTGTTTACGCTGATCGCCTTCTTCAAAAAATCATTTTGAATAAACTGCTGTACATAGGCATTCACGCGATTGATATGAAAATAAGTCATTGCCTCATCGAGATGTGTCTTGCCTGCAAAATGCACATCCCCTGAAGGCTGAGACATTTCTTTCACTTCTTCGTGTCCGTATCGAGAAATTTTTGCAATCTTGCCCTTGAGCGAGGCCTGAATTCCTTGCGGATCCTGGCGATACTCTCCTCGACCATCCGTAAACTCATCCCCTTCTCGACCTGTGACTTTGGCAAAAGGCATAGGAACGCTGACGAGTTCATCGGTCGCGAGACGAGGACTCACATCCGCAGTCACCATCGCCGAGTGAAGGCCATTCACAATCTGTGCAATGCTGCCGTCTGCCGCACTCACTGCATAATTCCAATAACTTCGCGGACGCTTCTTCTCGGCAGTCACTTTGTACACCATTCGAAACCGAACATCTCCATTCGCAATGAAGAAAGGCTGAAGCTCCATATCGACCTTGGCGTCTAATCGATCCACACCCTCTTGGAGCAATACATCGTCAGCAACTGCCGTCAGAGCATCATCCGGAGAAATCATCGGTGCCTCGATAATTCCAATTTCGCCAAAACTAAAATTCGTAATCTGAACTAATCGACCCTGCTTAAAGCGAAAACTTACAAAAGCGTTTTCGACTTTGAATCGGACAGCTCCCTCCAGCCAAAACACGCGATCAAATGTGACCGTGCGGTGTGCGCCCGCAAGAGTCGTGCGTTTTTTGTTGAGCACCAAATCTTTGCTTTTGATTTGAAACGCCGAAAAATTAGCATCGACCAGATTTTTGAGCTGGCTCTCGATCTGCTGAAGAGATTGATCGCTCCACTGAAGTGCGGGCTCTCCCCACATCTGAATCGCTCCGCGCTTGGCATGCACAAGCCCTGTCCAAGAAAGAGAACGTCCGCTCACTTTGAGAGCGACAGAATTGATCTTCCCAGACAATCGAGGTCGCATATCGCCATGAGATCTCGGATTTGAGTAAGAGACCCCGGCGTCATCCGCAAACATCCCGAGACTCGCATGAATATCCGCGGGCGGAGTAAAAGGAACAATCGCCTCGACCACTACACATTGCGCCAACACTGCACCCAAAATGAGGCCTGTGAAACGGGACCCCAATAGAACTTGTTTATATAATCTCAATTCTCTCCCCCTCAGAATTCACATTACGCCGATTGGGGCGGAGCAAGAAGAAAATTTGCAAAAGTAGTAGCGAGGTGCGTCATAAATGACGCGCTGCTACTTGCGACTCCAGAGGAGAGCAAAGACGTCTGATTGATAATCCAGACTCGAACTTAAGAGTGCGACCTGACTTTCGTTGAGAGTTTTCCAGACAGCAAGATTCGCGGCAGCTTCGGCGGGATCAATTCCCTCCAAGACTTCGATTCCCTCCGTGAGGTTTTCGATCTGCTTGTCATTGGCTTCTTTTCTAAAATCAAGCGACTTATCTGCCGCGTTGATTCGCGAGAGAACCAAGTCAACGTTTGATTTGGCAACAGACAAATATTTGAGCGCTGTTTCCGAATCATTCTCTGTCAGCAGATTCGTCCCCGCCAATTCAATCGCCGCCACACCTAAATCTCCAAACTCCAGCGTCTTTTGACTCTCAGACTGGAGGCCCACAAGGATTTTGATATTGAGGCTACCGTCCAAAAGATTGATTCCATTAAACGCGGTATCTTGTGCGAGTGAATCAATGTCTTCTAAAATTGACTGATACTGCACATCGAGTTCTTCGCGCTGCTCGGTGGTAAGAGTGGGATTATCCCCTTCTGTGGCGAGAGCTTCGAGTTCGTCTAACTTCTCTCGAATCAACTGAGCTGCTGAGCCCGCGGTATCGATCAAGCTCTCCGCCTGAGGAATATTGGATTGATTGGCAGTCTCCAAAGATTTGAGTTCGGACTTTAACTTTTGCACCACTGCAAAGCCTGCTGGATCATCGGCGGGCGACAAAATTCGCTTTTGCTCTGCCAACTGCATGAGGGCTCGAGTCATCTTTGTGGAACTCAATTGAATCAACCTTTGCAGGCCAAAATAGGATTGTACCCTCATCAGACTCCCTCCCGACAAGACAGACGCAGCGCGTCACCTTCAGTTTAACAGAGTTTCTAACAGCCTGATTTCACTAAGAAATGCCAATAAATCTCAAGCCCTGAACTACGCCGACGGCCAGAAAATAAGCCAGGACATTAAAGAGGATGAGCTGAGTAAAAGCCCACGACCAACTTCCAAATTCTCGGCGGGCTACTCCAAACGTCGCCATACACTGAAGCGCAATCATAAAAAACACAATCAATCCTACGGCCGAAGCAACTGTGAACAATGGGTCCCCAAACAAATTTTTTGCTTCTGACATCTTTGTCATTATATTCGTCCGCAAAGAGTCTTCGTCCCCTTCGTCCGTGATATGGAAAATGACCGCAAGAGAGGAAACAAAAACTTCACGCGCGGCAAATGCTGACACGAGCCCGAGTCCCACTCGCCAGTCTCCTCCCATGGGTTCCATGACCGGCTCAATCCAGCGCCCCACATCGGCCGCGTAACTTTGATTCAGACGATCTGAGGGGTCCTCCAATTGGTAATTTGGAAATGTGCACGCTCCCCAAACGGCGAGCGCGAGCACAAAAATAATCGGAGCAGCACTTTGCACATAAGCTAAACCTTTATTCCAAGTCAGTCTCAAGATGTTACGCCACTGCGGTCGCCGATACACCGGCAACTCCAGCATAAAAAACGAAGCTTCTTGTGATCGCATGAGGCGCGCCGCCACGGTAGACACCATCGCCGCAATCACAAAACTTCCAAAATAAATCGCAGCCAGAGAGACTCCCGCATACCAAGCTGGTTGATTCTGAAATATGAATCCCAAAAGCAGAGCGTAGACGGGCAAGCGAGCACTGCAACTCATCAATGGGATAATCAGCAATGTCAGAAGTCGCTCTTTTTTTGAAGAAATCGTGCGCGCCGCCATCATGGCCGGAATCGCACAAGCATTTCCTGAAAGAAGTGGAACAAAGGAGCGACCGTTGAGTCCGATCTTAGAAAGCGGCCAATCCACAAGACTTGCCGCTCGAGCCAAATATCCGGAGTCTTCCAAAAAAGTGATACACAAAAACAAAATCAAAATCTGAGGCAAAAAGATCAGCACAGCGCCCAACCCGGCAACAACGCCATTAGCCAAAAAATCCGTCCACAATCCGGGACTCATATTTTGGACCACAGCTTCTGCGAGGCTCCCAAAAAACTGATCGATCAAATCCATCAAAGGCTGAGCCATCCAAAAAACAGCAGAGAACAAAACCGTCATGGCCAACATAAAAAGGAGTAAGCCCCAAACGGGATGCAGAAGAACTCGATCAATTTTTTTGGTCTGTTCAAACGCGTCAGAGGTTTTACTTCCCACACTCCCAATGGCAGAGCGGGACAAAACACCTAACGAAGAAAACACTCGCTCACAAACTTCTCGGCTCCAGGGAGCTAAATTTTTAGGAACCGAATCCCCACTCTGGTTTAAGCGTGCGCGAATCGCCTTCACCAATTGATCAACGCCTTCGCCTGTGCGTCCGTTGACTTCGACACAAGGGACCTGCAAATTTTTTTCGAGAGTCTGAAAATCGATCTCCTTGCCCTGAGCGCGCAACAAATCGAGATTAGTCAGAGCCACGACAACCGGAAATCCCGCTTCTTTGAGCTGAATCACAACATAAAGATGTCGAGAAAGCTGAGTGGCATCGACAACACCCACGACCAAAGATGCCGAAGCTGCCCCATCAAATTCATAAAGAGAATCTACAGCCACTTTTTCGTCATAGGATTTGGGGAAAAGTGTATATGTGCCGGGGCTGTCATAAACCGAAAGAGGGGCTCCAAATTTTTGAGCCGTCTCTCCAATCGCAATTTCTACAGTCGCCCCGGGATAATTGACCGTTTTAAATTTGGAATCCGTGAGCCAATTATAGAGGCTCGTTTTTCCGGCATTGGGTGCGCCGACGAGGCAAATTCGCTGTTTTGCTATTGAACTCATACGAGAAGGCACCTCGCTTCATGAGCACGAAGCGCGACATGAGTCCCTCGAACCTCTACAATGAGATCTCCGAACAAACTCTTTTGAGAGATTTTAATCTTTTCACCTCGAACAATACCAAGATCGACGAGCCTACTCTGAAGAAACTCATCTCCTTTAAGCTCTTTGATCTCCCCCTCAAAACCGGTGGGCTGCAGAATGAGTTCACTGTTCACCCTTCTGCCCTATCATATTGAGAACGCTTATCAATAAGTAAAAGTCAGCGTTTAAAGATTCTCACCAAATCTCCTGCTTTGATTCCCAAAGAGGCCGCTTCGCCCCCGAGAATTTCAAGAATATGGAGGGCTGGCTTCAAGCTCGGCAGTGGAGTTTCGCTCAAGGGCTCTGCCCGATGAACGATGTGCACAATTCTCAAATCCTTTCCTATATAAATGATGTCGAGCGGAACCAAAGTATTCTTCATCCAAAAGGATTGGAGTTCCTCACGACTTCCCCAAAACAGCATTCCTTCGCGCCGCCCGAGCTTTTCTCGAAACATCAGGCCCCGGCGCCATTCTTTGGGAGTTCGTACAACTTCGACGGTAAAGCGCGCTCCGCGAACTTCGACCACGGTGGTATCTTTCTGAGGTGCGAGGGCAATGAAGACCGCGCTCAAAGCTTCAAACCAACCGATCATGGGGTCAACTCTTTAAGGACCGCACGAAGCAAAGGTAGCGGCAAAAATCCTTTGAGCAATCGCCCGTTCACGACAAAAGTGGGCGTCGAATCCACACCCACTTTGTGCGCCATCTCGATCATCTTCTGCAAAGTCTCGGCGGTCTGAGGATCTACCAAACAGGCATCCAAAGCACTTTGGTCCAATGGCAGCTCTGCACGTCGCTGCGAAAAAGAAGGGAGCTCCCCTTCTTGATTCGCCCACTTAAAAATCAAATCATGAACAACCCAGTGCTGAGACTGCTTTTGAGCGCAAAGTACGACCTTTGACCATTGGCAAGAGCCGGGATGAGCGCTTCGAGTCATTCGTGAATTGCATTCTGAATCCAGCGGATAAGGAAAAAACTGAACTCGTGTATCACTCTGGAGTTTTAAGAATGGAACCAAAATTTCGGCGGAACGAGCGCAATAAGGGCAACCGAAATCCGCGAATTCTGCCACCTGAATCTTGGCCGCCGCATCCCCAAAGTCCATGGGACTTTGCAAGGCATTCATGTCTACACGAGGGAGACTTTGAACAAAGGCCTGTAGTTCTTCTTGCGGAAAATTCCCATCTAATCGCGCCTCTTGCCTCCAAGCATAAAGACCCAAGACAATCGCGGCCGCGGCCCAGCTCCAGGCAATCTTTTTGGGATTGAAGATCGCCTTTGTCGTTTGATGGTTCACCCGAAACGCAAAGGTGACGCTACCCAAGACACAGAGATAACTCGCAATGCAAATCAAACAGCCCGCTTTGAGCACAAAAAAGAGGATTCCCCCCATCACGGCGATCGCCAAAACTCCCAAAGTCGACCAAAGGATCAACAGACTTCGTCCTCCGATCCGTCCGAGCACGATTCCGCCCAGACCCAAAAACCAAAGCACGCCAAAAATGCCCGTGGGAAGTCCCCACCAACTTCCAAATGCGGACATGGCGGCGCGATCGCAATTCCAATACGCGTTGATCGCACAAAAACTCGCGGATTGCCGAATCCCAGACATCAACTGAAACCAGTCATGCGCTGAATAAAAAAGAACTCCAATTCCTAGAACGCAAAAACCGAGAAAACTCAATGAAGATTTAGAAGAAAGCATTTGCCGTTTATTCTTATACTTCAACTCAGTCTGTGCAACGCTTAAGTCTTTGGTTAGAGTGACTGGAGTGGCATTATTTTCAAATATGCTTCAGTGGGTTGGGCGACATCAGGAAAATTTATGGCGTCTGTCATTGATCGTGGTCATCAGCTTTTTTGCGGCCAAAGGCACCAATCTCTGGATCGCCAATAAATATCTTCCTCTTGATTTTTCGGCGTTTCAATCGGGCATTCGCTCATCAAGCCCCGCGCTTGAACCCCTGGCAGAACCCAATCTCCAAACGATCATCTCTCGAAATATTTTTGATTCCGAAGCTCGAAAGCGATTGGCCACAGGGAACTCCCAACCCGCAACCGGGAGCATTACGCCTTCCACTCTCCCTTTTGAACTCATGGGGACCATTGTCTTTAAGAATGCCAAATTTTCGGTCGCACTCATCAAGGATCGGGGCTCGAACAAAATGGCGTACTACGGAACTGGAGATTCTTTGAGTTCGGCACTTGTCCGAACCATCGAGAGATTTAGGGTGATCATCGAAAACGGAGGTCGGCTCGAGAGTCTCGAATTGAAAGCGGGAGAAAGCAAGCTGATGAGTGCTCCCAAACTCTACTCCCCGACGAGTCCAAACCCTGGATCCTCCGATGGAGTCGCTTTTGAAGAAATCGGACCTGGTCGGTTTTCTTTGCCAGGAAGCGTCATCGAGGACACGATGTCCAATTTTAGTCAGATTTTAACGCAAGCGCGCATGATTCCCAATTTAACACCCGACAATAAGACCGACGGATTTAAAGTTTTTCAGATTAAGCCCGGCAGTATCTTCGAAAAAATGGGCTTAAAAGACCAAGACATCATCAAGAGAGTCAACGGAACCGATTTGGATTCCTTTGAAAAGGCAACGGGACTTTTTACCGCATTGCGAAACGAAAAATCTATTTCGATAGATATAGTTCGAAATGGAGCTAGGCTAAACTATACGTATGAGATTCGCTAAGAGAGGCGCGCACTTAGCTGCGTTTCTATGGGTTGCTAGTCATTCAGTTTTTGCACAAGAAGAATTCATGGATCCCACGATGCCCCCTCCGGCAACGGACGGACTTTTTGAGGACGATCTAGAACCTCTTCAACCCGAAGTTCCTCCGCCTTCGGTTCAACCTCCACCTGTTGTAGAAGAAGTGATTCCTTCGGATGACCGTGATCAATTTGAACGTGAGCGTGAGGCCCAAAGAGATTCTGAGCCGAGCCCCACACAAAGATCTTCCGGTTCATTTCCTTCTCCGCGCGCTCTCGCCACTCCCAAAGGCCGAAGTTTGCCGCCTCTGCCTTACGGTGGAAAGCTTCCGAACGAAAACGAAAAACTTCGCATGGACTTTGTCCAAGTCGAAATCGAAGAAATCGTAAAATATTTTGCCGAACGATTGCAGCGCCGTTTTATTTATGACCCCACCATTTTGAGCGGAAAAATCACGATTATTTCCCCGACAGAGGTAACGGTCCGAGAGGCCTGGGCTGCGTTTTTGAGCGCTCTCGAAGTCAGAGGATACATTGTTTATCCTGCGGGAGAGTTTCTCAAACTCGAAAAGGCCGCGAACGCCCGTAAAGCACCGGTGCCTGTGATCCAGGGTGAAACTCCCAATGACGATGCGTTTGTCACACGCATTGTGAATCTCAAGTATTTGAACGTGAATGATATTCGCCAAGCGGTTCGTAATCTTTTGTCTCGAACCGCCGGCGATGTGATCGAACACTCGCCAACAAATACTCTCATCATCAGTGATTACGCGTTTAATATTCGCCGCATTGTTCGCATTCTCAATATTTTGGATGTCGAAGGCTTTCAAGAACAGATCGCGGTTTTGCCTCTCAAGCATGCATCGGCAACTGAGATTGCGCGCAAGGTCACAGAATTCTTTCCAGCAGGCGGAGCGGCCGGAAGAATGCGTACTCGATCTGTGGGAGTGGATCCGTCAGGCGGTGCAGGCCTTGTCGGTGGAAGCGCCCTTCAGGGAAGTGTCATTCAAAAAATCGTACCCGATGAGCGCACAAACACTTTGATTGTATTGGGATCTGATCGAGGAATTGAACAAGTCAAAAAATTCGTCGAACAACTCGATGTTCCTGTCGAAGGCGGCGGCGGGCAGATTCATGTTTATTATTTGCAAAACGTCAAAGCCGAAGATATTTCGCAAACTCTGGCCGCTTTGACCTCCGGTCAAAAATCAGGACGAGCGGGAGCTCAGTCTCCAACAACCATGAGCCCGACGGGACCGATTCCCAGTGCGGCCGGACCGACGACGGCGACACTTCTCAACGGAGATGTCAAAATCACCGCGGATGTTCCGACCAATGCTTTGGTGATTCAAGCGTCGCTCAGAGATTTCGAAGTTCTCAAATCCATTATTCAAAAACTCGATATCCGAAGGCGTCAGGTCTTTATTGAATCTGCAATCCTTGAGGCCAAAGTTGGACGTGGCAGTGAGTTTGGCACTCAGGCCTCTGGTCCATTTGCCAAAACAGGACTTCTCAACAAAGCCGCTTCGGGCGACGACGCCAAAGTGGACTCCGCAGGAATTTTTTCTGTCGGACAATTGGGGCAGTCTTTGGATGCGCTCCTCCAAAATCCCGCTCAACTCACCGGTCTTGCTCTTGGATTTAGATCGGGCGGGACCTACAGCATGGATGTGACGGATAAGGACGGCAACACAACGACTCGCCAGATTCCTCTCTTGTCCGCGGTGCTGCGATTGGCGGCAACCTCAGAGAACTTTAATATTCTTTCAACTCCTCATATTTTGGCAACAGCCAATGAAGAAGCCAATATCTCGATTGGTGAAGAGATTCCTGTGATCAACCAGGCCATCGCAAATGAATCCGGCTCGGTAACACGAAACTTTCAGCGAATCCGAGTGGCGACAGAACTCAACATCACCCCGCAGATCAATGCGGATAATTACCTCACGCTCAAGATCAAGCAAAAGGTGAACTCCATTGGATCGATTAGCGCAGACGGGCAACCCAACACCATCAATCGCGAGGCCACAACGACGGCCATCGTCAAGGATCAACAAACCGTGGTGATTGGCGGTCTCATGGAAGACCGAAAGCAAGTCACCGAAAACAAAATCCCCTTCTTAGGCGACATTCCTATTTTGGGTTGGTTGTTTAAATCTCGTATTACCAAAAATGCGAAGGTGAATTTTCTGTTGTTCCTCACCCCTCACATTATTCGCGATACGGCGGATCTCAACGATCAGTTTTTTAGAAAGCTCAAAGAGCGCGAAAAGTTTTTAAAGGGCATTGGCATGAAAGAAGTCGACGGCCTCACAGTGGGTGGTTTGACGGATGAGCAGCTCAAGCTTCTCGACAAAGAGTACGTCAAGAGCCTGCGCGTGATGAAACTCGATCCATTGCCGCAATCACTGCCACAGGTCAAAGAAGAGAGCGTCCCCGTAGAAACTAATATGGACGTTCCTTCCAATGAAAAGGCCCCGAGTGCTTCGGAACAAAAACTCAAAGTGATTGAACCGATTCAAGAGCCCGTTCCTCAGCCCAAAGCTGAAGAACCAAAGGTCGTGGAACCCGCTCCGCTCGCACCTCCACCGAGTTTAGATCAGCCACTGGAGGATTCTCCGCCTGAAGGAGAGACGCCTCGGCTTGAACCTCAAAAGAGTTAACGAATGTCACTATCAAAGGATACGACACAAATTACACAAGTTCTCTCCGCGGTCGAACGGGATCGGCTGCGCCAATCCTTTGTCGAACGCAATCTCAAATTTGAGACGCCCGAAGAAATGGAACTCGGCGCCTTACTCCTCAAGATGGGTCTTGTGGATGAGGCCAAACTCGCGGAAGCCGTCAAAGAGCAAGAAGAACTCGGGCGCGAAAAGCGCTTGGGCGAAATCCTGCTTGAGAAAAAAGTCGTCACCGAAAGTCAACTTTTGGAGATCGTCGCCAAGCAGCTCGGCCTTCCTTTTGTAAAATCGATCAACGATCGCGAAATCCCAGAAGATTTGATTCGCAAGGTTCCGACTCGATTTGCCAAAAAATTCAGTGTTCTTCCGATTGGATACAAAGGCGATCACGTCATTGTCGTGACAGCCGATCCTCTCAATCCTTCGATCCTTGATGACGTGCGAATGCTACTCGAAAAGCCGATCATTGTGGCGGTTTCTGCGTCGCAAACCATTATGGAAGCCATCAATCGATCGTATGATCGTGCTTCCACTGCTGATTCGGCCATCGAAGACATCGATTCCAATGTGATCGATGACACGGCACTTTCCGAGCCCGTGGATCTCCTCGATTCCGAAGATGAAGCCCCCATTATTCGATTGGTGAACTCACTCATGTTTCGTTCTGTCAAAGAGCGAGCGAGTGATATTCATGTGGAGCCTTACGAAAAAGAAGTTTCGGTTCGATTTCGAATCGATGGAAATCTCTACGATGTCCTCAAAGTTCCGAAACGGCTGCAAAATGCGGTGACGTCTCGAATCAAACTTCTTGGAGGACTCAATATCGCCGAGAAGCGTCTGCCTCAAGACGGCCGCATCCGAATTAAAATCGCTGGCAAAGACATTGATTTACGACTTTCGACAATACCTACGAATCATGGTGAGCGATTGGTCCTAAGACTTTTGGATAAGAGCTCGGTCGTTCTTGATCTGACGACCTTAGGTTTTGAACCCTCGATGCTGGCCCGAATGGAAGAACTCCTCGCAAAACCCTTTGGGATTTTGCTCGTCACGGGTCCTACGGGTTCCGGAAAAACCACCACGCTTTACGCCGGGATCAACAAGATCAACAAAGAAGATATCAACATCATCACGGTCGAAGATCCCATCGAGTATCAACTGGCGGGCATTGGTCAAATTCAGGTCAACGAAAAAATAGGCCTTACATTTGCCGCAGGTCTTCGATCGATCCTTCGACAAGATCCTGATGTGGTTCTGATCGGAGAAATTCGAGATCGAGAGACTGCTGAGATCGCTGTGCAAGCGTCATTGACAGGTCACTTGGTACTCTCCTCCATTCACACCAATGATGCCGCGTCTTGTATCACTCGACTGGTCGATATGGGCGTTGAGCCCTTTCTTGTAGCGACGTCTTTGATTGGAATTGTCGCTCAGCGACTCGTCAGACGCGTCTGCCCGACATGCCGCCAACCTCATCAAGCCACCAAAGAAGAACTCTCTCGCCTCGGAATCGAAAGCATCCCTTCGACGGCGACGATCTATTCGGCCAAAGGTTGCAGTGCCTGCTATCACACGGGCTATATGGGTCGAGTCGGTATTTATGAACTCATGCCGATCGATGAGGATCTTCGCACTGTGATTCTCAAAAATCCTGATGCCGTGAGTATCCGAAAAGCCGCTATCGAAAGAGGGTTTAGGCCGATGCGATACGACGGCCTAAGAAAAATTCTGCTCGGTGTAACGACGATTCAAGAAGTCCTCTCGACGACCCAAGAGGACTCCAGAGTCGCTCTCGACTAAGGCTTCAGAGGCCCAGAATCGCCGTTAAAACCCACTTATAGGCTCAATCCAACAAATCTAGAGAGGCATGAGAATTGCTCCTTCATTCTCCATCATGCTTCTGATCGCAAACCTGAGTAGCCGCCTCTTAACGACCTTTTTGGCGTGCAGCTCCCTCGGCACCGAAGTGCCTCCCACAGAGGGAGCCACTGAGCTCATGCGAGATATCAAAAATCAAAACTCGATTCAGACCGAGACACAACTGGGCACGATTTCGATCGGAGTCTCAGGAATCAATTCGGCTTCAACATCTCCGTCAGACACCCTCTCTCCTAAAGTAGAATTCGGAATAAAAAAAATTATCGAAATCGGAAAAGTAAGTCCTCGACGGATCGAAATTCTTCCTTTTGTTTGGAATCAAATTGAATCCAATTCAGAAACTCAGAAAGTCGATCTTCAGAAAAATCAAGGCGTCGGCGTTCGAGTTCGTTTGGGCGATCCAGAAAAAGAATGGACTTGGTATGTCAAAGGCGATGTGACCACAACAGAAATCCTACAAGAATCTCGGCCTGAGAGTAGCCGCCTCAATCCGCAACTTTCTATCGGCATTGAGAAAGTTATAGGAGGAATCGACCAAGACAGATTAAATCGCTTGGAACGCCTCAAAAAAGTTCCTCAAGCCGTAAAGATTTTTCTCACGGCAGAAGATTTTGATCGCAAGATCCCTCGAACCGAAGAAGAAATCCAAACACTCCACCACGCGTATATGAGTCTCTATCTCGAAGAGCTCTTTGATCGCATCGCCAAAGGCGAGATCACGGTGCACCAACCACTTCCCATCGCCACGTCCAATCAGATCACCAATCGAATCCATTGGTATCAGTGGATTCAAAGGCGACTCTTAGAGGATTTGCCTCTTTATGTAGAAGCGCCCGATCAACGTCAGCGGGCCATAAGACCTCCGGATCGACTTCGGGTCATTCGCAAGGAGCCAAGCCCCCTCTTTGATCCCAGCCGGATGCTGGATGATTATATAGAGAAGATGGAGTTTTCTGAGGTTCTTGCTCGCGCCCAAATCAATCCTTCGCCATAATATTTGCTGTGCCTCAGTACGAATACGTTGGAATCAACGCCACAGGTAAGTCCGTCAAAGGTTCCGTTATTACGGATTCCCTCAATGCAGCCAAATCTCAATTGAGGCGAGATGGAGTCTACCCCTCGTCCATTCGTGAAATGAGCCTGATCACCAAAGACGAAGACAAGGGCGGATTAGGCCTTAAGAATTTTTTTAAATCTGTCTCGGCCGAAGATCTCGCCCTCATGACACGTCAGCTCTCTACACTCATTGGAGCTCATGTGCCGTTGGTCGAAGCGCTGGGCGCCTTGACGGATCAAATCGAGAATCCCAAACTCAGAGGAGCCATCGCCCAAGTGAAGAGTGATGTGAATGAAGGGGCTCCCTTTCATCGATCTCTCGCTCGATACTCAGATGTTTTTGGCGAACTCTTCGTCAATATGGTCGAGGCTGGAGAAGCCTCAGGCACTCTCGAGATTGTACTCGGACGTCTGGCTGATTTCTTGGAATATCAAGATCGACTCAGAAAGCGGGTTAAATCCGCCATGACCTATCCGATCTTGATGATCGTTGTTGGTTTTGCAGCGATGCTCATTATTTTTACCAAAGTCATCCCCCAGATCGCATCGGTGTTTACCGAGAACAAACAGAGTTTGCCGGTTCTGACTCAGATCACGCTTGCGATCTCTGACTTTCTCGTCGGTTGGTGGTGGGCTGTCATTTTGCTGATGGCCGGGACAGTGGTCGGTATTCGAAAATATGTGAATTCACCCGGTGGAAGTCGTTGGTGGGATGCCAAAAAGCTCACCCTTCCGATTTTTGGCGACCTTGTTCGTATGATCGCGGTTTCGCGATTTACAAAAACCCTGAGCACGATGCTGCGATCAGGAATTCCCCTTTTGACGAGTCTCGGCGTCGTCAAAAATGTCGTCGGCAATGCCACTATCAAAAATGCAATCGATCAAGCCACAACGGACCTCACCGAGGGGGCTAACATCAGTGATCCCCTCAAGCGAAGCGGACAGTTTCCTCCGCTTGTGACGCATATGATTAGTGTAGGAGAGCGAACGGGCGATCTCGAAGAAATGCTCGACAAAGTCTCGGAGCACTACGAATACCAGGTGGATTCCAAGGTTCAGTCGCTGACTTCTCTGCTCGAACCTCTGATGATTGGCGTCTTAGCGGTGATGGTCCTGATCATTGTCCTGTCGGTTGTTTTGCCCATGCTGGAAATCAACAACGCCGCTCTTTAGTGGCCTCACTTGACGATCGCTCTCCTTTCTTGAATGATCGGGCTATGAAGCATATTCGTGCGACCAAAGGTTTTACTTTGATTGAGCTCCTCGCTGTTTTGACTATTTTGGCCATTGTCGTGGGAATTGCCGCTCCGGCGATTTTTAACCAGGTCAAAAAGGGCAAAATCAACGCTGCAAAAGTACAAATCAGCGGTATTGAACAAAGCCTCAACTCTTTCAATTTGGATTGCGGATTTTTTCCTTCGACCGAGCAAGGGCTTCAAGCACTTCTCGAGGCTCCCACCGTCGGTCGCACTTGCAAAAATTATGATTCGGCCGGGTACCTCAAACAAAAATCAATGCCGAATGATCCTTTTAATAATCCTTATGACTATGTTTCTCCGGGTCAAAAAAATGCAGGATCTTATGATCTATCTTCGCGAGGCCCTGACGGAGAGCTCGGGACAGAGGACGATATCGGTAATTGGGAGTGAAAGCGTCCAAAGGCTTCACTTTTTTTGAAGTTCTCGCAGTACTCTTACTGATTTCTATTGGTTTTGCCGTCGTCGTCACGGGATTCTCCAGCAAAAAGGCAAATCTTCGCAACGCTGATTCCCAACTCACCAAAGATATTCAGGGACTCTATATTCGATCGATTCAGGATTCACGAATCTACCGCATTCGCTTTCCCGAAGACCGAAAGCAGTTTTATTTGATCGAAGAATACCAACCTCCCATGAAAAAGCCTTCGGAGGATGATCGGGAGAAAATGGAAAAGTGGGAGGAGCTTCAACGCGAGATCGAGGCACTCCCGCCTGATGAAAGACGCAACCGAACACGATTGATGCGCGGGAGTTTTAAAACCATTAAGGAACGCGAACTCCCCGGCAGCATCGAAATCACAAAAGTCTATCGAGCCAATGTCAACGCCGAGGACGATGAGCGCCCTCCCCTCTTTTTTTATCCCTCGGGCGAGATGGATCAAATGTATTTGCTTGTCACGGCCGATGACGAACTCAAGCACACCCTGACGACGGATCCTCTGAGTGGCAAGGTTTCGGTGACAAATCGAGAGATCTCACAAGAGGAGTGGAAAAAAGAGAGCTCCCGAGAGTAAACTTCCACTACGTGATGCCTTTTGGTCGAAAATCGAATGAGGCCGCTTTTACCTTAGTCGAGGTCATTTTTTCTGTCCTCATCCTCGCCATTGGACTCTTGGGAATCTTGCAAGGCCAAACAGGGGCCACGCGAGTAGCCCTTCGCTCCGAGTCGATGGCTCAGGCGCTCTATCTCGCCGAAATGAAAATGACAGAACTCGAGCTGAGCCTCAGACAAAAGACTTTTGAATCTCTCCCCGAAGAAGAAAAAGGAGAATTCACTAACGAAAACCTCAAAGGATTTCGCTGGAAGCGAGTACTTGAAAAAGTCGACATCGGCTGCTTTGTGCCTAAGGCCCTTACCCAAGGAAATGCCGAAGAAGGTCAGACCAGTGGGCAGGGAATGTTTGGATTCGTCGACAAGATTTTTGAGCAAGCGGTCCGAAAGATAAAAGTCTCCGTGGAATGGGGAGAAGGAAAGAGCGCTCGAACCATCGAGCTCGTACAACTCTATGTCAATCTCAGTCAACTCCCCAACTTTTAGTCCGATTCAAAGAGCGGCGGGATTTACGCTGCTCGAGGTCCTTGCGGCGATCAGTCTTTTTTCGCTGATGACTTTAGGAGTGGTGAACGCACTTCAAGAGACCACCAAGCTCACTCTGCGCATCAAATCCCGTCAGGCTTCTACGTTTACGGGCACGCTGGCCGTCGAAAAAATTTCCCGCGATCTCTCTATGGCGTACAACGAAAATTTACGAAAATCCAAAAGCCTCTTTCAGGGCCGCGAAGGATCTCAAGGCCCGGAGCTCACCTTCACGACTTTGGATTCCCCCCTCAAAGGACTCTTTGTTCGTCGGGCCTCTGCCTTTGCGATTGTTCGCTACAAGCTCGAAAAAAATGAACAGGGAACTCTCGATCTCTTTCGGTACGAAACTCTCGAGCAAAATTTTGACAAAATCGATACTCTCAAGGGCCAGCGCATCGCCACGGGAGTAACCAAAATGGAGGCTGAGTATTACGATTTCCAAAATGATCAATGGAAGAGAGACTGGGATTCCAAGAGTCCGCCGCTTGCAGGGCGCTTTCCGATGGCGGTTCACTTGGCACTCGAAACAACAGATCCTTCACTGCCTGCGTTAGAACAGAAAGATCACCTTCGTCGATTTGAGACAAAAGTTTTGATTTTGAATGAAAAGGAACCGCGATGAAGTCTCAAGGGTCAAAGGCAAAATCAGGAATCGCACTTTTTGTCTTACTGACTTCTCTCATCATTCTCTCTTTGGCCATTCGAGAAATGATTGTCATGACAGGCCTTCAGGCGGATCGAGTGCGCTATCAATACAATCGCCTTCAAGCGATTTATTTGGCGCGCTCCGCTCAAAATATTGCGAGATTTTTTTTGATCTTTGATAAGGCTCTCGAGAATTTTCAAAAAGGGAATCCCGAAGCGGAGACCGATAGTCTCAGTGATCTTTGGGCCAAACCCGTTCCCCTTCCCTTTCCGTCGTCCTTGGTTCAGAGTTTGGGAGGCTCCCTATTGGGCAAAGAGGGGGAAGTGCAAGACAAAGCTCAGAGCGATGAGGAAGCCGAAGCCCTCAAAAAGTGTGATACTTTTTTTGAGGATTTTTCGGGTAATGCGGTGAGTCAAACTTCGGATATGAATTCCCGTCTGGATCTCAATAGTCTCAGCAACGAAGACACATTTGAAACTCTCAAAGAGCTCCTCCAATCGGATCCCGCATTCGTTACGGCTCTGACCAATAAGGGTCGCAACCCCACGAGTATTGCGCGTGAGATAAGAGATTTTATGGATGACAACGATCGAGAGGAAGAAACAGAGTCGGCCGAAGACGATGTTTATCGGGCCGAACAACTCGACTATGGAGCCAAAAACCGCCCCTTTGCTCATCCTGATGAACTTCGAATGATCCCGAGCATGGACGATGAGATCTTTGAGTTTCTTTCGCCCTATGTGAGCGCTGTTTACCTTGCTAGAACCCCCCCTCCCACCGCTAAAATTAACCTAAACACCGTGTCTAAAACTCTATTCCAATCTTTGCTTATGAATGTCAGTGACCCCGCCCAGGTGGCCGAGGAGTTCGTCAAAGACCGCAAAGAAAAAGAGCGTCTCTACACCGATAAAACGGCCAAAGCAGACCTCGAGAGTCGGTTTGGACTCGATTCAAAAAAAATCCGACTCAGTCTTTTGGGAGGACGATCTGATCTTTTCAAAATCGAAACCACCTCTCAGGTCAATGATGTCGAAGTCACGCTCGAATCCTACATCGGCCGAGGTTTTAAAAAGCCATTTGACCCCTTTATTATTCAAAGGATTTCTCCATGAAGTGGATCGTCCTCGATTTTGGTACTCACGAAACCAAGGCGCTTCATTGCCAGATGGAAGCTCATCGACTTGAGATTTTGGATTTTGCTTCTTGGCAAAGCAAAGCCGATTTTTTCAAAGGCCTCGGAATGCCCGAAGCCCCAGCCTGGGCACAAGCGACCATTCAGCTCAATGAACTCGAATGGCTGAACGCCGAGGAAGATGCAATTGTCGTTGCCGCATTGCCCTCCGCTTATCTTGAGACCCGTTATCTGAAATTTCCTTTCAAAAACGAAAAAAAGATCGAAAAGGTCATGAACTTCGAGCTCGAATCTGTCCTTCCCTTTGATGTCGAAGAGATTCTGACTCGCCATCGGCTCCTCGAGGGAGAAGGCGTGGACTCGACTCGTCGAGAGGCCACGGTGCTCGCATTTGGGTATCGCCGCGATCAGATTAAATCACTCGAGACAGAACTTCGAAAATTCCAAACCGCACTTCCTCCCATCACGGCTGAGATCCTCTCGCTTTCGAGTCTTCGCCAGGCCATTCAAAATGAGAGCGTCTATGCTCTCTTAGAAGTAGGTCATTCCAAAACACAGTTTTTGATTTTGCAGCGTTCTGGAGGAATTCTGGCGACGCGAACTCTTTGGTGGGGTGGCCAATCGATTATTCAGCAAATTGCATCGGATCACTCCCTCGACTTTGCCGAAGCCGAAGCAGCTTTTTGGCAATACAATCCGCAGTCCGATGAAAAAGGGATCCAGGGCTGCATCCAAAGAGCGATCGCCCCGTTTGGTTTGGATCTCCGTCAGACCCTCAAGAGTTTGCCCAATCAGGGGATACTCTTGCCGGAAACTTTGCCGACTTATCTCGTCGGTCCGATGAACCAAGTGGGTGGATTCAAGGAAGAAGTTCGAGCTGCTTCAGGCAATGATCCCAAACTCGATGTCCGAAGTTTTCCGATTAGTAGCTTGTTTGGGAAGGCTGTGGGTGGTCTTGACACCCTTAAGGACCCTGAAAAGGCTCTTGTTGCCGTGTCGATTGCTCTTTCCCAATCGCGCCATCACCGCAGTCGAATTCCGGTTTTTTCAGAGAGCGGATTTCAGTTTCAACAGAATCTCAAGCGCCTTCGCTCGAGTTCTTTTTCGATTTTGCGCCGAGTGGCTCTCATTTTGGTTATCCCTTTTATCTACTCTCTCGTTCAGTTTAGCGTTCAAAGTAAAGAGAGTCAGATGATCGTCAAAAATCTTAAATCTATTTTGGAACGGACAGGCCTTCCGCTTGGCGAAATCGACTCCACGGATGAGATTGTCGAGCGCCTCAAAAAGGAGCGTGCACTCAACAGAAAGAAGATCGACCAACTCGCCGAAGATCAAACGAGTCCCCTGCTTGTCCTCAATTCTATTTCTAAACTCATGCCCCCTCAGATCAAAATTGATGTGAAAGAGTTTAAGGTCACTGAGGCTCTCGTTTTGATTACGGCCGAAACGCCCTCTGTTGAAGATGCCAATGCCGTCCTCAATTCACTCAAAAGCTACTCAGACAAGATCAAAATGGGGGCGGTCAATAACTGCGCCAGCAAACAAAACTGTAAGACATTCACGATCGAAATCGAGCGTGAGGTGGGTACATGAATTTAAAAGAAATTTGGAGAGACAAAGTCGTCGAGCGTTTTGAAGACCTTCAAGAACGTGCTCGTCAACAGTGGATGACACTCGCTCCACGCGAAAGACTCATTGTATCCGTCATGGCGAGCTTGCTCGTTGTTTTGCTTTCTGTATTGGTCGTCAAAGAAGTTTTCACTTTCTTTTCGAGACATGATCGCGCAGTCCAAGCGTCGCTTGAGAATATTGGAAGCATACAGTCCTTGTCGGCAGAGATTTCGGCACAGCGGACGCAGCTGATTCAGTTTGATCGACTCCGAAGTATGAGAGGTGCAGAATTTCAGCTCAATTCATTTCTCGAAAACCAAGCGCGCCAGTTTGCCTTGAGTGTTGAGCAGATCAATCCAACAAAAGTACGAACTCCCAATCCCAGTGCCGAAGAAGATTGGGTCGAAGTCAAACTGGCTAAAGATGTCCGCTTGGATGGCGTACTTAAATGGCTGCGCGCCATCGAAGAACCTTTGGGAATTCGAATCATTGATTTGCAAATCAAACCTCAATTTGCGGATCCGACCAAACTCGAGGTCTCAGCCGTTGTCGCGGCGACAAAGGAAGCTCCTTAAATGTTCTGGAATTACGTCAAAACCGGACTCAAATACTTTGGTATTGGCTTCGCCTTCTTTGTTATTTTTTTGATGATGACATTTCCTTTTCAGAGACTAGGCCCCAAAGTCAGTGGCCTCATTGAAATGGCATTGCAAAATTTTTCGGGAAGCCAGGTAAGCTGCACACTCACAGGATTTGGATATCATTTTCCTTTCGGAGCGAGTTGGGACACTCTCACATGCACGGATTCCTTCAAAGGCCCTATCCTGGTTCTAAAGTCTTCAACCCTCACATTGCTCCCCGGTTATCAGTCATTGAATGCCAACTTAGAAAAGGGCTCACTCCATCTCAAGGCTAATGCTGGATTTAAGTCCCCACCGTCCCAAGTCTCTGGCACAATCGAAAATCTCTCTCTCAAAGAGCTTTCTCCATTTATATCGGCGATGATTTCAAGAGCACAGCCTGCCGTTAGAAACATTCAACTCGATGGGGCCGTCTTCGGAAAATTCGAAATCCCGCTTAAGGATTATGTGACCAAAGCAGGAGCGATTGATCTGGAATTCAGAAATTTTAAACTTCCCACTCAATCCACGCTCGATCTCATTGGACTCAAAGAGTTGCCCTTCAAAAAGGCTGTCCTCAAAGCCAATATCTCTGCTGGCAAACTCAGCTTTTCAGACGTTTCTTTTTTGTCCGACCATCTTTCTGGAAAAGTCGAAGGGAATGTGGAACTCAATCCGGAGTTTTCAAAATCAGCTCCAAACTTCACACTAAAGTGGAGTGTGCAGCGCTCCGATGCTCTCCTCAGCTCACCCTTTGGACAGATACTCGCCAATGCCCCTTGCCCCAATCGAGATAGCGAAGGCTTTTGTAATCGCCGAATTTCTCGCATGGAAGACTTGCGTTTTTGAGATATCTGTTAAATTATTGAAATTGCTCATGTTTTTGAGCACCTTCCGAGGCTTAGCTCTTTCGACTAAGAGAGAGTCACTATGGCCACGGAATCCCCTCTTCTCATTCGAGCTTTCCATCAAAATTCCGAAATCCTCAGCAGCCTCTTCGACAAAAATCTAGTCCGAATCGGTCGAGCCTCTGACTGTGAACTCCAAATTCCAGATCCTACGATTTCAAAAATTCAATGCACCCTCAGAAGAAAAGAGGGCGTTTGGTATTTCGAAGATTCATCTCGCAATGGAATGCTCCTTCCCACAGGCGAACCCGTCGCCCAAAAGTTAAAAGTCGAAAGACTTTTGCGTTTTAAACTCGGTCGACTCTATGAGCTCGAACTCGATCCCAGCCCTCGATCGTCTTCTCCCTCTGTCGAAAAAACTCTGTTGCTGACGCAACAACCCACTCAACTTTTGCACCTGTCTGAAGGAAAGGTCGTCCTCGGCAAAGCTTATCTTCGATATCATGACGTCGCTGGACAAGAGCGAACTTTCCCTCTCTCTCCGCAAGGAGCTTCAATTGGATCCCATCCTTCTAATGATATTGTTTTAGATTCTGGATTGGTTTCTCAGTTTCATGCACGAATCGAGTTTCAACAAAATCAATTCAATCTCATCGATTTAAACTCCACAAACGGAAGTTTTGTAGCCGGAATTCGAATCTCAAAGGCCCCTCTCACGGGGACTCAGACCATCCGCTTTGGAGAAGTGGAAGTCGGCTTCGCGCTCGAATCCAAAGAGCATACGATTGCTCCAAAATCCGAAACGACATTTATGGGAATGGTTTCTCAAGACGAGGGCATGCGAAAAGTCTTTTCACTTTGTGAAGTCGTTGCGGCCACAGACGCTCCCGTCTTTATTCAGGGTGAGACAGGGGCGGGCAAAGAGCTTCTTGCCAAAGCCGTTCATGATCTTTCACCTCGCTACGACCGTCCTTTTATTGCACTCAACTGCGCAGCTCTCCCGCACGAGCTCGTCGAAAGCGAACTTTTTGGCCACGAAAAAGGCGCGTTCACAGGAGCGATGACTCAAAGAATCGGCGCCTTCGAAGCCGCTCACGGCGGCACTTTGTTTTTAGATGAAATTGCAGAGTTAGATTCGCAAGTTCAGGCCAAAATTCTACGAGCTCTAGAGTCCGGAGAAATCAAAAGAGTGGGTTCCAATCGATCGATTCAAGTTTCGGTTCGAATTGTTTCGGCGACTCATAAGGATTTGTTGACCGAGGTTCAAAGCAATCGCTTTCGCGAAGATCTCTATTTTCGATTGCATGTCGTTCCTGTTCAACTCCCCCCTTTGCGAGATCGCCTCGAGGATTTGGCACTTTTGGTCCCCCATCTTTTGGAGAAGCTCAATTCCAAACTCAGGCTCGACACAGAGGCTCTCGAGGCTTTGAAGCGCCACGGCTTTCCGGGCAATATCCGGGAACTCCGAAATATCTTGCAGCGCGCTGCCGTTGAATACGAGGCCAACCTCGCCGCCCGAAAAGAAAAGCACATCTTAAACCTCAATCACTTTCGCTTTTTGGAAGATCTTAAAAATTTCAGACCCGCCAAGTCCCAGGCAGAAATCAGTGAGCGGGAAGCCATGGTGAAGGCGCTCGAGCAGGCCCACTTCAATCAAAGTGAGGCCGCTCGGCGCTTGGGCATTCCAATCAGTACGTTTCATGATCGAATGAAACGCTATGGTTTGGAACGTGAGCGCCTCATGATCCCCCGAACCGGAACGTGATTTTTAATCGACAAACGACTCCGGCTTTCATTTAATAAACGTCTCATGCGCTCGATTGAAGACGTCATTGCTCATCGCCGAACTTCGAAGGATTTTGATGGTCAGCAAGTCTCCAAAGAATTCATTGAGCGCGCCTTAAACGCCGCCAATTGGGCCCCCAATCACAAACTCAATCAACCTTGGCGCTTCAAAGTGAGCTCGCCCACCGCCATTCAAAAATGGATCGATCATTTGAAGGCCCATCTCTCGCCAGAGGATTTTAAAGCAATGGAACAAGCTCTCGAAAGAGTGCAGAAAGTGGGCACTCTCCTTTATGTTTCATGCCTCAAAGATGGCCACCCTGTGACAGATCTCGAGAATTACGGAGCGACTTGCGCAGGAATACAAAATATCCTGCTGCTAGCGACTGCGGAAGGGCTTCAGTCCTACTGGAGTACCGGCAAAGTCTTTGCACATTCTCTGAGCCTCTCTTTTTGGGGAATTCCAGAGTCCGAAAGATTTGTAGGTGCCATTTGGCTGGGTCATGCCAAAGTCGGCGCGGCCAAGCCCCGCAAAGATTTTTCAGAATTTACACGCTGGCTATAACCAAAGCCTTTCCGTTAATTTAGGGACATGAAAATTCATGAGTATCAGGCCAAAAATCTCCTCAAGGATTTTGGAGTTCCTGTTCAAAAAGGCATTGTCGTCAAAGATCTCAACCAAGTGGATTCTGCATGGAATGATCTCAAATCTTCTGTCGTGGCCGTCAAAGCACAGATTCATGCGGGAGGTCGAGGCAAGGGTGGAGGCGTAAAGATCGCCAAATCTCTCGAAGACTGTCGCAAATTCGCCAAAGATATTTTGGGAATGCAGCTAATCACTCACCAAACAGGTCCTCAGGGGCAAAAAGTGCGTACCATTTATATCGAAGCGGGCTCCAAGATTGCGCGAGAAATGTATATGGCCGTTTTGTTGGATCGCGAGAGTTCGCAGCTTACTCTGATTGCTGCCGCTGAAGGGGGAATGGATATCGAAGAACTCGCCTCATCCCACCCTGAAAAAATCATCACTCTCAAAATCGATCCCCTTACAGGATTCATGCCCTACCAAGGACGAGAGCTTGGATTTAAGCTCAATCTCGATGTGAGTCTGCACGGTGAACTCAACAAACTTTGCACAGCGCTCACCACGGCTTATCTCAAACTGGATGCCAGCTTAGTCGAGATCAATCCGTTGATTTTGACAGAGGACAAACAGCTTGTCGCCCTTGATGCCAAAATGACATTTGATGATAACGCACTCTATCGCCACAAGAACTTTGAAGAACTCAGAGACTTGCATGAAGAAGATCCTGCCGAAATGGAAGCTGCCAAATTTGGTCTTAACTATATTTCGCTCGACGGAAACGTCGGCTGCATGGTTAACGGCGCAGGACTTGCCATGGCGACCATGGACGTCATCAAACTCGCTGGCGGCGAACCCGCAAACTTTTTAGACGTCGGCGGAGGAGCTTCTAAAGAAGCCGTCACCGAAGCCTTCAAACTCATCAGCAAAGATCAAAAGGTGAAAGCCATCCTGGTCAATATTTTTGGCGGCATCATGCGCTGCGATACGATCGCTACAGGAATCGTCGAGGCCATTAAGACCGTGGGTCTCAAGCTTCCGCTAGTTGTTCGATTGTCCGGAAACAACGCCGATGTCGGTCGGCAAATTCTCAAAGACTCCGGTCTCAAGGTCACCACAGCGGAGACTTTAGAAGAAGCTGCCCAAAAAACTGTGAGCGCCGTTAAGGGAGGACACTAAAATGTCGATTCTCATCAATAAGAATACCAAACTCATCGTCCAGGGCATCACAGGAAAATCCGGCTGGTCGCACGCCAAACTCTCCATCGATTACGGAACTCAACTCGTGGGAGGGGTCACTCCAGGAAAGGGGGGAACATTTATGGAAGAGGGAAAATACAAAGTTCCCGTCTTCAATACAGTGGCCGATGCTGTTAAAAAAACGGGCGCCAATGCGACTGTGATCTTTGTCCCTCCTCCTTTTGCAGCGGATGCGATTATGGAAGCTGCCTCGGCAGGCCTTAAGTTGATTGTCACCATTACTGAGGGAATTCCCGTCAATGATATGATTCCCGTTAAAGCGTTTCTCAAACAAAATCCAGATGTGCTACTCGTCGGCCCCAACTGCCCCGGTGTCACCACCATTGATGAATGTCGAATTGGGATTCAACCCGGAAACATTGGAAAAAAAGGAATCGTCGGAGTTCTTTCTCGATCGGGCACACTCACGTATGAGGCGGTCGATCAGGTTTCGCGAATGGGACTGGGAGCGACGACTTGCGTGGGTATCGGAGGAGATCCGATCCATGGAGCCGATTTTATTTCGATCCTCAAACTTTTCAAAGACGATCCTGAGACAAAGGGAATTATCATGATTGGCGAAATCGGAGGGGGCGAAGAAGAAGCCGCCGCCGAATGGATTGCCAAAAATCTGAAAAAACCCGTTGTGAGTTTTATTGCGGGCGCAACAGCTCCCAAAGGCAAGAGAATGGGACACGCGGGAGCGATTATTTCGGGGGGCAAAGGAACGGCTCAGGCGAAGATGGAAGCCCTCAAAAAGGCAGGAGTCAAAGTGGTGGCCGATCCCTCGCACCTTGGAAAGGCGATGAAAGAAGCTTTGGGCGTTTAAGCCTTGTCTGTTTTGAGGATTACGCTTCAGGTCCAGCCCAATTCAAAGAGGCCAGGACTTGAAAAGACTCCTGACGGAAAGTGGAAGCTTAAGATTTCAGCAAAGCCTGTCGACGGAGCTGCGAATGTCGCGGTCATTGAATTTTTGTCGCATTTTTTTGATTTAAACAAATCTTCGATTCGAATTTTCAAGGGCGAAAAGTCCAAACACAAAGTCATCGAGTTTGAATCCCAAAACTTGGACTCCATTCGAGAATATTTTGAATCGGCGACTTCTTAAGTTACTGAGCGCGTTTGAGTAGAGTGACTTGCTGAGTGGCCCACTTTACATTGCCTGCCGATTCCGCATCGTTTGAGACAATCGCGAGCACACTTTGCGCAGGAACAATCATCGTATGAGTAAATTCACTCACCTGATCCACTTCGTTCGTACGTGGCACAAAAATTCTTTTCACTAAAACCTGTTCATATCGTGCAGTGGTTGACTCTGGTTTGTAGACAAAAATATAAATTTTGAAGCCCAAGTCTCTCACCTCACGATGGACCCCGAGACTCAAATTCACTTGAGCAAAATCTCCTGCATCTCCTGGAATCAGGACTTTCGTATCCATCGCGATATCCTTCACTTCCTGAACACTCACTTTGCCAAGACTTCCATTGAGTCCAGGATCCCCTTTGTCTCCCTTTTCCCCGGGATCGCCCTCAGGACCCGCGGGTCCTTGCGGTCCTCTTTCTCCTGGGATTCCTCGTTCGCCTTGGGGCCCTACTGCTCCAGCGTCTCCCTTAGGTCCCTGAAGACCAGCCACAGAGCTGTTTTCAGAAGGATTCTGATTCGAGTTGGCTTGCTGAGAACCTCCCGATCCAGAACATGCCGTGGTCAAAACCAATGCACTGATCAAACTCATATATAAAGAGAGCCCGCTTTTCATAGATGCAACCTCCGCCTCGCTCCTGAGTAGAGCAATCCTCAAGCCAGCACCTCTATCTCCTAAGGGCTTGAGATCAATGAGGATTTGAATCGATGTTAGGAACGGCTACGCAAAAATGATTGGACCAAATTGGTCCCACTATCTGTTGATTCCCCCTGCCGTTAAAGGCTAGCTGAAAGCCCAAATGGCGGTTTCAACAAAGTCTCCAAACCCTCTCAGTCGCGATCGCCTCTACCAGGAAGCTTGCCGCTTCTTTTTGCCCACGACCGCCGAAGAAATGCGGTGGAAAGGCTGGGACCAACTCGATGTTCTTCTTATTTCTGGCGATGCCTACGTCGATCATCCCACATTTGGCGTTCCCTGTTTGGGACGCGTGCTCGAATCACTGGGACTGCGTGTAGGGATTATTGCGCAACCACGTTGGGATTCTCCTCAGGATTTTTTGGCTCTCGGACGTCCTCGACTATTTGTTGGCGTCTCCGCGGGGACCGTTGATTCGATGATCAACAATTATACCGCCAACAAAAAACCACGATCGGACGATATGTATTCCGAGGGTGGTCGCGGAGGAAACCGGCCTGATTACGCAAGCCTTGTATACTCGCGTCTCGCGCGAGAGGCCTTTCCAGAAACTCCTGTGATTATCGGTGGTGTCGAAGCCAGTCTCAGACGACTGGCACACTATGATTATTGGCAAAATAAAATTCGCCCCTCCATCTTGTCGGAGATGGTTGCGGATCTTCTTGTTTTTGGAATGGGCGAACGACAAAGTCGTGCCCTTGTTCAGGAACTTCAAAAAGCTTCTGAAGTGCAAAACGGCGCGGTCAGTCGATCTCATCCCTCGACACAAGAAGCTCTTTCCAAAATGAAGCGAGAGCGAGGGATTGCCTACGTCACCACTAAAGAAGAAGCGCGCACCCTTGAACCTCGACTCACGCTTCCCGCTTTTGAAGAAGTCCGCGATGATAAGAAAAAATTTGCCAAGGCCGCCTATTTTATTGAACGCGAAGCGAGCCCCTACAATGGAAATCGCCTCGTTCAGTATCATGGCAACAAAGCCGCCGTCATCAATCCTCCGGCTCTTCCTCTGACTACTCCCGAACTCGATAAAATCTACGAGCTCCCCTACACCAAACAAGCTCACCCTCGATACAAGGAGCGAATTCCTGCGGCCGAGATGATTCAGTTTTCAGTCAACTCCACTCGAGGATGTTTTGGCGGATGCTCCTTCTGCGCGATTACACTTCATCAAGGCCGTATTGTTCAATCTCGATCCGAAGAAAGCTTGCTGAAGGAAGTGGAGAATCTCAATCAGGTTCCGGGCTTTAAAGGAATAGTCAGCGATATTGGAGGTCCCACCGCCAATATGTATCAGCTGAGATGCAAGAGCCCTGAGATCCAGAGTAAATGTCGAAAGCTCTCCTGCGTTCACCCTCAAGTCTGCCCACATTTGCATACGGATCATGAGCCTCAAGTGAACCTTCTCGAAAAGGCTCGAAAGATTCCAGGTATTCGCAAAATTTCGGTCGCGTCTGGATTGAGATATGATCTTGCGCTCGCAGACAAAAAGGCCGGACATCAATACCTCAGAGATTTGATTCAGCATCATGTCGGAGGACACCTCAAAGTCGCGCCTGAGCATTTGGATGAGGAAGTTTTACATCTTATGAAGAAGCCAGGGCTTCGGGACTTCGATGAATTCGTAAATTATTTTGATCGCGTCTCGGCCGAAGTGGGCAAAGAACAATACATTGTGCCCTATTTCATCAGTGGATTTCCGGGCACCACTCACGAAAAAATGGAAAAAGTTCACGACTATCTTAAAAGCCGTGGATGGAATTTGCAGCAAGTTCAGGCTTTTATTCCCACACCCATGACTCTCGCGACGGCCATGTATTGGACCGGCTTAGATCCCGCCACACGAAAGCCTCTTTTTGTCGCAAAAACCTGGGAAGACCGTCGACTTCAGCAAGCACTCTTGCAACCCAAGAAAGAGCACAACAAGCGACTCGTCCAAAACTATCTCGACAAAAAGCGTAAATACGGGACCCCCAAAGACCAGCGCCCCACCACAGCCGTGTCTTCCAAGCCCTCCCAAAACCGCTCTATCCCGCGCCAAAAGCTAGGCCCTAAGCTTCTGCTAGATCAGCGATAAAGCCATTGCAGAGGGGTTAAAGGCCCATTAAAAGGACCTCCATGGAAAAAACACTCTCTATTGTCAAACCCGATGGCGTCCGACGTAATTTGGTCGGCGAAATTTTTAAAAGATTTGAATCCAACGGCCTCACGGTCGTAGCGATGAAGCGAGTCACCCTGACAAAGCCTCAGGCTGAGGGCTTTTATGCAGTTCATCGAGAGCGCCCCTTCTTTAAGTCTCTGGTCGAATCCATGACCAGCGGACCTGTGGTGATTTCTGTATTGCAGGGTGAAAACGCGATCAAAAAAAATCGCGAAATCATGGGTGCCACCAATCCCAAAGATGCTGCTCCTGGGACAATTCGTAAAGATTTTGCAGAGAGCATCGAAGCTAACACCGTTCACGGCTCTGACGCTCCCCAAACAGCTGCTTTTGAGATTCGACACTTTTTTAACTGTTTCGAATTGGAGCTTTGATTTTTTATGAATTTGGCAGCGAGTCCAAGCCTCGCTTCACTTCATCCCCCCTCCGCACGTCTTGATTTTTTTAATCTCGAAGTGGATGAGGCCATCCAGCAAGTGGGTTTGATTTGTGGCAAAAAGTTCCACGGCAATTCGTTTGCGACCTTTGTCTACAAGCATCGCATTTCTGATCCCCATTTGATGACTTCATTGCCCGCAGCGATTCGGCCGCAACTGACGGAGCTGATCGATCTCGATCCCCTTGCGATCAAAAAGCGCCTGGTTTCTAAGGATGGTACCGTTAAATTCTTGCTCGATGTCCCCACTCACAAAGGTTTTGAAGAAATTGAATGCGTTTATATTCCCGAAGCGGAACGCGTCACTTTGTGCGTGAGCTCTCAAGTGGGCTGCAAGATGGCCTGCAAATTCTGCCTCACCGCTCAGTTGGGATTCAAGGCCAGTCTCAAAGCAGGCGATATCGTCAAACAGGTTTGGACGGTCGAACAAGATCCCGAACTCAGACCCATCACCAATATCGTTTTTATGGGAATGGGTGAGCCCTTTGATAATTTTGAAGAAGTCAAAAAGGCCTGCCGAATTCTAACTCATGCCAAAGGACTCGACAAAAGTGCGCGACGAATCACTGTGTCGACTGTCGGGCACGTCGACAAAATTGATGCTCTCAAAAAAGAAGATCCCTTTAAACTCGCCGTTTCTTTGAATGCGAGCGACAACGTTACTCGCGATCATTTGATGCCCATCAATCGCAAGTATCCTATCGAGGATCTCATGCGCGCTTGCCAGGATTATGCCTATCGCACCAACAAGCGTGTCACGTTCGAATACATTTTGATGGCAGGAGTGAGTGATCGACTCGAAGACGCAAAGCGGCTTTCTCAGATCCTCAAAGGAATCCCCCTCAAACTCAATTTGATTCCATACAACGAAAGCCCCTTCACAGAATTCAAACGTCCAAGCGATGAACAGATTAACTTCTTCCACAAATATCTTTTGGATCGAGGTTTTGCTGTTTTTACTCGAAAGAACCGAGGCAATGATATTTTTGCTGCTTGCGGAATGCTCAAAAAGCAGGATGTAATCAAGGAATGATTGATTTAGGACTTTTGGTTCTCCGACTGGGTGCGGCCGGGATGATGATGACTCACGGTTTTGCAAAACTCATGAATTTTTCTGAGTATTCAGCGACCTTTCCTGATTTTTTTGGAATCGGAAGTCCTCTGACATTAGCCCTCGCCATTTTTGGCGAGTTTGTCTGTCCTCTCTTGATTATTCTTGGAGTTCTGACACGCCTCTCCTCATTTGCCACTTTGTTTACAATGGGTGTAGCCGCCTTTGTCGCTCATGCCGGTGATCCGTTTGAAAAGCGAGAAATGGCACTTCTTTATGGTCTGATTTTTCTGGTGATCTTCATTGTAGGACCCGGAAAAACGGCGCTTTGGAAGCCTGCGAAGCCCCTCTTACAATAAGATCATTTTTTAATTCTTCACCTGATTCAGAATCTCCCACTTCAAGTGGTGCCACGGACCATCTTCGAGTTGGCGATCTAGTTCGTGATACAAAAACTCACTCACTCTTACGGGGTCTTTGATTCGGCGATCGATGTGATCATTAAACGCCACATGCACGGCATCGCGGCCAGACATCTGATGGCACTGAGCACAAGACATCCGATTAAAGTTGATGGTACGTGCATCCATCCGTCTTGAATCTCTATAGGTTTGAGGCGTGACATCCTCAACCAAGGACAAGAGCTTGTCTCGCTTTGTCTTCGACGAGCGCCGGGCTTCATCCCGAAAGACCTGATTGTCCCAAGCCGTTGAGTAATATCCGAGGTCGACCCCTTCACGAACGATGCGAAGCGCCTCGAGTTCGCCCGAAGGTGAAAATGATTTACTCAGCATTCCAAAGACCCAAATTCCAGTCATGGAAGAGCTAAAACTTAAAGCCTGCAAACCTTGCTGGGTTTCGTGTTGAACAAAATCGAGCAAAGCCGAGGAATTGAGTCTCCCCGCTTCACGCTCGCCGATCAAATGATCCAGCCGAGCAAGAAAGGATTTGTGTTGGACCATACGATCCAATTCAGAAGCATAACGATCAACCGCATCAAATGACAAATGCACATAGAGTTGCTCGACGGGCTTATCGGGCGACTGACTATCCATGAGTTGGTAAACAAATCTCACTTGAGGAACTGCAACCTCCCCGTCCCAATGATGATCGGCCGCCTCTTCGTAGGGGCGAACAATCATCGCCACAAGTTTATAGAGTCGAGGATCCGAAACATCAGACTGAACATTGTGCATGGGGATGACTTGCAACCCTCGTGAATAAAAATTCTTCGAGCTCACTTGATTGAGATCCAATCCATCTTGTCCTGGCTCTGTGCTCAAATCATAATCGGCGACGGGTTCGCCATTCAAAAAATTGAGATACTTCTCATAACTCTCGGTCGGTACTAACGAATCCAGCGGGAGCTGCGATTGCAAAATTTCATCCGCATAAAAAATCAACTGACCGGGAGTTTTGAGGTGTTCGAGCGTCGGCTGAGGGCGCTCTTTGGTCATCCCATAGTGAGGGGCGATTCCGTCTTTGTAATACCAAAGAGAATTGGCAGCAGGCGAATACAGCTGCTTGAAGCGAGGATGATTTTTTTGACCAAACTCTTCTTTGACGAGCTTGAGGAGCCCAATTTTAAACTCATACTTGTTCAACAAATCGGCTGGAATATCGGCTGGTGTTCTAAACTTCTTCGCATACTTTTTGATGGCCTTTATGGGATCAAAACGCGGATCCGGATTGTGAGATCGATGCCTTCCGCACTCCGCATCGGGACGTGTTTTCTCAAAATAATCAAATCCAATATCGACGAGCTCATAACCTTGCGCACGTTCCTCCTGATAAAGCTCCGGAAAATCATCAATATGTCTGACCCAATATGCCGCTTTAACGACACAGCCTTCGGGAGTGGGAAGCTCCGAGTAGTGATCAATGTGTCTGTTCTTTTTGTCAAAAAAGGCAGGAATGAGCTGCCACCAACTCTGTTGATAGCCTTTTTGAAATATCGGATAAATCGGATCGGCGGTCCCTAGCCCCGTATCGTTAAAGAGGTAATTGAACTGAGGCTGCCAAAAGCCAAAGTTCTGCTCAAAGTAGGTGCGCATATCATAGACAGATCCCGGTCGAAGCGTGACGTAGTTGCTCTCAACGATCTTGGCGATCCAATGATGCTGAACAACAGCTAAAGACCAGTCCGCCTGAGTAGAGCTTGGAAGTAGCCCAACCATCAAAACCAAAACTCTCCACTTACCCTTCAGCATTTGAGTCGATCTCCCTCACCCTTAAGAATGCCCGAGAATGAGACGCGGAGATAGAAACAGCGTCAGACGCGCTGCACTAATAGACCAGTCACGGCTGAACAAGCACCTGTAGGATCAGTTTCGGGTAAAATGGAGACTTATGTCCTATACAGTTCTTTACGGGCTCTTTGCGCTGACTTCTTTGCTGTTGTTTAACAGCTTAGTCGTTATGTCGCGCCTCGCCCGGCAAGCCAAAGAGCCTCCCAAGGATTCGGATTTTGAGCAGCTCCTGGCCGAAAAAAAGAACCTAGAAATCGAGTTCGAAGGCAAAAAGCACGAACTCGACGATACCCAAAAACAACTCAAGATTTTGGAGGAGAAAGTTCAAAAAACCGAAGATACCCTTCAACAAAAGCTGACGGAGCTTCAGGCGCTCAAAAACGCCCAAGGCACCCCTCCCACACAACCTGGAGCCGCTCCAGCCCCTTCAGCCTAACTTTAAGGACAAAGCCGAGCCTATCGGATTGACCCCTTGAAGGGAGATTGGTTAGTTTGTTTTCAAGAAGTAGTCATGGAGCCACGATCTTTTAAATATCGATCAATTGGATTGCGAAGACTGATCTTGGCGCTGAGCCAGATCATCTCAAAGCTCCTTTCTCCGCTTCGAAAACAAAGTTTGAGTTCATCTCATCTTGATCAAGATCAACAACAGACGTTAGTTCGTGCGCCCTTATTGATGGCGACCGGCCTCAAAGTCTGTGAGCGAGGTTCATCGTGTCTAAAGAAATTCTTATTAATTCTACCCCCCAAGAAACCCGAATTGCCCTTCTGGAAAACAAGAAGGTTGCTGAGTTCTTTTTCGAACGTAATGCCGATAAAGGCATTATAGGAAACGTATACAAGGGAAAAGTCGTTCGTGTTCTGCCGGGAATGCAAGCCGCCTTCGTGGACATTGGTCATGAACGAGCTGCCTTTTTGTACGCGGGAGACTTTTTAAAGACCAAGCACAACGTCGAAGACATCGAAGAGGAAGAAGAGAATTTTGACCGTCGAGAAGCGCGACGTCGACGCCGTACTTCAGAAGAAATCCCCCCCATTCAGAGCCTCGTTCGAGAAGGCCAGGAGATCATGGTTCAAGTGGCGAAAGGCCCTATTGGCACTAAGGGAGCTCGATTGACCTGTCATGTGAGCCTCCCCGGTCGATACTTGGTTTTTATGCCAAGCCTCAAACACAATGGGGTGAGCCGCAAGATCGAAAGCTTTGATTTACGCAAAAAACTCAAACGCATCATCGATGGTTTTAAGAGCAAAGAGGGCGGTTTCATTGTTCGCACCGCTGCTTCCTCCGGAATTGCTGAGCGAGGTATCCGCGCAGACGTCGAGTATCTCTTAAGCCTTTGGCATCGTATTGAGCGAAAATACAATACAGCGGGTGCACCTGTTCTTTTGCATTATGACCTCGATCTGACGACTCGATTGATTCGAGATTATTTGGATGAGGACATCGAGAGATTCGTCGTTGATTCTCAGCAAGAGCATCGACGAGTGCTTAAGTTTATTAGAAATTTCAATCCCGAGCTGCGCAACAAAGTTGAGCTTCATAACGAAGCCTTCCCTCTCTTTGATCGCTTTGGCATAGAGCAAGAAATCAACAAAGCTCTCGGAAAGCGCGTCTGGCTCAAAAGCGGCGGCTACTTAGTCATTGAAAGCACCGAAGCCCTGACCTCTATCGACGTCAACACCGGTCGATTTGTGGGCAAAAAGACTCTGGAAGAAACCATCCTGAGAACCAATATCGAAGCAGCCGAAGAAATTGTAAAACAGCTTCGGATTCGAAATATCGGTGGAATCATCATCATCGATTTTATCGATATGGAAAAAGACTCCTCGAAGGAGCAGGTCTACCGCTATTTGGACTCTCTTTTGAGAGAAGACAAATCTAAGACAACGATCTTAAAAATTTCGCATCTCGGACTCGTTGAAATGACTCGAAAACGAACGCGTGAGTCGATTATCCGATATATGTGCGAGTCTTGCCCGACGTGCGACGGCAAAGGTCATGTCAAATCTCGAGTGGTCATTGCTCACCAAGTTTTGAGAGATATCCGACGCGAGCTTCCCTTTCATGATGAAGACCATCTTCACATCACGGTGCATCCTGATGTGTATACGATGCTCAAGGAACATGAAGGAGACACCATCGTCGCCCTCGAAAAGCACTATCAAAAGGGAATCAAGATTCAGGCCGACCCTAGTTTCCACATCGAACAAATTGCTCTCAGCATCAACAAGGCCAAGCAGCGCGAACGCATGGCCGCGATTCTTCCTGGAAAGAGAACAGACTACGAAGTCCCTGGGGATGAAGACGACGATACGGCTGAGTACGAAGCGGACTTGCGCGCGATCGAAGACGAAAAGCGACGACGCGCGGCTGCTGCCATGCCGGTCACGCCTGAAATTGGAACTGTTGAAACAGTCTCTGCGGACGGCGAAACGGATGACGATGTTCATGTTGCCGATGTTCCGGATGAAATTGAAGCCCCTGTGATTCGAAGTAAGACTGAGGTCTCTTCCGATGATGATACAGAAGCGGACTCCGATACGACGGATGATGATGATCAAAAGCAGACGAATTCAAACTAACGCTTTCAGCGCTTCGTTTGGTTACGGACAAAACTCAGACGTAGAATCATAATCGGTATAGGTCACCGGCGCACTGCAATCGCCGCACGCTCGACCTCGGTAGACCTGAACTTGCTGCCCATTTTGAGATTTGAGCAGATCAGCTGTCAGTGCCACGCCCGGAAACTTCATGCACGCATATCCAATTACAAACCAAGGCTCACCGGACTGAGCACGCCTTAAAAGTTCAACAATGATGGTCGTATCTGTTTTGCCGAGAGGTATTCCCGCCAAATCCAAACTCGCCGCCTGAAACGAAAACCCGCCTTGCACCGCGGTCTCCCAACGAGGGGCCGAGGCCGCATTGACAGGAACAGCCACCGTCGGTCGCACACTCACCACCTGCCGGCCGTTTAAGGTTCGACTGGGATAGGTATACATCAAGCGAACAGTCAGCTGCTCGCCCGCACTCGTCGCTTCATTCACCGCATCGAGCGCATCCGCACCACTCGCGGCGGGATCATCCAGTTTGAGTACGATCGAAATACTGGCCGTATCCTCAGCACAGGCGATGACAAAAAATATTCCTAGGGTCGCGACCAGAATCTGGATTCCTACTGCATTTGCTCTCAAGAAATTTTTCACAATTTCCTTTCTTCCCTTGCTGGCCCTATCTCTAAAATCGAAAGCACTTATTTTGGTTCGTCAGTGGGTCCTCACTGGATCCCGAAAACGCGGTGTTCGAAGACGTAAAACTCAACTGCTCCGAAACCGCCGAAGTCGTCGGATGAATAAACTTGCGATTATCCACTTTGGCAGCCGCTAAATGAAAACACCGCGAACCCACGGCCTGAGTGAGATCAAAAAAACTGATGATAAAAACATAGCCATCATTGGCATCCGGCAAAGTCATGGGATTCGTGCTGTAAACCGAAGGAATCGCCCCCGCCTGAAGACTGTTTGGAAGTAGTGTCGTCAGAGTCGAAGACAAACTCGATGACGAAACAGACGTACACGAATCATAAGCCGAAGGCAGACTGCCCGAATCCGTGTCGGCCGGAAGCCATCCGAGATATTTTCCGCAGGCCAAGAGGGCCGAAGGATTGGTTCCAAAATTAATGCTTTCATCAAAGTCATCTCTGACTTGGCCTGTAGGACCCAATCCCACAATGACGATCAGATCAGGGCTTCCACTACTCATCTGAAACCGAGCGGTCAGAACTTTATCGTTTCCCCCGCAGCTCAACAGGCTAAAAACCGCTAAAATCGCTCCAAAATGCCAATATCTCCACCGCATCCTTGTTCTTCCCAACATACCCCCCTTTCTAAGTCCTGAAAAGCCTTCAGGTTTAAGGGCTTCCCAGGCCCTAACGCGTCAGGACAAACCAGAAATTAGAGCTTTTTTTAGCACGCAAAATGAGGTTAAAAGCATTCCTATGTTTGCAGTGATTGATACCCTTGGCCGTCAGTACAAAGTAAGTGTCGGCGATATTATTAAAGTTGATCGAGTTCAGGATTCTCAGGGCGCTGATGCGACCGAAGGTTCCAAAATTACTTTTACGAATGTTCTTCTTGTCGGCACTCCCGAGCAAGTGGCTGTCGGCACTCCCTTAGTGAAGGGTGCAACGGTTGTTGGTAAAGTGGTCGAACAAGGCAAAGACAAAAAAGTAATCGCGTTCAAGAAAAAGCGTCGCAAAGGTTACACACGAAAAGTGGGATTCCGACGTTGTTTCACGACCATTCAGATTGAGGAGATCAAGGCTGCTTAATTTTTGTTAAGCGCAGGATCTTAAGTTTTGAGGAGTTTGAAAAATGGCACATAAAAAAGCAGGTGGAAGTACAAGAAACGGACGAGATTCAAATCCTCAATACCGTGGAATCAAAAAATTCGGTGGTGAATTTGTTCGAGCAGGAAACATTTTGGTTCGCCAAGTCGGCACCAAAATCCATCCAGGATCTAATGTAGGTCTCGGCAGTGATTATACGATCTTTGCAAAGATCGATGGCCGAGTGAGCTATGATCGATGGGGTCGAGATCGCACGCGCGTCTCTGTCTTACCCGCGCCCGCTGTCGCCTAAATTTTTTCTAAGGCTTGTATAATTTTCTGTAAGAGGTAGAGAGCGCTGACTCTCTGAGTTTGTTTGTATGTTGAGATTCATCGACGAGGTTGAGATTCGTGTTTCGGGCGGTGCAGGCGGTAACGGCTGCATGAGCTTTCGACGCGAAAAGTTCATCCCCAAAGGTGGTCCCGATGGGGGGGATGGAGGCCGCGGTGGATCTGTCTACTTTGAAGCTTCTCATGACGTTCAAACTCTCATCGATTACCGCTACCAACGAGATTATCGAGCCCCCAACGGCGAAAAAGGTCATGGAGCGCAGTGCTACGGCAAAGCTGGTGAGGACATCGTTCTTAAAGTTCCCGTAGGGACCCGAGTCATTTCGAGTGACGGAAGCATTGATTTTGACCTCGTCGAAGCGGGTCAGCGAGTCCTTGTGGCGAGCGGCGGCAAGGGCGGCCTAGGAAATTTGCATTTTAAGAGCTCTACAAACCAAGCTCCCAGACAATCGACCCCTGGAGAGCCAGGGCAATCCCACGACCTCCATCTTGAGCTCAAGGTTTTGAGCGATATTGGTCTTGTGGGATTTCCAAACGCAGGAAAAAGCACACTACTCAATGCGCTCACAGCGGCTCACTCAAAAGTGGGGGCTTATCCCTTCACGACACTAGCCCCTCATTTAGGAGTCATTCCGGGCGAGCCTCCCCTCATCTTGGCGGATATTCCAGGGCTAATCGAAGGAGCGCACGAAGGGGTTGGACTTGGAATTCAGTTTTTGAAGCATATTTCGAGATCTTTTGGTCTCTTGTTTTTGCTCTCCTTTGATCCCCACAAGCCTCTCTCTCGACAGTATGGAATTCTGATCGATGAGATCCGGGCCTTTGATCGAAGCCTTCTCGATAGACCTCGGATTATTGTGGTGAACAAAAGCGATCTCCTCAGTGCTCCAGAGGTAGAAGAAGAGATCAAAGACCTTTGGAATGCCGAATGGCAGGGCTTTGCCGAAAGCCACCCTGAAGCCCTTTTAATCTCTGCGCAGGATCAGTCCGGACTAAAGGAACTGGCCTCACAAATGAGAAGTGTTCTTCTGACGCATTGCAAACTCGATACGCCCTTGAAAGAGCCAGCCAGATTGGTATCCTAAGGGTGTTGATCAAACACATTCGCGCTAGCCTCAATTTTTGCTCCGCAGCATTCTTCATCAGTTTAAGTCCGCTTTTATCTTTTGCCGAAGGTCTTGGAAGTTTAGAAAAAACTTCTTACCGAATTGAGGAACGAACAAAACTCATCCTCGATGGATCCGCCGAAGCGAGCGAAATCGAACGCTCGAGCGAAACAGTCAATCGCCTGACCTACGTGGATTCGGAAAACTTTAGAGCCAAACGAGAACTCCCTTTCAAAAAGGCGAGTCGTGAGATTCTCAAAGAAGCGGGAACATTTTTTACAATGAGTGCGACCAACAAAAAGTCGCCGACTCAGATTTTGCCAGGGCCCGGCTTTTGGGAAGAAATTGCTCTTTCGCCTCTTCAGATGGCCAAGTCTTGGTCACTCGCAGATGGCGGCGAGAGTCTGGATGATTTTTTGGATCGTATGCGAAAAGTCAAAGAACCCCTCAAAAACATTGAAGGGGATCGCATCGAAGTGACTGTCCTTGAGAATGGCGGTCTACGACTGACATTTATTGGAAAGCTTTTGCACGAAAAGACCAAGGTGAAGATAGAGAGCCAGTGGGAGCTCAAAGATCTTGGAAAAGTAAATTTGGAAAGCTTGAGCACATCGCTCATGAAGGCTTCATGATGAGGGAGAGCGGCCACTGACACCCAAATCTGCCAAGAAGATTGGAATTTTTGGAGGTTCATTTGACCCCCCCCACATTGCTCATATCGAAGTTCTCAAATCTGCGCTCAAAAACTTTAAGCTGAGCAGGATCATCGTTGTTCCTTCGAAGTATCCTCCTGGAAAAAGTCCCGAAGCCTCCTTTGAATTGAGAATCGATTGGTGTCGTCGGCTCTTCAAATCCATGAAGACTGTAGAAGTTTCAAACTATGAACAAAATTCTTCGCAGACCGTGTTTGCCAAAGAAGTTTTTTCGCATTTTGCACTCAGTGATCCCAAGGCCCAGTGCTTTTGGATTTTAGGTGAAGATAATTTTAAGTCGCTCCCCTACTGGAAAGATATTGATTCGTATGCAAAGTCCCTCATTTGGTTGGTGTTTCCGCGAACCCAAGAAGCTAAGCCTTCGGGACTGCTCAGCAAGCGGCTTCTGCGGGGCTCTTGTGCTTATCACTGGACAAAGGGGCATCGCCAGGTTCAAGTTGCATCGCATTTGATTCGAGAGGCCTTGCAAAGCAAGCAAGGTGTCGCTCGAGTCTTAAAATGGATTCCCGCATCGATTCTCAAGTCGGTCCGAGAAGCCTATAAACCCAAAGATAGAAAGCCAGGAGGAAAGATAGATTGAACGCGCCGGAACGAAATCCTAGTCAAGAACTCGCCCAATGGATTGGACAACTTTTGGATCGCAAAGGGGGTCTCAATATTCAGATTCTCGATGTTCGAGATCACTCCTCTATTACTGATTTCATGGTGATCGCGACAGGAACAAGCAGCCGACACATTCAAACCCTCATGGAAGCTCCTTGCATGGAAATGAAGAAAAATGGATTTCCTGCCCTTCAGGTCGAAGGAGGGGGAACCAACTGGGTGGTGGCTGATTTTGGCGACGTGATTTTGCATGTTTTTGATGAGGCCACTCGACGTCATTATGATTTGGAAGGCCTCTGGCAGAGTGCCCGAAAGATTGAGTGGGACACTCGCAAGCAAAGCCCGATTAAAATCGTCTCTCTGTAATTTTTGTGATCCGCGTCACCTCATTTGGAAAACTCAAGCATCCCGAACGTGACGCCCTGATGGAACGCACTCGATCGATGGTTCCTATTGAGTGGGTCGAGATTCCCCTCAAAAAATCTCCAAGCACTCGAAGTCTCGAACTTTTGCCCGAGGAGAGTAAATTTCTTAAGGACCTAGGTCGTTCGGAGTTTTATCTGCTCGACGATGCTGGCCAAGAAATGGCTTCGCCTCAATTGGCTCAATGGTTGTTTAAGGGAGGGCACCGCCATTTAGTGGTGGGCCCCGCGATCGGTTGGCACTCAGAGTTTAAAACGCGCGCCAAAGGATCTCTCAGTCTTTCGAGGCTCACTTTTACGCATGGATTGGCTCAGCTTGTTTTAGCAGAAAGCCTGTATCGATCGGCCTGTATTTTTAAAGGCCACCCTTTTGTGAAATAGAAAAAGTATCCTCTTCGGGATACATGGAATCAATCACGGAGCGAAACTTATCCTGAATCACTCGACGTTTGAGCTTCATTGTCGGCGTCAGCTCGCCAGAATCTACGCCAAACGATTGATCCAAAATTCTAAAATCCTTGATGGTCGAATACTGGGGCAATGTCCGATTGAGTTCGGTGAGGTTCTCTCGCAATCGAGCCTGCAATAGAGGACTGGAGGCGCAATCTTTGAGCGTCGTCCATTTTTGGCCCCGCGCTTCTCCCCAAGACCGAGCGACCTCAAAACTCGGCACAATCAAAGCCGTCACATACTTGCGTCCGTCGCCGACCACACACGAAAATTCCACCAAGGGATCCTTTTTGAGAGCGTTTTCGATGGGCTGAGGAGCGACGAATTTGCCTCCACTTGTTTTGAGGAGTTCTTTTTTGCGATCGGTAATCTTTAAAAAACCCTCAGAATCAATCTCCCCCACGTCCCCCGTCATATACCAACCGTCAGGAGTAAATACCTCGGCCGTCGCATCGTCTCGACGATAGTACCCCTTCATCACCTGAGGTCCGCGGACCAGAATCTCGCCATCTTCAGCAATTTTAAACTCTGTTCCCTGAAAAGCTTGCCCCACTGTCCCAAACTTAAATCGATTCACTCGATTGACGGCCAGGATACAAGTTTCAGAAATCCCGTATCCTTCTAAAATTGTGAAGCCTGCACGAAAAAAGAATTGCTGAATATCCGTTGAAATCGGTGCACCGCCACTGACAAATAGCTCTGCTCTTCCTCCGGTGACGGCTCGAATCTTTTTGAAGACCAAAAAATCCGCTAAGTCATAGAGAATTCCCCACGTCAGTGGGAGCGCCGCTCCTCGAATTCGATATTCAAATGTTTTTTCTCCCACAGACTGAGCCCAATAAAAGAGGCTGCGCCTCAACGCAGAAGCATTTTTGATGCGTTCATTGATTCGCGCATACATTTTTTCGAAGATGCGGGGAACCGCCGTCATGAGATGAGGCCGAACTTCTTGGAGATTATCGATGAGGCGCTCAATGCTCTCGGCAAAATAAATCTTAAGCGCGGATACCACCATGAGATTATGCATCGCCCGCTCATAAATATGACTCAAGGGCAAAAATGAAATCGTGGTTTTGCGTTCCTGAATGGGCATCGCCTCTACAATCATTCGCAAATTGGATACGAGATTGTGGTGCGAAATCATCACTCCTTTGGGCTCACCCGTCGTGCCAGAAGTGTACAACAGAATTGCCAAGTCTTCGGGTGAGATCTGAGCCAAAAGCTTCTGGGCTTCTTCCTCATCAAGATTCCGTTCGAGGAACTCCTGTCGATCGACAAACTTCACATTGGCTGGCGTGGAGCGATTTTGGATTGAGTCCCAAGCCACGATGTATTTGAGAGACTGAAGATTCTGAAGGGAATCGAGTTTTCGAAGCATGGCCTCATTAGAAATGAAGAGCACACTCCCTTGCGACTCATCCAAAATGTATCGAATCTGTTCTGCTGTATTTGTCGTGTAAATGGCAGCCGTCGCTCCACCAAGCCACTGAGCCGCATAATCGGTCAAAATCCACTCAAAGCGGTTTTCAGAGAAAATAACAATTTTATCGCCTTTTTTAAATCCGAGCCGGCGCAGCCCCGCCATCGCTTTGAGGACGTGGTCCAGAGCCGTCTTGAAGGTGATCGCCTCCCACTGACCGTTTTTTTTGGTGAAAAAAACTTCGTAGTCCGGAGTTCTCTTCGCTCGACGATAAAAGATTTCAGGAAGCGTTGTTCCATCAATCTGAATGGGCTTCCACGTCGTCTGCATAAAACCCTTAGAGGGACTCCGCGACGAGTTCGGCAAGATCCCTGACGCGCACATCTTCTCGTCCTTTGGCTTTGAGACCATCCGTAATCATCGTCATACAAAAGGGACAAGAGACGGCGACATCTTTGGTCTCTGTCTTCAAAATCTCTTCAGCACGACTGTGGTTAATTCGACTTCCCGTCTTCTCTTCGAGCCACATTCGTCCGCCACCCGCTCCACAACAAAATCCTTGAGCTTTAGAACGCGACATTTCGACGGGCGCGGTCTCACTCACTCCTTTGAGGATTTCTCGAGGGGCTTGATAGATGCCGTTATAGCGTCCGATGTAACAGGAATCATGAAAGGTGACGGAAGGCGTCGACTTCTTTGTCGGCTTCAAAAATCCTTTCGCCAACAGATCGGCGATGTACTGACTATGATGATGAACTTCGTAGTTTCCGCCCAAATCCGGATACTCATTTTTGAGTGTATTGAAGCAGTGCGGACAAGAAGTGAGAATTTTTTTGACCCCTTTTGATTCTAAGACATCCTTATTGGCCGTCATCATCTGCTGCGCCAGATACTCGTTTCCGAGTCGACGCGCGGTTTCTCCGTTACACTTTTCTTCTTTTCCTAAGACACCGAATTTAATTCCAGCGGATTGCAAAATTTTGCATGTGGCATCCACAACTTTCTTAGCCCTGTCATCAAAACTTCCAGCGCACCCAATATAATAGAGAAACTCATGTTGGCTAGAATCATACGAAGGTATGCCCTTTTCGATAAGCCAGTCTTGACGAGACTGCTCCGCCAATCCCCAAGGATTCGAACTCGTCTCCCAATTCCTAAAGGCATTCGTCGCCTCTTCAGGATTTGAGCCTTTGTTCAATACCAAGGCGCGGCGCATATCGACGATAGAATCCACATGATCAATCATGACGGGGCACGCTTCGACACAGGCGCCGCAGGTTGTACAATCCCAGATAAACTCATCCGAAAACACAGCGGGAACCAATTCTTGCTGCACCAAAGCGCGATCGCTTTCTGACAACTTCGCCAAATCTTCTTCGCGACCTCCGAGTTTTTTCCACTGAATCATTGCAGGCCCTCGTGCCGAAATCGCAGCCCGTGACTCGATCATGAGGGTCTTTGGCCTCAAGGCTTTGCCTGTCTGAGTGGTCGGACAAAACTCATTACAGCGGCCACATTCTGTACAGGCAAAGGAGTCCAAAATATTCTTCCATGTCCATTCAGTCGTGTTTTGAACCCCAAAAGTCGTCACCGTCTCGTCACTCAAATCAGGAGTCGACAATCGGCCGCGAGGTTCGGTCTTAGAAAACCAAACATTGGGGGCCGCTGCCGCCACATGAAGGTGCTTTGAAAAAGGCAGATAATTCAAAAAGAGCATCACAATTCCCAAATGGGCCCACCAAAAGAAATAGTAAGCCAAATCACCCGATGCAGCCTCTGGCCACCACGAAGCAATCCATTCAGAAACCGGTTTGTAACTCGCAAAAGTATCTACGCCTTGATGAATTCCAATCGCATGAGTGATGAGATTGGTCGTTACGAGTCCTGTAATCAGGCTCAAAATAAAATAAGCATCTCCCTTTGATTTTCCCGAATTGTCCGCCATCCGCGCGGGCTTAACAACAATCCGACGATAAAATGACAGCACGAGTGCGACAAAAACCAAGGTATTCATCATGTCCTGGCTCAGGCAAAAGGCGCCGTACAAAGAGTCCGGCAGGATCGCGCTGTAATGAAAGCCCACAAGGCCGTAAAGCATCCACTCGGCTGTTCCTAGGGTAAGAATAATGAACCCCCAAAAAATAATCAGATGCAATAATCCAGCCACGGGCTGACGCAACAACTTGTCGTGCCCCATGACCTGGGCCGCGAATATTTTGAGACGCTCAAAATTATTTTGAAATCGATCTTTGGCTTTGCCGAGCTGAATGATCTTAAAAATTTTATAAAAGTTCCAGGCCGCAACGATGTGGGCCACCAACAAGAAAATCGCAACAGCGATATGAAAACTACTCAATTTTTAGATCCCCCAAAAACATCCCCAAAGGAGTCTTAAGACCCCTTCAGTTTTTTCACCTCTTGATTGATCAAGGGCGCCAGTTCAAACAAATCGCCAACGACACCGTAGTTCGCTTTAGAAAAAATGGGTGCATTGGGGTCCTTATTGATCGCCACGATGACTTTGCTCGTGCGCATCCCTGCCAAATGCTGAATCGCTCCACTAATCCCAAAAGCCAGATACAAATTCGGATTCACGGTTTTTCCCGTCTGACCGACTTGCATATCATGAGAGGCCAACCCCTCGTCGACTGCAGCACGAGACGCTCCCACTGCAGCACCTAGCGAGTCTCCTAAATCAAAAAGAATTTTAAAATTATCTTTGGTCTTTAAGGATCTGCCGCCGCTAACGATAATGCTCGCCTCCGTCAAATCAGGGCGATCAGAAGTCCCGGCCGTTGAGCTCAAATATTTGAGAGGAGAATTGGCAAAGTCATAAGACGCCGCAAACTCCGTCACTTTGCCGGCTGCTCCCAAATTTCCTTCAGGAAGTGAATTTGGGCGAAGCGAGGCAAAAGAAATTTCGGCAGCTTCAAAACTCACATCTGCTAAGGCTTTGCCTGCAAAAAATGGACGGCGTGCTTTGGCGTCAGGCTCTATCTTCAAATCAACGCAATCCGCTGCAATCGGTCCATCAAATCGCGCGGCGAGTCGTGGCAGCAAGTCCTTCCCCAAACTCGAAGCTGAAGCGCAAACCCACTGTGGTTTTTGTGCTTGAATCACAGCTTCTGCGGCAGCGGCATACGCCAGTGGATGATAAGAATCAAAAGCTGAGTCTTTTACCCAAAAAACTTCTTTGACACCTTTTGCAGCCAATTGATCAGCCGCCGCTTTGGCCTGCGATCCAAAGAGTATCGCCACCACTTCGCAAGAAGCCGCTGCGGTCAATAGTTCTAGGCTCGCCTTTTTGATCTGACCCTTTTTATGTTCTGCAATAATTAAAACTTTTTTTGCCATTTCAATTCTCCCTAAATGACTTTGGCTTCTGAATGCAAAAGGCGAACCAGTTCGGCCGCTTGCTGTGCTGGCTCTCCAGTGACCATTTTGACTTGTCCGCGTTCTGGAGGCAGACCCCAATTGGAATATTTAACGCCCACCTTCACTGCCGAAAGAGGAACTTCTTTGAGTTCTTTTTTGGCTGCCGCTCGAATTCCCGGCAATGAGGCTAATCTCATTTTGTTCAAGCCCTTGTTGGCGGTCAAAAGTGCTGGAAGCTTGACCGTATAAACATCTTTCATTCCCCCCTCAACGTCTCGCTCCACTTTGACCGAGGCCGTGCCTTCAAATTCACATTTTGCCACCACGGCCACATGGGGCATCTTGAGACGTTCTGCCACCATCACTGCGACCGCGTGAGAATCCGAGTCCACGGCTTGCTTCCCTGCAAAAATAAGATGAAAGTTTTCGGACTTACAGGCTTCTGCGAGCGCCTGTGAAATACTGCGAGCATCGGTGGCTGCCTTTGCATTGTCCACAATGTGGATGCCACGATCCACGCCCACCGCAAAAGCATCTCTGAGGGCTTTAGACGCCGCTGTCGGGCCCAAACAAACTCCCACAATCTCTGCTGCAGCTCCAGACTTGGCCCAAAGTTCTTTGGTCTTTATCGCTTCTTCGATAGCAAACTCATCATAGGGATTGATGACATACTTGATTTCGCCTTCATCAATCGCATCCCCTTTGAGTTGAATCTTTGAATTCGTGTCAGGAACAAACTTAACTAAAACCCCGATTTTCAAGCTCATAGACCCAAAAATAGCTGTCTGAGCCCCTTGGGGTAAAGACTAAAAGCAAAGGATTCTGGCACTTTAGGGCATTAAATCTCGGCGACCGATCTGAATCATGAAATCGCCCTGGACGAGCTCTAATCGATCCACCTGCATGACGTTTGAAAATATCTCGAGAGAAGGGAGTCCACCGACGCGTGAGAGCAAATCGGCCATCACAGAGTTGAGGGGCTGATGCGCAACATCGAGACGACGCTGAATAGGTGTCGTCAGCATGCCAGCCTGAACAGAGTCCCACTCTACAGGCTCAAATGCGAGGGAGATGATCGAGCCGTCCTCTGTTCGCTTTAGGGCAAGCTTTGGGCTGACTCTTCCTTCTGCTGTCACATCATAACCGAAGATATTTTTGAGATCCAAAAACGACAGGGCCACGGCCGCCACATCACTCAGATTTACCGCGGGCATAAAGTCCTCGGTCTTTTTGGGTTCGACGAGACGATTGAGCTTGTCATCTTCCTTTTGAGAATCAAACAATCGCGCCAAGAGCTTGACCACGGGAGTGAGAAGAATCCGGGCCTTTCCTGAACGAGAACGCGCCACAATTTTAAACAGGATTTCATTGTTCACCGTCAAAAATGGAGCTCTCTCCACATCGATGGTGTCCCATGGGCCAAAGACCGTCGGAAAATGAAGGCGAAGCATTTCCGCCCAATCGATTTTTCGAAGTAAGTCGTTGATCGCGCTTCGGTGCAACTGAAACACGACAGAATCAGGGGCGGCCTCCAGCCACGTCAGTACTTCGCTATTGATTCGACCCGGCATCAGGAGGTCAGAAGCGCCTGCGATTTCGGAACTATAAAAAACAATTCGTAGCAAATCCTTAACGAGAGGCTGGTCACTTTGAGTCGAGACCATCTCCACCTTAGAAACCTGCAAAGGAATCTGAAAGTCGCGGTCCACATTCTGACCCCGATTGGTCGACCACTCCTGCGGGCCGGTAGTGAGCGGCACTTCTTTATGGGATGGCAATCTCAGGACATAGCGCATGGCTTCATCCATCAAGAATTCGTTCAAACTTCCAATCCCTTGAGCATACCAATCAGCCGCCTTCAATTGTTCTGCGGGACGATTCGCGCTCGCGATACAAGACTCATCAATAAATCGGACAATGGCCTCTTGTTTGCGAGACTCAAAACCCATTTGTCCCACAAGATTTTTCCAATCCATGAGCGACTCCACGTCCGCCACCGGGCATTGAGGAATCTGTGAGAGCAATTGATGATATTGGGGAATCCAAGCAAACTCCTGCTTGAGATCTTCGGCCACACCAAATCTCTGGCGCAAAATAAGCGAGGCTTTGGAAGGAGCCATCAACTCTCGCAAGCCCGAACTCATAGCTTCGAAGGAAGATCTGCCATGCAAAACAGAGATGAGGGTCGAAAAAATTCGCTCTTCCAGATCGGCCCCCAGAATTTGCCCCACATTCAGAATAATATCATCGAGCGTTTGGCGATGAGCGCGTACTGCCTCGTTAATTTTGGGGATGTTCTCTTCGGTAATTTTTTTGAGATTATCCGAAATCATTTTTTCGAGGGGTTCTTTGAGAAACTTTCCAAGATCCATCATCAGTGAAAGTGCTTTTTCTTCGATGTCTCCGATTTCCAGGATCGCCCGCTCCAATCGCCCCCGGACCTCTGAAGTATCTAAGAATGCTGCGAGCTTCTCTTGAAAGAACCCCGTCTGCATTCGACCGAGCTGCTTAAAATAGACTTCTTGTTTGGATTCTAAATAGCCTTTGAGAATCTCCGAAATCTTGAGGTCTCGATCAATTCCTGAGCCCCAACCAAAAATTCTGGCCAAAAGCTCTGTCGCTTCTGAGCGAGCGGTGACACCTCGCACTTGAACTCCGCTGATCTTGAGGTTGCCGAGGGTGTGTTCGACTGAGCGAAGTCCGATTTCTAGTTTTTCTCGATTGGCTGAAAGACAGAGATCGAGGCCGAGCTTCATCATTGCACCCTTTGTGGCATCCACCTGAGTGACCAGGGACTCCACGGATAAAGTCTCCGAGAGCTTCTTCATCTGAGCTGAGATCTTAAAGCCCTCGCCTCGAATAGGAATCATCCCTTTGACCTTGGCCCCCGCCTCTGCAGAGAAGAGGTAATTGCCTTTACAAGTCGGCTCTTGGTTCGAAAAGTCCCTCAATCTAAACTCAACACTCTCCATCGGAATGCGACCGACTCGCAGCTTTCCACTGATCCCAAGACTCGCCTTTTCAATCAAAGCAAGACCGCCAAACCAGTTGGTATAGAGCTCCACATTCTGATCCACTTTCATTTGGGAAACGGCGCCTTCTTTTGAATCAAAGGGGATTTGAACTTCTAGGTCCTGAAGTCGAGCCCCGAGAACTTTTTGCATTTGCATTTCGACAAAGGCCTGCAACTCCTGCGTCAAGTCAGCTTGAGCTTTGGGTCCGATCAAAAATTCTCGTAAAACTTGAGCGTTTCGAAGCAACATATCGAGCGAAGGACGATTGCCTTTGAGCCATCGATCGCGCACTCGGACTTCGAGCGCACGAATATAGAGTCCTTCGAGATTTGTTTTTAAAGCATCCAAACGAAAGGAGAGTGCATGTGAAACCGCAAGATCCGCAGCCGCTTCGAGCCTCGTTGAGCCACTCTCTCGATTGTTAAGTCGAAACCGAAAGCCCAAATCGTTAGAACTCAACGTCTTGCCGCGCCAAAAGAGTTTTAAGTTCTCGAGCTCTACATCAGGATTGAGAATCCTGATTGCGATGCGCCCCGCGATGGACTCTTCCGTAGGACGCACGCTCAAATCCATTTCGGGAGTCTGAATCTCAATAGGAATCGTCAACTGAAAGCTCGCCACCATCTGTGGGTTCAAGGCAGGGTCGTGATCTTTGAGAACAGGGTTAAATGGTTCCACTCTAAACTTAGTTGCAAGATTACTTCCTTCGTTTTCGATAACGACGAAGTTCTCTCTAAAGGGAAGATGTTTTTCGAGCAGCTTGGCGAGTTCTTGTGAGGAACTCACCAGCATTCTTTGAATGAAATCTCCCTGAGTGAGAGTGCGCTGCATGAATCCCCAACCCTCGTTCGAAAGAATCCATTCCGAAGGAGAACCCATTTCGCGCTCGTATCGCTTTCCTCTAAAATGAACACTCGTGATTTTGCCCGTCGAGAGAGGGCTTTCAAAATCCTCACGATTCAAACTCAATTCAGGTCGCTGGCTGATTCGATTCCAACGAATTCCAATCGAAACATTGAACGGTCGATCTTGATTAAAGGCGAGGCGGATTCTCAATTCATCGGACTTCGAAATTACATAAGGTTCAGGGAGGAGCTCAGATTGTACCTTTAGGTCTCGGACAAGGACCTCGACTTCAGACAAGGGAAGCTTGACCTCGAGTGTTCCAAAATCCCGATTGAATGCATCTCCCGTCGCCGTTGATTTTTTGAACTTAAGATCAAAATCTTCAAGCTTAAATTGGGGAACAACTGAGAGATGAATGTCAAAATTGGTCTGGTAGGACTTTTCGATAATCTTGGTTTTGAGTTCATCGGTAAATTCCACTTGATAGTCTTGAAATTTTTCGAGCAAAAGCTGGCCCACGGCAGAACGCAACTGAGTTAACAAATCAGGATCCGTCAGAGCTCGCTCGATGCCATTTTGCAAAAAGGGCACCGAAACAAATGACTCGGCGGCGACAGTATACCCCTTCAGCCTCTGGCTCTCTTTGTAGGCCGCAAAATCAGTCGCAAATTGAGTGCGATACTCGTTCCATGCTGAAACAAACTCTGCAGCTTTGGCGGATTTGGACTTCTTATGAAACTCGGCCCCCCGCTTTTCGATGACGAGATTTGGATCAAAGTTAAAAATCCAATCGGACATTAATATTCGATTGAGATCTCCGCTTCGATGGCGACTCAATCTAAAGTCTTCAAAGGCAAGAAGAGTCACGGATTGAGAATCCGGATGTAGCTCTAGATCCCAACGTCCTTCTTGAGCCTGACGAATGAGCCGCAAAGTAGTGTCTGAAGTGACTCGCAGTCCACGAAAGGGTCCCTGGTCTTTGAGAACAATCCAGTACTCCTTGGGAGCCGAAGGGGGCACTTGAGCGAGACAGTCCTGTCCCAATCCTGCGAAGAGCCAAAGGGATGAGATCACTGAAATAATTAGTAATTTCGAATATTTAGCCCAAATTGGAGTTGGTTTCCCACTCATACGGAGCGGGCAATTACGCAAGTCCTATGCCAACAAAAAACTGAAGAATCTCAAGGAGTCGCCGCCAGAGTGTTGTGGGAATTCTCCCACACTTATAAACAAATTGTGTTTATGATAAAAAACTCAGTTTACAAACTGAGGGTGATTCAAAATTCGGGATTCAATTTGCTTTTGATCGGAGAGAGCTGTTTGAAACGGATAAGGCGTCTGAGAATTCTTCCATCTTTTAAACCAGCGATCTGCGAGTGGATAAGCCAAGTCACTTCGTCGAGTGGCAGCGACTGTTGTCTCTTCTTTGATCCCTGTGTGCTTTCCGTGTCCCACAAAAAATCCTGCGGCCAAAAGCGCCACTCGCACAGGAGTCGCCTGACTGTATGTATAGAGCAGACTCCCTCCTTGCGATTCTGTTCGCACCTGGGCACGGAGTTTTTTGAAACAATCGAGTGACCACATTTCCTGGTTTACCTTTGGAGAATAAGGATCAAAAAAAATGATATGGGGACGCTGCGACTCCACAGCTATCAAATCCAAAAAATCTCCATGTCTCAGTTCCCAATCAATCCCGGCCCCTTGCCATCGTCCTTCACGAAGAAGAGTTTGAATGGAAGATTCATGCCCCTTGTAATAGGGAAAATGCTCAGCATTCTCTAAAGCAAACTCTGCCAATTTAAGATTCTTTTCAAAACTGATCAGCCGCAATCTTCGTTTGGTACCCGAAGACGTCTCGTTAAAGCACTGCAATATCGCTACGGCGTTTGTCACAGCTCCCAAGCCCACATCAAAGATCACAAGCTCTTCGCTTGAGTCTTCGCTCAGCCTCTTTTGCAGATTGGACTGATCGATATAAAGTGAGTTGGCTTCTGCCCAAGGCCCCAAGGGATTGTGCATGATCTCGTTGACGTCGTTGTCCCGAATTGAAACAGCACCCGCTGTCGTTGTCACAATTTCATATTGAGGCTTCATGAAGGGCCACTGATTAGCAGATTCTCTACATCTCTAGAACTTAATCTTCGGAAGAGATTTAGGGAGAGCCTGTTTGAGCTTTTCTCCTACTTCATTCTGCAGCTTTTGTTCGGCCGCCGCCTTTGCTTTATCCTGAAGTTGACCCACCAAACCTTCGGCTTCACGAGTGTACTGACCGACCTCGTTGGCCACAGACTGAAGTTTTTGCTCTGCATCGCCCGAAAATTTGCTCAATTCCTGCATGGCCTGATTTTTGGCCGAAGCAATGCGAGCCTCAATCTCTCGATCGAGGCGGGCCAAAAACTCCTTGGCCCGCATCTCTAAATAGCGCCCAATGCCGTCTTTGAGCTTTTCATCCAGGTCACTCAAAACATCAAAGGTCAAACGCCCTTCCTTGTAACTCAGCTTAAAGCTCAACCAAAATTGATGAGCTCCCTCAAAGACTTCAAACAAAATGGGAGCGAGCACGCCTGATTTTGGAACTTGTCCAAAATTCCACTTCACATTCGAGAAATTCACTCGATTGACCCAACTCATCTCTGATCCAACAAACTGAAGATCCACATTCGCTTGAGCTTCGCCCGAGTCAATCTTGACAGGAAAATATCTCGGAATGCCTACAGGCCAGCTTTCTGCTTTGATTCGATTGACTTGAGCTCGATAGGAATCACTCGGCACGTCTTGAGTGTAATCCCACTGAGCATCAAGAGTGGCGCTCGAAAGAATTCGATCCTTTAACTCGACCTTCATCCCCAAGGTCATAGGCTTTCCGTAGAGACGGGGATTGGAATTCAGATCTTTGAGCTTGAGTCCATAGTGCTCATCAATCTGCTCGCGACGTCCTTGATTCAAAACGTTCACACTAAAATCCGATGCCGCCAAGACAAAGCCAGGCTTTCGCTGAGGAGTGACAAAAATAATATCACGCCCCTTCGCTCGTGGCCGAACCTGAATCTGCTCGTCTTTGCCCTGAGCCGACAGAAGAGCGAGTTTAGAACGAAGCAGATTTTGAACTCTCAATACTTGCTCTGCCCGACTCACCCACTGAGTGCCAAAAATCATTTTGGTGATTGCCGAAGCGTCAAAGGCATCAAAACCGACAAGTGCTTTTGCTCTTTGATAGTCCTCGCCCACGGCCTTTTGAGCACCCTCCACAAGGGATTTCATTTTACTGTAATCTGTTTGAAACTCTCCCATGAGGTTTTCTAGATCTTTTTTTTCGGCCTGAAATTTTTCGATCAACGATTGAGCCTGCTGAACTCGAGAAAGAATCTCTTCTGGATTATTCGGAGCACTCGACACCAGCGCCCGACCATCGGCAATCATTTGGCGGTACTCATTGATATCTCGAATTTCTTGGTAGCGCCCCATCCACTGAGAGCGCGCCCCTTGGATCTCAATACTCGCGTCCTTAAATGCAGTCAGGGAAGCTAAATCGATCTTCTTGAGGATCTCTCCTGGATCTTTAGGAATCTCAAAATCTGTGAGCTTGGCCACAGGGAGTTGATCAAACTCTGTTTGTAGTGACGTGAGAGCTTCTTCAGAAATCTCAGAAAACAAACCAGGTTCTTTTGATTTTGGCTCTGGGGGGAGCTCTCCGGACGTCTTACGCGCTGTGCCCCATTGAATGCCCGTTACGGCAAATCGATCCACGACCAGACGCTTTTCGAGAAGCGGCAAAAACTGAAAATCCAAGATGATCTCATTCAGTTCCACAGCATTCTTCATGGGGTTTTCTTTGGAAGCGATTTCGAGACGTCTGATTTTGAGACTCGAATCAATGAATGAAATCCTCAGATGACTAATATCTGTTTTCGTTCCCGTAGCCGCCGAAACAGCACTTTCGATGGAGCCTTTAACGAGCAAATCGAGCCTAAAAAATGCAAAGGCCCAGATCCCAACGACAATCAAAAATACGGGAATAAATACCTTCCAGCGAATGATCATGACAGCACGCTCATCTTTTCTCGAAAGCTCTCATATTTTGAATATAGTGAATAAAGAGGCGTTGCTTTGAGTGCTTTGACCCATTTGGATTGAGCCATCGTCTGGCGCCACTTCGCTCGATACTTTTTGATACTCCAAGTACTGAGAAAAAATGCGGGAATAAAAAGCAAGAGACCCAGAGCGAGTGCACCCACAACAATCGTATTATAAAATCGAAAGAACGGCCAAATCGCCCCTGAAGTGATAGAAATCCAAAACTCGCGAAGTCCCGCTTGATGGACCAGCAACCAATACCCCAAAGCATCGAGAGCAGGATCAAAAATCCACGCGATGAATTTGAAGATCGCTAGCGACCAAAAAAACATCGAAAAGTTGACTCGCAAAAGACAAACCAAAAGAAATAAAATTAAGTTGTGAAGGCTCCAAAAAGGACTCAGTCCCACAAGCATCCCAAAGGCAAATCCTGCTCCCATTTGCAGGGGCGAGGTCTCGGAATTCAATAACTTAAAGAGGGAATTCAAGAGCTTAAGAAAGAAGAGAGTCACAAGGGGCTATTATAAGTGAGGAGTGAGGCTCCAAATCAACTCCGGAATGCTTGAATCCGTTGAAAGGCTGGCCTACCGTACCTCAAGAGTGAAGCGAGAGTTCCTAAAGTCAAAAATTCACGGGGCCGTGATCACAAAAGCGGACTTAGATTATGAGGGAAGCCTCGGAATCCCCGCAGATTTGATGCGGCGGGCAAATATTTTACCTTTTGAATCTGTAGAAGTTTACAACGTCACCAATGGGGAGCGTCTGCGAACTTATGCGATCGAGCTCCCTGCCGGAAGTGGTCGACTCGAAAGCAATGGGGCCGCTGCGCACTGGATGCGCCCAGGCGATCGAGTCATCATAGCAACCTACGCCTGGCTCGAAGAGGCAGAAGTGGCAACACATCGTCCTCAAGTTCTGATTGTGGATTCGACCAACCGCGAGAAGTCCTTTTTTGAAGGTCAGGCGCGAATGGGAACACAACCCTCTGCCGTACAAGCCCACTGAACTGCATTGAGCTCTTCGTCCAAACAAAGTCCGAGCGAATTAAATCCTCCCGGAGATTCGACGACACTGCCCGCAATCGCTTGCAGAGAATTCTTATACGCGGATTGAAACTGAAGATCGCCCGCGATGACATTCAAACGACGACAAAAATCGAGCGCTTTATGAAAGGGAGAAGGCAATGCTCCGTCATGAACTTCCTTAAATCGACACAATAGATCAGTTTGACCGATTGAAGTCGCCCAAAAACCATGGGCCTCCGAATCATAAAAATTTTCTAACAAAGAGCGCCCGAGCAATATCGCCCATTCAGAATACTTTTGATTTGCCGTGACCTCATAGAGGTCGAGGAGAGCAGAGCCAAAATAAGCGGCGTCTTCCAAAAAGAATTCTCGATTCTGCCTGGATTCAAAAGCGGAGTGCCCGAGTCGATCTTGCTGCCACTGGATTTTCCAAATCTGATCCGCGGCTCGCGAGGCGGCCTCGACAAAGGCAGCTCGACCCAGAATATTTCCGGTGCGAGCAAGGCTCGATATCATCAAGCCATTCCAACTCGACAAAATCTTTTGATCAATCAAAGGCCACTGACGTTTGGATCGAAGAGTTAAAAGAGACTTTAACTTATCTCGAGCCCAATCTCGATCCTGCGTTGTGACGTCAGGCTTGAAGTAAAATATATTTCGTCCTTCGAAATTGCCGTCGGTCGCAATGTCGACGATGTCTTTGAGGCGTAAGAGCGTGCCTCCATCAAAGAATTTCTGAAGCTCATCCCATGTCCACGTATAAAAAAGACCTTCTTCGTGATCGGAGTCGGCATCAATTGCAGAGTAAAAAACCCCATCTTCCCTCGTCATTTCTCGCAAAACCCATTCGCCAATTTCTGTAGCGATCTGACCAAAAAAATCTGAATTCAAAAATTTAGAAGCTTCGCTATAGAGGCTCATCAAAAGCGCATTGTCATAGAGCATTTTTTCGAAATGAGGCACTTTCCATTCTTGGTCGGTCGAATAGCGATGGAATCCACCCCCCAATTGATCATAAACGCCCCCGTAGGCCATTCGCGTCAGACTGTGCTCGACTTGCGAAAGAACCTCTTGATCCTGAGAGCGGTAGGCCCGGCGAAGGACGAGTCTCAAACCGTCGGAATAAAAAAACTTTGGTGCGCTGCCAAGCCCCCCACAGTCGCGATCAAAATTGTTTGTGACATTGGAGGCGATTTTGTCCACAAGCTTCGCACCTTCTACTGAAGAAGCTTGAAAACTGCGACCATTTTGCAAAATGAGTGCCGTGACCTGATCCGCATTTTTTTTGACTTCGACAGGCTCAGCTCGATAGATCGCCTCTACACGCCGAAGAAGTTCTTTGAAGGGAGGCTTTCCGTACCGAGCATCGGGAGGAAAATACGTTCCTCCAAAAAAAGGCCTCAAGTCTGGCGTCAAAAAAACATTTAAGGGCCATCCCCCACTTCCCGTCATCATCTGAATGGCCTGCATATAAATATGATCCAAATCCGGGCGCTCCTCTCGATCCACCTTGATCGGAACAAAAAGTGCATTCAACACTTCCGCTACCGCAGGATCCGAGAAACTCTCACGCTCCATGACATGACACCAGTGACACGAAGAGTATCCAATACTCAAAAATATCGGCTTGTTTTCGAGGCGAGATTTTTCCAGAGCCTCTGGGCACCAGGTGTACCAATCGACGGGATTGTCTTTATGTTGTTGAAGATAGGGAGACGCGGCAGAGGCCAAACGGTTGGACATAACCAAATAAAGCTAAAATCACGCTTGATTTCCACCGCAAAGACTCCCTAACGTCGCAGAGATTATGAAGTCTGCTCGCTCTGCCAAGGCAAAGTCTAAGACGAGTGCTAAACCCTCAAAATCAGCTAAGAAATCTGCACCCGCTAAGAAAGACCGCCCGAGTCTGAAGAAAGCGATTTCAGCTAAGGCGCAAGCGCCAAAGGCTAAAGCAGCCGTTGAGGTGGCACCCAAAAAATCTGAGCTTCTTAAAAAGATCCTCAGCACCCCCTACGATCTCTTCATGGCGGCCTGGAAGCCCAAGAATGAGACCTTTGAAATGGGTTTAGACAAGCTTTTGGCCCAAGCAGGAGTGCCCGAAAAAGAGCGACCCAAGTATTTTCATGAGGTCACTGAGAAGATTTACGTTCAAATGCGTAAGCACCCCCTGGGAGCAGCTATCGAAGAGCAACTCGCTGAACGTTATACCAAAGATCGCATTCACAAATTGGCGACTATTTTCTCGATGCGACCCAAAACAACCGTTCGCCTCAACTATTTGAAAGCAGATCTGATTGGCTTTGGTCAGAGTCAGGTCGCTCAAGACCTGAAGATCAAACGCTCAACCTTGAGCCCCTGGGCCTACGAAGTAGGCAAACCCGAAGAACTCATGGCCCATCCTATTCGAGAGCGAGGACTCTTTGAGATTCAGGACGAAGCGTCGCAGATTCTCTCTCTTTTTACGAACGCTCGACCCGGCAATCGAATCCTCGATCTCTGCGCCAAGGACGGTCATAACGCTCTGGCTGTTGCGACCATGATGCGCAATAAGGGCAGTCTTTTCATTTATGAGGCTGACGCCAAGAGACTCAAAGTTTTTAAAGAACGGGCTCAGCGTGCGGGAATTGATTCTTACCGAGTGGTGAGTGATTCGCAGATTTCGGAAGTCAAAAGCTTGGATGTGGTCCTCGTAGACGCACCGAGCTCCCATTTGGGTGAACTCGCAACTCGTCCCGAAGTTCGATGGAAGTTTCAAAAGGAAGAACTCAGCCGACTTCATAAACTCCAAGCCGCTCTTTTGCGAGAAGGAGCGCGCAAACTCAAACTCGGCGGTTATTTGATCTATGCGACGACTTCGCTGAATAAATCAGAGAACGAAGCGCAGATTGAAAACTTTTTGAGAACATCGCACAACTCTTACCGATTGGTTTCTGCTGTGGGATATTTGAAGGATTATATTCTCCCTTATGTGAACAATTTCTTCAGATTCAACTGGGATGAAAAATCTCTTCAAGCCATGAGTGAAGCCGAGCCCTACTTTGTTCTGTCACCGGATACGCTGGGCTGTTCGGGATTGTTTGTCGCTGTTGTTCAGCGCACGCGAATTTCGACTTAAGAATTCTTGGATTTTGCTTCGTAAATTTTGCACATTCTCTTGAAAGCTCTGACGCTGCTCGTCTGACATTTTGGCTTTAATTTTATCGACCCCCGTCATCAGGCTCAAATGTAGATCTCGCATTTCTTCCGGACTAACCCATTGAGATTCAAAAAAGTTGCGGATCGCTTCTAGTGTCTGCTTGGGCGTCCGACCTTCAATCTGATACTCCTTCGCTAGCCGACTGATCATGAATGTATTTAAAAACGCTCCCCGAAACCTCAGAGGAATGCTCTCTGAAGAGCCTCCCACAAAATCACCTTCCTGCAGCGAAATATATTTCCAGTAGTCTCGCACATTGCGCTGCACTTTTAAGGAGGGCGCCATACGCTCACTTCCCGGTTCTGTGAGCCACTGAATGAAACTCTCTCTCGTCGCCCGAGGCAGGGACGAAATATATTCTTGAGCAGATTCTACGAGATCTTCGGGGTTCCCCTTGCGAGGAGTCAAATAGGCTAACGCATTAGCAGCCAGATAAAGTGGGTTGGGAGAGCTTAACTCAGCCACCAAAGCATTGAGTCCTTCTTCTAAACTCGGCTTGCCTCGATGAATGACTCCGTGAATCTCACCGAGATTTTTGAACACCCAGAGACTCGCAGAGGAAGAAAGTGGCAAGATACCCGAAATATCTAGAACAGCATTGGCTGCACGAGAGTTTTCGGAAGCAATCACCGTGCTCAGATCTTCGACTCTTTCGCGACCTGGAATCGTCGATACTCGCATGGAGGATCTTGATTCATCGCTATCGAGGGGAGCATCCATCGAAACAAAACTCCAGTTATCACGACGTCGATGCCGTCGACTATCATATCCAAAATCTGCTCCAAACTTTCCCGCATCCCCTGAGCGATTGAGTCGCAAAGACCACTGCCGCAGTCGCGGAATTATCAAATGGGTGTAGTAATTCACAGCAGCGATTCGGCGATGATCTTCTGCCGTCACCGTGTCGCGCAATTTCAGTGTGTCATGATCGGCGTTGTAGGGATATTGCAAGACGACCTGCCTGAGAATGAATTCAATCTGCGCTTTTACCTCATGAGCTCGCCGGCGAAATTCCATATCATATTGGGCTTTAGACATTTGCATATGCAGACTCGCAATTGATTTTCGAATTCCCTGATACACAGGTTTGAGCTCTTCCTTTTTGCTAAAAATGAGATTGGCGATATGAGGAAACAAAAAGTCGACTTCCTTTTGTTCCTCCGCCGTCAGAGCTCTCTGCCATCTCAGAATACTTGTATAATGTCGACGCTCGGCCTCTCGGTTTTCCACTTCGGTCAGCTGCCAGTCGTCTTCATATCGATTGAGACGGATAGCTTCTCTCAAAAGTGAAAGGGCACTCGCTTCAAAATACTTCTGATGCTTTTCCTTCGCACCAATCTGAAGGTGATGAAGCGCACGAGCTTCAAACGCTCGATTTAGACCTTGTTTTACACCGGGCCAGACTCTTTTTAATATTTGATGCTCGCTCTCTTGATTGTGGGAGAAGGATTCCATCACTTGATAACAATGAGAGTGCAGCGATTGAGGAAGACTCAATATGAAGGCGGCCAAAATAAAAAGGACCCGACAATCCAAACCCACGCTCCTCGTTATTGCAAACTTCAGACCATGCCCTCTGGGAAGACCTTGCACTAATGTTTAGCAAATTCAAAGAGTTATAGGCCTGCGCACAAAGTGCTCAAGTTTTTGGGGCGGGGCGTCGATAGGACAAAAGATGGGATTGAGGATCAATTCACTTTTGAATGCTGGCTACAAGATTCTCGAACGCAAAAAGACTTCGGGAGCAACAAGCTCGGAGTACACACCCGTCTCGAATCCTCTCGAGGAGGTGAGTACAGAAAATTCAAAGGCCCGAAGATTTTCCTCTGGCCCGTCGAAGGTCTCGGATTCGATCAACTCTGCGTACGCACTCAGTCAGCTTCAATCCTCTCCGAAGCGTACCGACCTTGAGCCCATCACAAGAGATGAGCTTTCTAATGACAGTACGCAAAGCTCAACGCCAGCCATGAGATTTTTTGAAGAAGGTCCAGACATTCTTCTCAATGAAAGCAACCCTATTCCCGACGCAAGCCAAGAAGATCTCAACTTGCTGCGAGAAGCGATCCTCAAAGAAGTAGAACTCACTGCACTTTCAAATCCCAGCATTAGTGAAGTGGACCTCCAAACCGCCATTGATGATAAATTCGGCGAGGGACTTTCCGAAATAATCGGCCTCAGAATCGAAGACCAGGGTTTTGGAGAGAGTGATGTCAAATTTTCTCAAACCAATTGGAGCGAGTTATCAGAAGATCAGAAATCTCTCTTCTCCGAGGCCGCTGCATTCGCCAAAGAAAATTATGCTTCGAAGAGCGATCTGGCTGAGCCCAAGTCTACGCGTGGAAACAAATTTTTAGAGAGCGCCAGTCATCGAATCCAAAGTGGTCGTTATGATTCGTCGTATTCTCCCGATGAAGTCGCGGAGACGAGTGCGTTAACTGACAATACAGACTTCCTGGCGTCTATCTCCAGACGCTAAAATCAAAGTCCCAAAATACTGTAACCCGAATCGACGTAGAGAATCTCTCCCGTCATCCCGGATGACATCGAAGAGCAAAGAAAGACTCCCACCTGCCCGACCTCGTCGATCGTGATATTTTTTCGTAAGGGAGCACGCTCTTCGATCTTGGTCAGAATCGATCTAAAATCTTTGACTCCACTGGCGGCAAGAGTTCGAATAGGTCCTGCTGAAATCGCATTGACTCGAATTCCTTTGGGCCCCAAATCATCGGCAAGGTAGCGAACACTGGATTCGAGCGCAGCCTTGGCAACCCCCATGACATTATAATTTTGAACTACTTTTTCGGCACCGTAATACGACAGGGTCATGACAGAACCCTTTGCCTTTTCGAGCGCAGGAAGCACGGCACGCGTGGCACCAATCAATGAGTAAGCCGAAATCTCGAGTGCCGTCAGAAATCCCTTTCGAGAGGTGTGAACAAATCCTTTTTCCAAATCTTCTCGCTCGGCATAGGCGAGCGAGTGAACGAGTCCATGAAGTTCTCCCCCCCATCGAGATTCCACCACACGACCGAGGTTCTCGAGATCCGCCTCTTGTCCTACATCGCACTTTTCAATGAAGGAGGCTCCCAGCGACTCTGCCAAGGGTCTCATTCGCTTTTCGATCACATCGATATAGGTAAAGGCGAGCTCTGCACCAGCCTCACGCAGAGCTTTGGCTATGCCAAATGCAATGCTGCGTTCATTTGCTAAACCCATAATGAGAACTTTTTTACCGGCCATGAGACTCATGGCGATCTTTTACGATGGATTAGCCTTCGAGGACAAGTTTGTCGGTGATTTCGTCCGAAAAAAAGTCAAAAGGACTCTCTAAATCAAAGGCGAGCTTGAGATTGGGGAAATCCTTCATGTATCGCTCCAGGATCAACTGATGACATTCCACCAGATGGCATTCGGTCCCGCTCAGGATCTCATCCAAATTCCTCGAAGGGCCGATAAAATTGCCAGGCCCCCATGTTGCAACTTGGTCCTTTCCTCGATATCCCGCCACTGAACCTTGAGTGATGAGATAAAAGCGATCCACCTTCTGGCCTTTTTTAAAAAGGCTTCTTCCCAAAGGTACTCGAATGCTCACGAGATCGTCCCAAAGCTCTTCGAGATCTTCGATTTGCATTCGATCAAAGAGCGGATGGCGGCTCGCGGCGTTTCCGAAGAGGCGCATTTCATAGAAATGCATGACCTTGGCTTCGAGCGTTGGATTGAGTTCAAAGCATTTTTGGAGCTCACCAAAAGGAAACTCCAAAAGTTGAGCTCCACTCAAAGACCTGAGTGTCGCAGTCCGGGGCAATTTGCCTAAGAGAGCAATCTCACCAAACCAATCCCCTTCTTTGAATTTCTTTTTGAGCCCTCTTTGATTGCTCATTTCCATTTCGCCGTCAGCGACAATATAGAATGCGTCCGCAGCATCACCCTCTCGGAACAGAACAGACTGCGGTGGAAGATCTCGCAAATAGGCTAAATGAATGAGTGCGCTCACTTCTGATGCTTTCAAAAGTGAAAATAGGGGTGCCTTTCGGGTGTCGGGCTGAGCCCACTGGTATCGAAAGTGCTCTTCATCATCCTGTTCAAAGGTGACAAAGCCTTTGAGATTTTGAAACGGTGTGGGGGGAGGAAGATCGTCGTCTGATCCACGGCTCTTGCGTTTGACGGGAATACTAAACGTTGTACTGACTTTTTGATGGAGGCCTTGAGCTAACTTCTCTGCGCCATCGACGGCCCAAATTTGATTGAGGACGGCCACAGCAGGAGCCATCCTCCCCAGAGCACAGTAGGCCTCACCTACCAAAAAAAGATACTTCGCTCCACGTGTTGAATTTTTGTGAGGAGAGTCTTGCAGATAATAGTGCGCCAATCGTCGCCCGACATTGACGACATCCTCTGGCGTTTCGGCCTCGGGGAGTTCCTTTTCGAGCAGCTGGATAGCCTCTTTGATCTTCTTGGTCGAAACCAAGCGATCCAAATCGGTCCAGATTTTTAACGACAGAGCCATGAATCCCCCAGAATCTAAAAAGCTCGAAAGAATTTCTCCGAAATTCCCTTTTCTTCATCCACCAAAATTTCAAGAGTCCTCAAACATTTGGGACAACGCCCGCGATAGCTACGCTCTTCGGGCTTACGATAGACTCGCAGATAGACGTTACAGCACTCAAAATGAATGCCCAAAAATGGGTTACCCCCCGCTTTGGCGTCGTTTTGTTCTTTATTGCCCACGCCCACCATTCTATTATGCCACGAAATGAAAGGGAGTCGCTTTGAACGGATCGTTGTCGTTGGCGCAGGAGCTTGGGGTCAGGCTCTTGCAAAAGTCTTGCAGGACGGCGGCCATAAAACCGAATTCATCGACATCGAAACTCCTCATGAGACGCAGCGTCAATTGCTGCAGCGCCGAAGTCTCGTCCTCATCACCACACCATTCAGTGCTGTACATGAAGTTCTTGTCCGCCTCAAATCTGTGAAAATTGCGGGAGTCGTCAATGCCTCTAAGGGAATTGATCATGACTCTCTCAAAACTTTTAGCGGCATGGCTAAGAAAATTCTGAAAGTCCCCTTTGCAACACTCTCAGGCCCAACGTTTGCAAAAGAAGTGCTCGAAGGCCGCCCCACGGCTTGTGTGATTGCGGGAAAATCTAAGACTTTTATCTCGCAAGTCGCAAAAACTTTTTCGACCAAAAGCTTTCGTGTCTATACGAGCAATGATCCCATAGGCGTCGAAGTCTGTGGAGCGCTCAAGAATGTTCTCGCGATCGCTTGTGGAATCTCCGATGGAGCCGAATGTGGTCTCAATGCCCGGGCTGCGCTTTTGGCTCGCGGACTTAAAGAAATGGAATATCTCGTCCATCACTTTGGAGGCAAAACACAAACTGTTTATGGTCTCGCAGGCGTTGGAGATTTGTGGCTTACCGCTACGGGAGATCTCAGCCGAAATCGTCGCTATGGATTGCTTTTGGCGAAAGGACACTCTCCCGACAAAGCAAAGGCGGAGATTGGTGCTCCAGTGGAAGGGCTCTATACGGTTGCACAGATTCATGAACTCTCGCAAAAGATCAGACACGAGCTTCCGATCTGCGAACAAGTTTTTAAAATTGCCACCGGAGGCGCCACACCTTCTGACGCACTTCATGCTCTGATGACCCGAGATCTCAAAGCTGAGCATGTTTGAGCCGTCTCCCTGATCAAATGATTGCGTCATGATCGTAAATACTCCAAAATAAAATGGGGGTGCTATGACGGGACCAGAGATACTAAAGGAAACGATATCTATTATCGAGCGCCATGTCCCCGTTCATCTTCGATCACAGATTAAGTCCGATCTCTTTATTTTTGATGGAAGTTTGGATTCCCTCGGCGTTTTAAATGTCATCTCGGACCTGGAGCAAAAATTTGCCATTAAGTTTTCGGATGACGACCTCCAAGAAGAAAAAATCCAGACCCCCACTCATATCACTCGCGTCGTGACAGAACTTTTGACTCAAAGAGATAAGTCTGGAGTCCTGCATTGAGTTTTGATTTCACACTTTCGGATCTCCAAAGGGCCATTGCTCAATTGAGTCTTCCTCGGAACGCGTCTGTCCTGACTTCCACAGCCTTTTATCGACTCGGTCGACTCAAAGATGTGAATGAATCACAGTATTATGATTCTTTAGGACATGCGATTACAGATTGCTTTGGAAGTGAGCGCACATTACTCGTGCATGCGTTTACGAACTTTGTGGGACGCTATGGCCATCCCTTTGTGGCAGAAGACTCTTTAACAAGCACCAGCAAGTTTGATCAGTGGGTGCTCCGTCAGCCGGGCTGCGTAAGATCTCTTCATCCCCTTCATTCGATTGCAGCGCTTGGACCCGAGGCTCAAGCGATTGGCACCCTCAAACGACATACCAATTATGGAATGGGTTCAGCTTTTGACCAGTTCATGCAAACTGAGAATCCTTATATTCTCAGAATCGGAATTGATCCCTACCACAATTCTCTCGCTCACCACGCAGAAGCCCTCGTCAATGTACCGTATTGCTATCAAAAGCTTTTGACATCGAGAGTGATTCACAAAGGCCAAGAGATCCCGGGCCCTTGGTATGCCTATGTTCGCTACCTCCATCTCAAAATCAAAGATGATTATACGGTTCTCAAAAGTCCGGTCACCCAGGCGGGACTCATTCAAAGTCACAAGGTAGGAAGAGGGTTTGTTCACCTTCTCGACGCCAAAAAGTATTTGAACTTTATTCTCGAGAAGCTCATCGAAAATCCATTCTTCTTATTGGCAGAAGTTCCCCAGTTTCCTCAGGGAGTGATTCCCTTTGATGGGCTCACATTTGAAAGGGAGCAAGCCGTCGTTGATATTACAAATTCACGGAAGCCGCCGACCGAGAACTCTCCAGACTTTGCTCCGGCTGTTTCAAAAGTGACTCCATCGTCTTTACCATTTCAGGACCGTGCAAAATAAGAAGATTTAGAATTTTTTCTGTGACATTAAAGTAGTTGATCAAGAGATCAAACTCTTGAGGAAACCGTCGATTGAGATCAGAGACTTCTCGCTCTAACGGAGCCACAAGGGGAATCAAAATGGTGTGGGGCACATATTTGAGATCTGGATCCGAATACCCTGCATCCCGAAACTCTTGAATCTGAATGCTAATTCTTCTCGCCGCCCTGATCACATCGACATCATCTCGCCCTTTCCAAAGTCTTTGGCGCACCATGATCAAATCTTTTCTCAAGCTTTTAGCCTTCTCAAGATGTTGCTTCACTCGAAGCACATGCGCCTTTGTCCTATTTCTTATTTCTATGCTTCGCTGCTTTTGAAGTTCAACGCTTGGCGGAGCAAGCAGCGTGCCTATCCTTTCTCGAATATTCTCTGGCGCATAATCGGATTCAGAAAGGGCCATTTCGATACTCATCCCCTTGGCGCCCGCAATTCGAGCTCCTTTGAGAGCTGTATTAATGAACTCTCTGCTTCCTTCGCGCAGAATCTCCGCCTCAATCTGGGATCGATAAAGGCAGTAGCCTAATGCAGACACGACGGTAGCCTTGCCATCTTGTGATGGAACACGAAACAAATTGAACTGCTCAAGATCCTTTTCTTGATTGGGACGTGAACGCTCTTCCAACAATACTCCTTGAGCATGACTTGTGAGTGAACCCACCTCAAATCCGAGATTGTGTCCTGCGAGAACAATCTTTTTAAACCCCATATGGATGGCGGCGGTGATATTGAGATTTCCCGCAGAGAACCCAGTGCCAAAGGGCAATCCCAAAAAATCCATTCCTAATGGAAAGCTAATCGCCGACGAATGAGTGTAGAGGGCTCGAATTCCATCAAAGGCATCAACCGATGCTTTTAAGAGAAGATTCGGACCAATGAGTGTGACGGTGGGATCGAGCTTCATGTTCCTAAAGTACTCCGTCACAATTTCTTCTCGTTCAATAGCCGTGACAAAGTGAGGCATCAATCCAGCTTTCAAAAGGGGCTGCAGTGAAGAATCACAGGCAATGAGAATAAACTTTCCAGCGTGAGCTTTGAGAAAGGGCATCGCCTCATTCAGCGAAGGGCCGGATGCAATTGAAACAGCGGTAAGACCCTCAAAAGCATTCTTTAAATTTCCAATTCCAGGACTCGCTGCAATGTTTTTTGCATTCTCAACAATGTTTCGAAATCCGATGAGCGAGTCCTCGACGGAGTTTCCCATTCCTAAATCAATCATTCCTTTGGCTTTGTAAATTTCACCTTTGATAATCTCAAAAAACTCCGGGCGGAGTCGCTCCGAGTCCCCCGAAAAAATGAACATATTTGATGAGTAAGCATTGAATTGCGTGAAAAACCCTCGAAGCAAGCTCGGCAATTCTCCCGGCAACTCTGGAACTAATATCACCATCTCTGCCTTATTGACCATCTTGGTGAAGTCGTACTCGTGACAGATTCTGGAGAACTGTGCAGGTTCATGTTCAATCAAAAGATTTACTCTTCGATACTCAGCATGAGTTTCAAGGAGGGCTTCGAGAACTTTCCCTGAAGGAAAGCCGATACACGCGAGAATCACGGAATCCTTTGCGGACGCCAATCGGTCTGAATGATCTTGTGCTGGATTTGACGCAGCCGGAGGCACATCTCTCAATATTTTTGCCAAATCGGGACGAATCCGACTAAAAAATTCGAGATTCTTTTGGGCCAAGGTGTTTAACCCTGGTGATGTTCCATGCGCCATTCGAAAGGTCCTTCCGTAGTCCTCAATTCAGTATGCCCGAGGGCCTTGAATGTGCGACGCAGCAAAATGCTCTTCGCTTAAGAAGCGCGATCCGAAGGTGCGGGTTGCCAGTTTTGAGAAGCATCTTCAAAGAGCCTCTTCCAAACGGCCACTTCGACTTTGAATTCTCCACCTAGGCATTCGCGAAAGCTGTCCCACTGTTTGCCCGCGAGTTGAAGATGCAATTTTCCAAGCAGGTACTGCATCTTGTTCACGGACTCCACCACAGAGACTTCCCCATAGTGCATTTCTTCAAGTTTTCGTCCCCCAATGGACTGCATTCCAGAAATGAGCTGAAGAAGCCATTCTAAGAGTGAGGTAAGCTCTCCGATGCGCTCTTGAGCCTGGCGCATATCATTGGCTTTAAAGAAATTTTCGACATCATCACAGTCCATCAACAGGGCTTCGCAGATTCTTGGAGCAAGTTGGAGAGACTCTTTGAAGAGCTCCACCACATCTCGCGTCTTAAAAACCACATCACCTAACTCTGCCAATGGCTTTGAGGCCATGGCTTCTTCTTCGGCGAGATCAATGGCCCGTCCATCTATTACGATCTCCGTCAAAACTCGCTGGGGCCCTAAACCTCGCTTAAGCTCCTGCGAAATGACCGAAAATGTCTTCGCGGGATCCACGCTGACTTGAGATCCATCAAGTACCAAAGTCTTTAGGGCTGCCGATGTTGGTGATGACATAGTATTTTCCTTTCTTATCCTCGAACCTGAATTTGCTGTCCGCGACTCTCTTGAGTGGACCCTTGAAGCACGAGATCCTTAGCCTGCTCTTCACGCACGACTTCCCGTACAACAGCATCCCGGTGCTGTTGGAGGATCTGAATGATCTCTTGATCTGACTGAGTCACCATTCTCAACTGCTTCACCCAAAGATCATCTGCCTGAGTGGGGTGTCCTTTGAGTTCTTCGTCGATCTTTCGGATATCATTGAGCAAGCGACCCCGATGATCCATATCTTCATCAAAGCGATGCATGTCGTTTTTCATGAGATGCATCTGCATTTGAGCCGTCAGTCGAAGCAACTCTTCGAGAAGCCTATTCTTTTTGGTAACGATCGAATCAAGTGACATCTCTATAATGATAACATGCGCCCTGCGTTTGTTCTTATTGACGCGCTGCTTTCTGTGCTCTAATCGCTGACTCGGTGCAAAAAGGTTCAACTCATCGCGTTACAGTTCAGGGGCTTGGGAGTCTTGGCGAAGGACTGTCTCGACTCAACGAGATGGAGATTTTTACTCCCAAGGTCGCACCAGGGGATGAGATTGAAGTCGAGATTCTCGGTCAAAAAAAAGGAAGATACCTTTCGCGCCTCGTTCAAGTCATCAAGCCCTCAGCGCAGCGCGTTACACCCGCCTGCCCTCATTTTGATATTTGCGGAGGTTGCGACTTTCAACACCTCCCCTATAGCGAACAAATGGCCTGGAAGATCCGAATGACAAAGCATTGGATTCGACGCTCTCCCCTCGAACCTCAGCTAAAAAATATTTTTTTTGATTCACTCGAATCTCCTGACGAATATGGATATCGCGAAAGAGTTCGATTTCAGGTCAAAAATGGAAAGCTCCATTTTTTTAGACCTCATTCCAATGACCTTTTTGAAATCACAACTTGTCCTGTCTTACCTCAAGATTTTTTTGAGACGCTCAAGACTGAGGCACAGAGCCTTCCGGACACTCGAGACTGGAGTCGTGCTCATATTCAATCCTATGAAATCGCAGGCCATCGCCTTCAGTTTGATGACGACTGCTTTATCCAAGCCAATCTCAAGATGAACGCGCTGATGTGGGAGAGAATCGAATCCGACATTCTCGAAATTTCTGCAAAGAATAGGGCCTTAGATCTTTATTGTGGCATCGGAAACTTTTCGATTCCGATGCGGGACCACTTCCAAGACGTCACTGGAGTGGAGATCGAGGGCCGCAGTTTGGATTGGGCACGAAAGAACAGTGACCGCGTCAAATGGATTCCGGGAGATAGCGCTCAAATTGTTCAGGATCTCAATCACCAGAAACAGTTTTTTGATTTTGTTCTCCTCGACCCCCCTCGTATGGGAGCCCTGTCCACTTGCCGGGAGCTTTTAAGGCTTCATCCTCCGCGCATCACTTATGTGTCTTGTAGTTTGGAAAGTCTGATTCCTGACCTCGTCTCGCTTGTTAAGCACGGTGGCTATCGCATCAAACGATGGACCGTGACAGATTTGTTTCCGCAAACACACCATATTGAGTCCGTGGTCAGTCTCGTGACAAAATAGAGTGGGATGACCCGTCAAGAGTTCTTAGAAAAAATGAGTGAGGCCGCTCGTCACCAAACTGATCGAGCGTACACGAACGTCGGCCTCTGGGCCCTGGCGACACTCGTAGTCATCATTTTAGGAATTGCACTGGGCTTAGCCCTTTATCGGCGCCGACATAGAATCCTGGGACGTTGGATTTATCTGAAAAAAATGTGGAAGGGAGAAGCGATTTCTAAAGATCGGCGCCGCCGCCAATTGGATGTTGTTTTGCAGATTCCCTATGACCAAAAGCCCTTTCGAACCAAAACAGTAAACTTAAGCCCCCGCGGATTTTTCATTCAGATGGATCCTCCCCTGATGGTGGGCGAGAGTTTTCGCTTTCTTTTGGTTCTAGACGATGCCAATAAAGTGAATGCATTGGCCGAAGTGCGCTGGGCTCAAGAATCCAAAACAGCCTTTATGCCCGCCGGAATGGGCTGCAAATTTTATCAAGTATCCGAATCAGATGAGCGCAAAATTCTTAAATATTTGCGAGGGGTTTAGTGCAGCCCGCATTTGATTTGGACCAATGGGCTCAGCGCGAAGGTTGGGCAGCGGCCGGTGTCAGCGCTCCCGAGATTCCAAAAAGTGTTCAGGATTATTATCGTCAGTGGCTCAAAGAAAAAAAGGGGCCCCAGATGCACTATCTCGAAAAGCGTCTCCTGGAGCGACTCGACCCTCAAAAATATTTTGAGGGAGTAAAAAGCATTTTGTGTTTTGCACTTTATTACCATCCGGGTTGGGCTCAAGAGACTCCCAAGATTTCAAATTATGCCTGGGACAGCGACTACCATCTTCGTCTAAAGACAAGGCTCGAGCAAACAGCAGAGAAGCTGAAGGCTCAGATCGGTGAATTTGATTTTAGGATTTGTGTCGATACTTCCCCCGTGCTCGAAAAGCAGCTCGCCACTCAAGCGGGCTTAGGCTGGCAGGGAAAAAACACGCTCATTTTGAGAAGAGGTTTGGGCAGTCAGTTTTTTTTGGGGGAGATTTTTACGACGATTCCGATGGAGCGTTTTGAGATCTCACTCCCCGTGTCGGACCACTGCGGGACCTGCCAGCGCTGCCTTGAGGCCTGCCCGACCCAAGCACTGAGCCCTTATGAATTGGACGCCTCCCAATGCATCTCCTATTGGACCCTCGAGCATAAGGGAGAATTTACAAGCCAGACCCCGTCCTGGAAGGATTGGATCGCAGGCTGTGATATCTGCCAAGAAGTCTGCCCTTGGAATCAAAAACTCATTGCGGTTGAGGGCCCTTTAGAGCCCGAAAACCCTCAATCTGCACGTACGCCCGCCTCAGCGCTCTCGTATGTTTCTGAATCCTCATGGAATAGAAATCTTCGACACATCGAGTAAAATTCAGTAGTCCTTTGGGCTGATCGTGAGGCAGCTGGGGCTCATCATTAGCGTGTTTTGCTTAGGTATCTATGAGAGCCATCCCTTGGAGGCCAAAGTGAAATGCCCCCAATGGATTTCTCAAATCTCCCTTTCGCTAAGCCCAAAGTATTTTCCACGACATGCTCGGCAGATTCGAAGAAGTCTTCAAAAAGTTTGGACTCAAGGAATTCAAGTTCATCGCCCCAGCCGAACCCCCGAACTCGGCAACCGAAAGCCTTTTCTTCTTTTTAAGGAACAGCTGACTCTTGAGGAACGCCTCTCCCTCGTGGACACGATTGAACGAGGACTCATTGAGTATGCCAGCGAAGCCGCTCTACGAATGGATAGTCCTTGGCGAGGAAACGAATTTCTCTTCAATGCGCATCTCGGAAAAATTCATGACCATGCCGCATGGGAGCGAGAGCATTTGGAATGGGAGTTTGCGGAAGACTCCAATCGGGGGACCAACAAGCCCGACCTGCCTCCCTTTCGCCCTCTCAACCCTCTGCCCGGGGACTCAAATTCTTTGGCTCTGCTCAATCATATGCTCACGTTTGTCGAACTAAAGTCCGCATCCGAAATCAACTATCATCAACTCACGGAATACATTGATCGAGATCAAAAGGATCTCGACACACTCTCGCGAAGCCAACCCGAACAAGTTCTCAACAAAACATGGAAGCGCGGAAAGTCTGTAGGAATGTGGCTCGGAGCGACTTTTGGATTGGGTACGATGGTCTGGATTATTTCGACGGGAGCGCAGAGCTTTTTGTCAGGGCAAGTCTCGCTTCAGGCCGAGAAAGGTGATGCTTGGTCCTACAGTGCCAAAATGTGGGAAATGCAAAAGATGGGGGCCTGGCTTACGACTTATGATCCCACCAGAGACTTCGAAGACTATGAGGGAATCGAAAATCGAATGCGACAGCTGGCCATTGCTCGTCGGGGGCTTTGGCTCGAATCTGTCCGAGAAGCGCGAAATGACATTCTCTATCTTGATTCAGTGATCAGCAGCCAGGAGCTCGCGCTCGACTTGGCCGTTCGTCATCAAGATCAACGACGAATTTGGCTCATCGTTTCTCGACTCGAGATGCTTCGTACGTTCTTTATCGAAGTCGTCAATCATCCTGACTTCGAGCCATCCAATGAGAGACTCAGTTTGATTTTGGAAGACTACGATGCATCTCATGAAATTCGAAATGCCTTAAAGAGCAAAACATTTATGGAAGTCTATCGGCACAAATTTGGTGATGGTCGAGATCAGATCTATCGACGCCGCGGGGATCCCTTCAGAAACGACTAGCGAAAGCCTTTTCGAATGGCCCACTCCGGTGCGCGCGGCCCTTTGTAAGACGACTTACAATCCTCAAGAATCACATCTGTTTGAATATTTCCTCGGCGAGTGAAATCTAAAACAATTTTAATATATTGAGGAGAAAGCGTTTTCTTTAGGTCCTGCAAAATAAGATGAGCCAATTCTTCATGGTAGTGCGCCTGATCTCTAAACTTGTTGATGTAGAGTTTAAGACTCTTGAGTTCGACGATCGTCTTTTGAGGCACATACCAGAGATGAGCCGTCCAAAAATCCGGAAACCCTGAGCGAGGGCAAATGGAAGTTCCTTCAGGGCAAGTAAAGTAAATGAGTGTTGGTGGCTCTGAGAACTTAAAGGGGATCGGTTCGAGCTGAGCCTCTTGCACTGCCTTTTGACCATATTTGAGTGTTGCCATCCGGCTGATGGATCTATCAAAGCGGCAGGGTCGCTACAAGCTGAAACATGGATTCGAGGCTCGCAGAGCCCTTAGACTGCAAAAAGGACCACTGTAGCTTTCGGAGAGCTTTAGATGTCGTTGGACCGATGCTCACAAGGCCCTTTAACTTTTGGCGTTCCGAGGCACGAAGGCTTTTTCGAAGACACTGAAGGGTGGAAGGCGAAGTCACACACACAAAGACGGGGCTGCTTTGAGACCTTTTGAGGATCGCCAAAAGCGGTCTCCGAACTGAAAGTACCTCTGTTTTGTAAGCCTTCCGAACAATCAGGCGAAATCCGCTCCGGCGCAGCGCCTGAGGCAATTGAGAATCCCCGCGCGCGGATCTTGGAAAAAAAATCAGACCGCTCTTTTTGAGTTTCTTAAAAAATTGAATCACCCCATCAGAGTTCGAATCCGACAAAATGACTTTTTGAGCAGGTTTAAATCGGCGAGCCGCCTCGGCGGTCTCGCGTCCAATCAAAACCCAAGTGGCCGACAAAGGAAACTCATGACCCCTCGTCAGAGAATTTTTGGAAGTAAGCAAAACATAATCCGCCCTCTGAGGAATTTGATAGTTTTTGAGAGGGATGATCTTAATCCCTTTCAGAAAGAAAACTTGGCAGGAAGATGTTGAACGGATCTTCGTACGAGAACCCAAAAAAATGCAGATTCTCTTTTTCACGTCAGCGAGAGCTTACCCAAGATCTTGTGAGCCCCTTGAGCCATGAGACGATCTGCCATGGACTCTCCTAATTTTTCGGCATAACCGATAGGAGCCACGGCTCGATCCATCATGACAATTTCCCCCCGAGGATCAGCTAAGAATGCATGGAGCCTCATCTGAAACTGCTCCACTTCGCACCACGCCCCCAAAGGAAGTGCACAATTGGCTCCCAGTCCGCGCAAAAGCGCCCTCTCGGCCATGACGGCTTGGCCACTTTCGTCATTGTGGATTCTTCGCAATTTGAGTCGAAGTTCATCGTCATCCGCCCGGCATTCTACAGCAATCGCCCCTTGCCCAGGCGCAGGGACAAATGTGGCGGAGTCCAAATATTCTGTGATGTTTTCTTCGAGGCCCAAACGCAAAACTCCCGCTGCGGCGAGTACAATGCCATCTACTTCCCCGGATTCCACCTTCTTGATTCGAGTGTCCACGTTTCCTCGAATCGGAACAATCTCAGAAGGACACTCGTGAGCTTTAAGCAAAGCCATTCGTCTCAAACTCGATGTCCCGATTTTCATTTTGGCCGTGAACTTGGACAACGAGAGTTTGTTGCGTGAAATAAACACATCTCGGATTTCTCCCCGTTCTACCACCGCAGCAAGTGCACAGCCCGAAGCAGGTACGACAGGAAAGTCCTTCATACTGTGGACACAAAAATCAACTCGGTGATCCCGGAGAGCTTCTTCGAGCTCTTTGACGTAGAGGCCCTTGCCCCCCTCTTTGGAGATTGAAATGCTCAAATCATCCCCTGTGGTCTTGAGCCCCAAAATCGTAAACTGATCGTCTGGCCACTGCTCTTGAAGCAACCATTGAACAAATTGAGCCTGCCACATCGCCAAAGCGGATGTCCGGGTTCCCAATACGTAGGTTTTTCCCGCCACTGATTCCCCTTAAATCCTAAAAAAACTTCGAAACATTTGTATGATTCCGTCCAATTCGCCTGAGGCCTTTGCCTGAGACTTTAGCTCAAGCATGGGGTCCTGTAAAATTTTAGCTCCAATACGCTTCGTGGTTCGCTCGACTTCGGCCCAATCCTGATCGGACAAGTGAGCCAGTTTCTGCTTAAGTGCTTTGAGCTCATTTTCGGCGATCGAATCAGTTTTGGCAGCCAGATGCGCGATCACTTCCTGCACCGGAAGGGCCTGCTCCGCACGCAATTGCAGCCGGACTTCCTCCTCCAAAACATTTTCGGCTTTGACGAGCTCTTGCCGTCGCAAGTGATGATTATCTTCAGCGACCTGTTTGAGATCATCGATTGTATACAAATAGCCTTCAGAAAGCGGAACTCTTGGCAGATGACTCGGAACAGCCAAATCCACCAAAAGAAACGAGCCGCCTCTTTTTTCAAGATTATAAATATCATTCTCTGTCAAAATTTTTGCATCTGCTGCATGAACAATCACTTGAGCTTTCTGGGCCGCCTGCGAGGGATCATCCACGACTCGAGATTTTACATTGGCTTCTGTCAGCTCTCGATGGAGCTTCTCGGCCGTCTCCCGTGTGCGATTATAGAGCAAAAGTTCTTTGGGTGTGACAGACGCAAAATGTTCGGCTGCCACTCTTCCAATTTCTCCGAGGCCCAAAATCAATACACTGCGCCCCGAGAGATCTCCCAAGATTTTTTCGGAAAGCTTTACAGCCAATGAGGGAATCGAAACAGCCAAACGACCGACTTCGGTTTGGGACCTAATCTTCTTTGCAACACGAAAGGCCGCTTGAAACGCAGAATGAAGCTTGGGTCCGACTTCGTTTCGCTCGATTCCGTCTTCGTAAGCTCTCTTCACCTGCCCCAAAATCTGAGATTCTCCGACGACCATCGATTCGAGACTCGAAGTCACTCGAAACAAATGCCTCAACGCCTGGGATCCTTCAACTGCCCAAAGGACATCTCCACCTAATTTGAAATCTTGCTCAATGACTTTTCTCCATCGAGCCCCCCATTCTTCGGAACTGAGATCCGTGACGGCGTAGATTTCAACTCGATTGCAGGTATTCAAAAAAATATACTCTCCTGCCGCTTGGCAGAGCTCTCGCACATGCTTCTGAGTGGCAGAAGCTACCTGTGCTCTCACATCAAGAGAGGTTTTTTGAAAATCGACCCCGGCAGCAATCAACTTCACGGAGTGGACTCGATTCCTTGGGGTGAATTTCCAAAATTTAAATGTTGAGTCTTAAAGAATGTCTCCACTCCAAGAACCAAAAAGATCAGCACAAGGACTCCCACGCAAGCGGCCCATGCCGAACGCCGACCTCGAAAGCCCGCCTCTCTCCAACGACGAACCAACAGCACCGCAAAAATCACCCAAGTCAAAAGACAAACCAAAAATTTTGGATCCAAAAGCCAAGAAGATGTCCAAAGACTACTTGCAAAAAATATTCCCAAAAGCATTCCCGCAGAGAGCAAAACAAATCCCACAAGCAATGTTTCGCCCAAAAGACGATCCAAAACGTTTAAGGAAACGAATCGCGTGAAGGGGCTATTGAGTCTTTTGTTTCGAATTCTCATTTCGGCGAGCAAATAGACAACGGAGACTGCGGCACTCAGCAAAAAGAGCGCTTCACCGACGAGCATCAAAATAATGTGAATCCAAATCCAGGGATGCAGGGTCACATCATTGACCTGTGGCGGATTGTAGTTATGAAAGACAACAATCAACCCCGCCATGAGTGGAAGCAGTATGAGGAGAATGCTGATCGAGGATTTTCGCCAGCTCAGCAAAAAGCTCGCCGCCGCCAAAATCGTCGTTGTAAAAACATAAGACTCTTGAGGATTGGTCGGAAACAAAGTCTCCTTGCCTCCAAGGACCCCTAAGAGCGCCATCACTTGACCGATCACTCCAAGAGCCAACAAGACTCGCCCACTCATCAAGGCCTGGTGTGAAAGGGTTCTCAAATAATGAATGAATGCCAAAAGACCCAGAAAATAGACAATGACGAGCAAACTACTCTGAAGAATCGACATCAGCTCTTTTTCCCAAAGAAGCCTCCCCCTTTACCAGAGGAATCTTTGCGAGTTCTCAAAAGACGCGATTCGCTCGCGGCTTCCGTCAAACTACTGTCCAGAGAAAGAGCCTGATCAAAGTCCTGGAGCGCCTTGTCCGTCTGGCCTTCGAGCTTAAGGATCATGCCTCTATAATAGTAAGCCTGTGCGTAATTGGACCTCAGTTTAAGGGCGCGTTCGATGTCTTTTACAAACTCTGGCACCTTAGATTTGTAGGGAATTTTACCTTCGATCAGCTGCATCACCTTGCAATAAGCAAAATCCGCCAAAAGCTCCCCGTCTTTGGGCAAGACCTCGATGATTTTGAGATAGATCTCGTGCGCGGCCTTAAAGTGTCGACGATTAAGCGCCATCTTGGCCTGAGGAATGAGCATCTCCGCTTCGAGAGTTTTTTCAATCTGCTCCATCCCACCTTGTCTTTCGAGTTCGATTTTGGCTTCGTACTCCGCTCTTTTTTCGGCATCGGTGGCTGTCGAATGAGCCTCATTGATTTTGGCAAAAAGAGCTTCGGCCAACGCCTTCAGCTTGGGGGAGGATTCGGGAGGAAGTCGATCAGGATGGTAACGTTTGACAAGATCTAAGTAAGCCTTACGACAGGTTCCTGTATCGGCCTGCACCTCTACACCCAGGATCTCAAAGGGATTCGCTCCCTTGAATTTTTTCTCGAGAGCCTGAAAGTCCTGCAGGAGCTTTTCTTCGGGATTGGCTCCGACTTCAAGCTGCTGAAACTCAAGCGCTACGGCCGCGAGGCGAAGCGACTCAGCATCCCAGGCATTCAAAGTTTTGAGCGTTTTTTGAAGATCATTCCAAAGCCGCAAATCTTTGGGAGCCAGAGAGAGCGGAAAGTCACCTTTGGCCTTGAAAGGCTTAGCCCCTAAGGTCGCGAGTCTCGCTTTGGAATTGGCTTCGTCGATATGAAGTTTTGCGGCATCCCAAAGCATTTTCAAAAACGGCTCATGGAATTTGGCCTGATCGGTTTCTTTGAGCTTTAAATCTTCGACGGCTTCAAAAGAAACCTCTCCATGGGTGAGCGGAATCAGATTAAAAACACGCTCTCTAAAATGAGCGTCCAAAAGCTCGTTAAAATCATGCGCCGCAATGAGTCCCCTTTGTACCAACCACTCCCCAAAAGGAATGGGAGGCTGAGCTTTGGTTTGCTCGGCCATTTCTGCCTGCAACCGGGCCGCGTCCAAAACTTTTCGACGGATCAGAAACTGAGACAATGTCTCATGGGGCCAGTTCGAACGCGATGCGACAGGCTCTCCACGGCGAAAGGCGATCTGCTTTTTGAACCTCTCCCATTCCACATTCAAAACGCCCGTCGCCTTCATGGTATGCACTCGCCAAAACGCCCACAAAATACCGGGCTCGCCGAGTTTGAGACTGAGTTCGAAGACCTTGGTAGACACGTCTATTCAACTTTACACTGAAATCTTTCTGCGGTTGTATCGTTTAGATATGTCCAACGTAAAAGAAGTCACAGATGGTGCATTTAAAGCAGAAGTTTTGGAGTCCAAGGTCCCGGTTTTGGTTGATTTTTGGGCCCCTTGGTGCGCTCCGTGTCGAGCGATTGCTCCGACGGTCGATGAGATTGCCAAAGAATTTGATGGCAAACTCAAGGTCGTCAAAATGAACGTCGACGACAACTACGAAGTACCGGGTCAACTCGGCATCCGAAGCATTCCTACTTTAAAAGTTTTTGTGAATGGATCGGAAGCCAACCAGATGGTCGGCTCAGCTTCTCGTGACCAAATCAAAAGCTTGGTCACTCCTCATATCAAGTAAATGGCCCCTTAAAGCCTCGTACCTATGGTCCTCAACGTACCTTGGCAGATTCGATCACAATCGTCTTATTGGGAACATCTTGGAACATCCCCTGATTGCCGGTCGGGGCTTTGCCGATCTTTTTGACGATATCTTCGCCCTCGATCACTTTGCCAAAAACGGCATAGCCGGCGCTTTGAGGACCCCTAAAATCCAACCGAGAATTATCCACCAGATTGATAAAAAACTGAGCTGTGGCGGAATTGGGATCATTGGTCCGCGCCATGGCAATCGTCATGGGCAAATTGGACAGACCATTCGAACCTTCATTCTCAATGGGCGCTCGTGTGGGTTTTTGATTCATTTCTTTATCAAAACCCCCGCCTTGAATCATAAAGCCATCAATAACACGATGAAAAATCGTTCCGTCATAAAAGCCCGCTTTGGCGTATTCCAAAAAATTGGAGACAGTCTTTGGGGCCTTTTCACCATCGAGCTCCAGAACGATAAGGCCTTCAGATGTTTTAAGCTCTACGACCGCTTTTCCTACACTCGATGTCTTTGCCACTTCGGACTCTCCTTCACTTTTCTTTTTACAACCGCCCAATACCAAAGCGACGGCTACCAAACTCACATAAGTCATTGAACGAAACATCATCCACTCTCCTTTTACAAACTAAAAAATATGTCTTCTTGAGGAGACACTCAAGAGAATCCCTAGGGCAATCATCACGGTAATCATACTACTGCCCCCATACGAGAAAAACGGCAAAGTGACCCCCACGACGGGAAGGAGTCCTAGTTCCATCCCAATATTGACGATCACCTGCCAAAAAATAATCGAGAGACAGCCCATTGCGAGGACCGCCCCAAACTTGTCCTTGGCCTTACGAACCACATCAATACTCAAAAATACAAAGATCCAAAACAATCCTAAAACGCAAAGCGTTCCTGCAAATCCCCACTCCTCGGCAAACACGGAAAACACAAAGTCCGTATGATGCTCAGGCAAAAACTCGAGCTTGCTTTGTGTCCCCTTGAGATATCCCTTTCCAAAAAACTGGCCACTCCCCGTCGAAATCATACTCTGAATGGTGTGATAGCCTTCGCCAAGGGGATCGCTCTGAGGATTAAGAAATGTCTGCACGCGAACGCGCTGATAATCTATGAGCCCAAACTTGTACGCCAGTGGTGCCCCGATGGAGGCAATGATCGCCAAAAAAATAATCGTCCGCACTTTCAGATTGCACAAAAACACAACAGTCCCTGTCGTAAAGGCCACGAGCAGGGTTGTCCCTAAATTGGGTTGATGAAAAATCAACGCCATCGGAAGCCCGGCAATCAAAAGTACGGGCCAAAGATCTCTGAGCCCATAGCCTTGAGTCGAAGCCGGTCGCTCACTCGCATAGAATTTGGCTAAACAAAGAACAATCGCAAGCTTTGCAGGCTCCGAGGGCTGGAGCACAAACGGACCGATCTGTAGCCAGCGCTGTGCTCCCCCCGCACTCATTCCTCGAATCTCGACAAGGACGAGCAGTGCCATCGCCAAAAAATAAGCCGGATAAGCGAGCCTTTCAAAAAATCGATAATCCAAAAAATTTACAATCAGAGCGAGCGCGAGGCCCAGGGTCATAAAGGCCACTTGGCGATAAAAAATCTCAATATGATTGAGATAACTCGAACTATAAATCGTCATCAGTCCGATTCCGCAAAGCATCAGTGCTGTGACAAACAGAGGTCGATCAAAGTTCTCCAAAATTCTTGGGGAGGAACTAGTTTGCCGATATTCCACTCTTCACCTCTGCCTTTGGTCCTGAAGTCAAATAGGCTTCTACAATTTTCTTCGCAATAGGAGCGGCGGCACCTGAGCCGTGTCCCCCATGCTCTGCAATCACGGCGACCGCGATTTGGGGCTGATCCATGGGGGCAAGCCCGACAAAGAGCGCATGATCTTCAAATTCTTTTTGGCTCTTGGCTCGACGCTTCCAGACATCAAGTGCGACAACTTGGGCGGTACCAGTTTTCCCTCCCCAGCGAATTTTGGGGAGACGCGATAGACGCGCGGTTCCTTCGGATCCGTTGATCACCCTATCCATTCCTTCCAAAATGGACTCGCTTGCCTTTTGACTCAAAACAATTTGGTTCTCAACGAGCGCTCGATAGACAGAGACTTTTTCGGGCTCCATCCAGACTTCTTTAAGAACGAGTTGAGGTTGATAGATTTTTCCGCCGTTTCCAAGGGCGGCAACGGCCCTCGCGAGCTGCATCAGAGTGACCTCAAAAGCTCCCTGACCAATCCCTGCGTTAATGGTCTCTGCTTCGATCGTCGTATTACCACGCGCGAGTACTTCGTCCTCAAAAGGGATCGAGCCCCTTTGTTCAGAATTAAACCGACGCATCTCCGCTTGAGGCCCAAGCAAAAATTCACTGCCCAAAAAGGTACGGCGACCAAATCCAAATCGAGTAGCCCAAGCGTAAATCGCATCCAGGCCCATGGCCAAACCGGCGTTATAAAAAAACACATCGCAAGACTGCTCAATCGCTTGAGACACATTCACGCGTCCGTGACCTGATTTTTTGTGGCAACTCCACACTCTGCGACCAAACCGAAAGCTTCCTGGACAAAAATAAGTGGTGTTCTGATCGATGGCTTTGTTTTCAAGTGCGGCGGCCGCCAGAAAAAGTTTGAGAGTCGAGCCCGGTGGATAATGTTCTCCCACTACCCGATCGAGAAATGGCTTTTCGGTGGATGTCATCATCCGCTTAAATTCATCGGACTTGAGCACGCCTCCAAAAATATTCGGATCGGTTCCTGGTCGAGAAACATACGCCAAGACTTCTCCATTTCGAGGATCCAGAGCGACAACGGCTCCGGTTTCATTCTTAAAAGCCTCTTGGGCGACCATTTGGAGATTCAAATCCAATGAAAGATGCAGTTGATGACCCGCGAGAGGATCTTCGCGATTGGTCTCAGGCAACAGCGCCCACTGATCGAGCCCCACTCGACGACCTTTGACATCGACAACAACAAAATCTCGACCATCTCGGCCTCGGAGACTTGATTCGTAGAGGGCTTCAATCCCCATGATGCCTCGCTGATCCCCCAATCGATAATTGCGCTCTGGAAATCTCTTCTGAAGCCTTGCCAAGTCTCGGTCACTGACCTCGCCCGTATAACCAATCGAATGAAAAAACAAATCTTTATAGAGATAGTCGCGCACCGCATCGACAGTGAGCTCGAGCCCCGGCAAATCGGCCGCACTCATATGAAGCAATGCCAGCTCATCCTGAGTAATATCTTCTTTGAGACTGATCGAACGATATCGTCCAGAGTTCTGCACTCTCTTTAACTTCGAAGCGCGCTCTTCTTCGGACCATTTGAGGATATCTGCCAAAATTGACATTTCGGTTTGAAGATCCACCGCATATCCGCGCGAATATGAAACTCCAAATCGAGGACGACTGTCCGCGAGAAGCACTCCATGGCGATCAAAAATTTGCCCTCGTGGCGCGGCCAAGCGCTCTACCTTGAACCGGTTTTGATCACTAAATTGTCGATAGAGATCCCCCTGCCACAATTGCAAATACCAAAGCCGAATCACCAAAACCGACATCAGGACCGAAAAAATAATGGCGATGGCAAAGGCTCGGTTTCTAAATTCGGCTACATTGTAGGGATCCGTCAGTCTCATGAACGCCTTCCCTGCTGAAGAGCCTGCGAGGCAAAAAGCAAACCAATCAGAGATTGCAAAAACGCCGACACCAAAAACCCTCCAATGAGTCCCCACGAAAGACCGATGGTCAAATAGGTCCTCGAAAGCACAATGTACTGACTACAAACAAGACTCACCGCCGCCAAAAAAAAGACCGTAACGACATGACGATAGTTTTCGATCGAAAACTGACTGAGCGCCAAACGGGCCACCAAAAATACGGCAAATGAACTCGCCCAAAAAGCTCCTGGCGGAAAGATTGAGAACGCATGAAAAATCCACGCCATGGCGAGCAGGATCCATGCGGCTTCAAACCAAGTCCAGAGCATTGCCCCAAAAACAATCGCGATCGAAGTCATCGATAAATCCAGCCATGTCGGCGGAGAAAAAACAGACAAGATGATCAGCCACAAAACCCAGAGTCCCAGGATCCAAGCACTCTGACGCAAGCCTGATCGTCCGTGATCGTGTCGAACAAGATCAAGGGCCATTCGCAGTTCCTTTGGGCCTTTCTTGAGGCATGACGACGAAAACTTCCTCAAGTTTTGCAAAATTCACAGAGGGCTCCAAATCCGCCTGTCCTAAAACCGAATTAGGATCCTGCGAAATTCCGGTGACAACACCAATTTTAAAGCCCGCGGGATAAATTTGTCCTGAGCCTCCCGAAACTAAAACATCGCCCACTTGCAAATCCGCTCGGCGCGGAAGCATTTCGAGTCTCAACGCTCCCTGAATCGTCCCGCCAACAATGACGGCTGTTCGAGAGCGCTGAACAGTTCCATCAATTCGAGAGTTCAAATCACTCAAAAGCAAAACTGTCGATCGATCTTCTTGTACCTTAAACACACGACCCACAACTCCAAGAGAAGAAACAATGGCCATGCCCTTTTCAATTCCCTGGTTGGATCCGAGATCAATCTCGAGGCTTCGAAAAAACAAACTTAAATCACGAGAGATCACTCTCGCTGCTTTGAGCTCCAATGTCTTTTGTTTCTGAAATCCCATCTGATTTTTTAATCGATCGTTTTCGACTTCGAGCTCTTGGAGGCGCTGAAGTTGCAAAAGAAACATCGTGCGTTCGGCCTTCAGCTTAATATTCTCTTCCCGAGCGCGAACCAAGTCGCCTAGCTTGGCGGTTCCTTCGGTACTCAGCTTCTCGGTCCACAAGACGAGAGTCTGAATAGGTCTGATCACAGTTCCAATACTGCGATCAATCCAACGGCCTCGTTCTTCGAGACTTCCTTCAAAACTAAAATGAAAATAGAGATTGAGGGCCGAAACAACGACCAACAGAAAGAGCAGCCAAGATTTATGGCGATTCACCGACGCAAAAATCACAAATTGATTTTAGCGATATCTCATAAAATTTGGCGAGAAGAGTTCAACCGAGCTCTCACCTTAAAATAAACTCACCGAATGCTGAGTTCTCTCCCCCACTTGAAGGAAGATCTCATCAGAGATCCGCCGCAAGCGAGTCTTTCAACTATCATCCAATGGTGCGCCTCCTGGGCCCAACGAATATTAACAAAACAACCGCTTCACTGAAGTGGCCCAAAGTCTCTGCTGAAATCTTCCTTCAAGTGGGAGGAAAGCCACCTCTTTCGGGAGAATGAGAGTAATCAGCTCACGACTTGGTCGTAACCTTCTTGAGCAAGTCGAGTTCATCAAGCACAGCGCCTGAGCCTCGAACCACTGCGGTCAAAGGATCATCAGCAATAATGACGGGCAAACCTGTTTCTTCACGGAGCAAAATGTCGAGGTTTCTGAGCAAGGCTCCACCGCCGGCAAGCACAATTCCCTTTTCCACAATGTCCGCAGACAATTCTGGCGGGGTACGATCCAAAGCAAGCCGTACAGCTTCGACGATGGCATTGATGGGCTCGGAAAGAGCCTCTCGAACTTCGTCCGAAGAAATCACCAGCGTCTTTGGAAGACCCGCAACTAGATCGCGACCTTTGACTTCCATCGTTCGTTCCGATCGATCAGGATCGGGGTAAGCAGAACCAATCTCAATTTTGATTCGCTCTGCGGTCCGCTCGCCGATCGCCAAATTGTATTTTCGCTTCATATAATGGACGATCGCTTCGTCCATTTTGTCTCCCGCCATACGCACGGAGCTGCTAAAAACGATCCCCGCGAGCGAAATCACCGCCACTTCGGTCGTTCCACCCCCTATATCGACGATCATATTGCCCGAGGGCTCGGTAATGGGGAGTCCTGCCCCAATGGCTGCTGCCATGGGCTCCTCGATCAAATAAACTTCTCTCGCTCCAGCGCTTTCGGCCGATTCACGAACGGCGCGCTTTTCGACTTCCGTAATTCCAAAGGGAACACAAATGACGATTCGTGGCCTCAAACCAAACCGACGATTATGGACTTTGCCAATAAAGTATCGCAGCATCGCTTCCGTCACCTCAAAATCCGCGATGACCCCGTCCTTCATGGGTCGAATGGCCACAATATTCCCTGGTGTCCGTCCAAGCATTTCTTTGGCTTCACGCCCTACAGCATGCACACGTCGACCGCCTCGAGCGTCTTTCTCCACAGCAACCACTGAGGGTTCACTTGAGACTATTCCCTTGCCCTTGACGTAAACCAAGGTATTGGCGGTCCCTAAATCAATCGCGAGGTCGTTGGAGAAAATTCCAAACAAAGAATCAAAAATCATGCCCAATATTAAGAAGGCACTCCTCTCCTGGCTACTGGTATTTTCGTATATGAAACCAGGCTTGCCACCCGCTATGAACCTTGTAAAACTTTGTCACTATGCCGATGCGCCAATTGCGACAACAACGAAACTCAATTATCACCACCGTTATTTTTGGAGCGATTATTCTGACCTTCGTTCTTTGGGGCGGATTCAATTCAGATATGGGCTCCCCCACGTCTTTGACAACCGTCAATGGCGAAGAAATCCCCTATGCCGATTTTCAGCGCCAAGTGAGTCGGCAATTGGAGATCTATGGTCAAGCCATGGGCGGTGGAAAACCTCTGAATGAGCAATTGGTCAAACTCATTGAACGCCAAGTCATCAGCTCTCTCATTATGGAAACCATCATGGCTCAACGGGCTCATGACTTAGGAGTGGTAATCGGAGATCAAGAGCTGCTGGCGCTCCTCCAAGAAAACAAATCCTTTCATGATCCCGAAAAGCAGCGCTTTTCCCCGCAAATGTATAAGGCCGTTTTAGAAGCCAACAATCTCAATCCGACACAGTTCGAAAAAAACATTCGTAAGTCTTTGGCAGGTGATCGCCTCCGTGAACTTTTGGAAGCCAGCCTCTGGACGTCTGAAGCCGAGATTCAAGAAGCCGCAAGACTTCAAAATCAATCAATGACCTTGGACATTGCCATTTTTGATTCTGCCAAAGCAAAGCCTCAAAATCTAAGTGAAGCAGAAATCAAAACTTATTTTGAATCACATCGAGGCGAATTCATGTCCTCTTCCAAACGAAAGGGAGTCGTCGCTTCCATCTCGCCGTTTGATGTCGAATCCAAAATCACGGTGACTGAGGATCAGATTCGCAGTTTTTACGAAGCTCAAGTCAAAGGCTCAAGCGACAAAAAGTGGACGACTCCTCAAGCGCACGCCTATCACATATTGATTTCTAATACGGCGGCTTCAGGGCTCAGCAAGGCTCAAAAATTAAAGGCCGAGATTACTTCTGGCCCCTCTTCCCAAACCTTCGAAAAATTTAAGGCGAAGGCTGCGACGGTCAGCGAGGATTACTCAAATGCTTCAAAGGGAGGAGACCTTGGCTATTTTGATGAATCCGCCATGGTAAAACCCTTCTCGCAAGCTGTGTTCAAAACAGCAAAATTGGGCAGCGTCGTCGGTCCGGTCAAAACAGATTATGGCTACCATCTCATTTATGTGACGGATTTGACGGGGAACTCAACCACTTTAGAAGCTCGACAAAAGCAAATTGGCCGCGAACTCCGCGCTCAAAAATTGTTACAAGAAATGACGGCTCTTCGCGAAAAAGTTCAGAAAGCGGCAACCTCATCACTGAGTTCATCAGAGAGTGCCCTCAAAGCGTTGGGTCTTCAGTGGCAGACCGTAGGTCCTGTGGATCTACAAACTCGGCAGGAGAACCTCCCCTTCATGGTCCTTCAGGATTTTATGCAGCAGTCTTTGAATAAATGGTCGGAACCGACCGAGGTTCAAGGCAGTCTCTATATTTATCGAGTGACCGAGGAAATCGCGCCCGAATCCCAGACGCTCGAGCAGGCACGTTCAAAAGTCGTCGCCCAACTCTCCACCGAGAAATTAGAGAGCTCCATCCAGGCCACATTTGCAGAAGTTTCTTCGGGCAAAAAGCCATGGGCTGATCTCAAAAAGCTTGGAGCAGAACTCACGACCGAAAAATCTTTTAAGACTTTTCAGGCGCAGCAAATCCAGGCCATTGGTGAATCCGAAGCCGCACTCCGAGCAGCACAAGGACTTTCGCCCGAAAAGACTTTTGCGGGCCCACTCCTTCAGGAAGGAAAATGGATAATTCTCAAGGGCTCTCAGTTTTCGGATTCAGCGAAGTCACTCACCGCCGAAGAGATCAAAAAGAGTCGTGAAGACTTGGTTTCCAAAAAGAGAATTCAGCTTTTGACAGCGGTTCAAGACCTTTGGATTAAGAATGTTCGAATTCCAGAAAGTTTTCGCACGAAGTACAGTCTGTGATCTGACCTTTAGTTGACGTCGTCGTAGACATCGACGATCTCAAAGGACTTTACTGATTCATTCGGGACCACCACATAGACTTTTGGAGTCTGAGCGCACTTTCGAGTGCCTTTTTTGAGGGTGCACGCGATCGCAACGAATTTGCCCTTGTAAGTCTTCACAGAGCTCACGAAAAACTTTCCTTCACTCTTTGTCAGCAGCAAGTACTTCAAAAAATCATCCCCTCGAGACTCCAAGAAGTGTGAGGAGAAAAACTCCCTCAATTGCTTGGGCTCTTTGGCAATCGATCGCACGGCGTGAAATCGATCCAAAAATTTTCGAACTTCCCTTTCTAGAGCCAGATTGGGCTTCAACTCCAGTGACTCTTTTTTGGGCAATGATTTATCCGCCGCGTTCAGCATGCCGCTCAAACTTAAAAGTCCCATCAAAACCATTCTGCCTAAAACTCTCATCACTGGATCTCCTGATTCTCTTTCTTTTCGGGCACTAAAGGAAAGAGCAATCGATTCATCTCTGTTACAACACCCATATAGGCTTTGCCTGGACATAACGTACCATCACATTCTTGATGTCCACGGATTCCTTTCATTTCAACACCTACGCCTTGTGCTTTGATCGATTGAACGAGACTTGAGTTTTGATCTTTGAGATTGCGTGCGAGCGAATAGACATACAAGAGAGCTTCGGGAGGTGGAACTTCTTCTTCATACATCCCCGCAGTTTCAACACCGATAGAATTAGGGTTTCCAGCCTTTTCTTGATTGTTAGGTCGAGCATGCGCGCCCTGAAACCAAGGATCCCGCCCTGCCTGAATTCTCCAATTTTTTTGACTCGAATGAATCCCTACAAAAAAATGAGGCCCAATATCCGACCAAAAATATTTTAGATACTCGGGCGATCCTTCTTTGAGATTTTCAGGAGGTGGATTTTTGGCATTGGCCAAACGACTCATGTGGTCTCGTTGGCATCCCTTGACATCAAAATCTTGGCGAGAAGCCGTATGATGAATAACGAGATATTCAATTTTCTCCATCTTCTTCATGCTTCCTTGAGGTGGGAGCAGACCATTTTCCTCTCGCGAGACAATTTCGAGTTCTTTACCATTCAGATAAATTCCATTCGCATTCAGATACCGAACAAACTCGATCGCCTTCTTTTGATTCCAGTTCTTCTTCCATTCGTCGAGCTGTGTGGAATCACTCAAAAAAGTTTGTCCACTCGGCGCATTCGCATTTGAGGCCGGAAGAGTTCGTTTTTCAACTTCTTTGATGAGCTGCTCTGCACCCGCTGCCGGCGCTGGAGGACATTGAACAGGGGCACTCTCTCGTGCCAGCTGCTCCACAATTTCACTCAGCCTCTGAGGAAGCCTCTCTTGCCGAAACCACCGAGAACTTGCATTGGGCTCACCCTGAGAATTTTGACCGGTGCGAAACGTCACATAGGTCGAATAAAAGCTCTGAATTTTATTGCGAAGAGCTTCTGAGGACCCAACGGGAAATTTTAATTCTGGTATCTGAGCGACAGAAGTTTGAGGGCTCTGCGCAACAAGACTCAGCATCTCTTGTTTCCATTGCTCTCGATTTGCTAAAGACGCTTCTGAAATCTTCTGAACAACACGAGTATCAAAATCCGAAGTCTGCGCGTCCAAAAGAGGGGCGAGCAATCCGAAGAACATGAGGGATACAAAGAAATTCGCCCGTCCTAATCCTAAAGACATCTACACCTTTCCTTGCAAGGGCCGGACCGGCTCATAAACCCCTTAAAACCCATCAAAATCGCATTTTAAGCATTCAGTTTCATAGACCCCATGCCCAAAAACCCTTAAGATTTTAAGGCATGAAAGCCTCGATATTGAGCCTTTGGATTTCTCTCGTCTTGGCCCTTTTAGGGATCGGATTTTTGTGGATACTCGGAATGTCAGCTAAGATTTTGGCCTTCGCATTTGGCTTGGCCTATCTGTTATTCCCATTTGTTCGCTGGTTTGAGGTTCGCAAAATCCCTCGGGTGATGACTATTTTGAGCATCACATTCTTCGGAGCTTTGTCTCTCGTGGGTCTTACACTTTGGATCGTGCCTGTTTTGTTGACCGAAATCATTCATCTGGTGGATCGAATGCCCAGTCTCCTTCAAGAAGTCTTCACTCGACTCCAAGCGATGGCGGTAGAGCATGGGATCCCATTTCCCCACAGTTTGACGGAGGTTCTCGGCTATATTTCGACCAATCTGAGTGATTTGAGCAGTTATATTGTCAATCCCGCCCTCAATGTAGCCAAGTCATTGGTTTCAAATTCAACAGCGCTCATCTTGGGACTAACAAATTTGATTCTCTTTCCGGTGTTTTTTTTCTTTGTCGTCTTGGACTACGAAAAAATCATTTCGAGTTTCAAAAAGGTCTTTCCAAAATCCACACGCATTCATGTCGATCACTGGCTCAAACGTGCGGATGAGATTCTCTCCGGTTTTATCCGAGGCCAGTTCCTCGTCTGCACATGCTTAGCTCTCCTTTACGGCTTGGGGTTGAGCCTTGTCGGCATCCCCTTTGGCTTTGCAATTGGACTCGTCGGAGGATCTTTGAGCTTTATCCCTTACGTTGGAGGAGCCATTGTCGTCGCCACGAGTATCATTGTAGCCATTGCCACGGGAGAGCCTGCAACGACTTATATCTGGATCGCGATTGTCTTTGCACTCGTTCAGAGCCTGGAGAGCTTTATTTTGACACCACGACTCGTTGGCAAACGATTGGGTCTCAGTTCTCTCGAATCAATACTCGCCGTCATCGCAGGGGCCAACCTCATGGGATTCATCGGAATGATTTTGGCGATCCCGTTGGGTTCACTCTTAAAGTCGGCGATTCGAGAAGCTCTTCGCCTTCATGAGAATCACTAGCCCTCCAAAGACAAGTCCGAAGAACCACAAGAGTGGAAACGATTGAGTGTCCGACGACGAATCTCTTTCTGTTATTCGCATCAATCCACAACCCCCGCTCATCGAATTTTCTGCTCCACCACTCGTCACGAGAGCTCCCCCTCCTGCTCCGTTACCGATCGTCACGCCCGCAAACGAACTCGTTGCGGAGTAACTGACGACATTGGATTCAGCGCTGGAGACAATCTGTGCGTTATTCTGCAAAAATTCAAAAAGCTCTTGGGGAAGTAATCCGAGCGCATTGAAGTTTTCGGTGTGGATCGAAAACAAATTGAGGACGAGGTGCGCCTCTCTTGCGATCCAGACTCCCGACGAATCAATATCTACGAATTCATCACGAGGGGCCTCAAAGCTCACTTTGGTTTCACAAGTTTGAGAAATCTCTTCGAACGGATAGCTGACTTCGATGGCTAAGGAGACCTGATTTTCAGAATTAGGCGAAGAAATCGTATACTCTACTTTTGGTTGGAAAGGATCTGCGTCCGAAAGTGAATTGGTCGCCGCAAAGGATAATGCGGCTTCGGACTGCAGATCCTGATTCACACTCGGCGCCAAGGGCTCAAAGCCCGCGGACTTTGAGGGCTGTGCGAGCAGAGGAACCACACTCAGAGATTTGACGATTGTGATTGGCGCCTTCACCCCTGAAGGCAGCTCCACAAAACCGGGAGTCTCTGGATTCAATATCGTTGCCCACCCATTCTGTGACGGACACTCAAGTCTCACTTTTGTTTCAAACGTCATGAGAGGAGAGCTTCCGTTCACATCCTCACTTGTGACATAGATATCTTGAATTTCGGCCTGGGGAGATAAATTGAGAATGGTAAAGATCACGGTTAATGCGACCAAGATTTCGATGAGCGTAAACCCCCTCGAATTTTGAGTTCTTAAAAGATTGAACCCCATAGGACATCCCTCCCCATGCGCTCTGTAACTGCAATTGACATGCTGCGGCGATAATCTGGAAGGTGCTTAATTTTATTTAGGTTTATTTGACAACGAATGGTTACAGTGAAGAACTTTTCATAAGTCAGGACCCAAAAAAGTCACGACACGCCGAATCAAGAGCCCGCGGGCCAGCTCAAGGAGCCGTCTACCTTAATCTCGGCTGAATAGCCTCCAACGCCAAGCGCTCTGCCCTTTCGATCATAGAGAGGGTACTTGTGAGTAATAAAACTTTTGAGATTACCTCTGACGGGAAATTTTTGAAAAAACCTGAGCGTCTTCCTTTCACTTAAAGCCTGGAGATCCCCCTCCAAAAAGGAATCGGCGACTTCTGGGACAAAGAGATCTTGGTCTTTTTTACCAAGAATCTCCCAAGACTTGAGATTGAGAAGCTCATGAAAAGCTCGATTGACGAATGAATAGGAACCATCTGGCGATTTGATCCACATGGGGGTTTCAGAGCTTTCAACGAGAGAATCCTTCAGTGCGAGAAAGTTCTGCTTGTCCTCTTCGACCTGTTTCTCGAGCGTAATATCAGAAAAATAAGTGACCAAAGCAGATTCAATTCGAAAAGTTCTCACCCGAAACCAGTAAACCTTACCCGCGATGACGTAAGATCTTTCCGCTTCCATCGAAACACCAGAGTTCCAGACATTGAGATAGCGTCTAAAAATAGCTTCGCCTTGCTCGCCTTCCATTTTGGATCTGAGACTGTGACCCACCCAGGTATCGGCCGTGGTTTCGAGAAGATCTTCCGCTACAGAATTCATATACCCACACTGAAGATCACTGATCTCTGTCTGATCATTAAAAATGGGCTCAAACGCCATGACCCCCTCCTCGCATATGTCGAGGAGCCCTCTCAAGAATCCATACGTCCGAACCATGAATCTAGGATTCTTGGAACTTTTGTCCGAGACAAGACTTTCTCGATCTGACCAAGGTTAGCAGGTAAAGTACACGTCAAGGGTTCGTAAACTTATGATTTCAGTATGTTTTATCACAAAAAACGAAGAAGACTGGATTGAAGAAGCCATCCAGCATTTAAGACCTCTTGTCTCCCAAGTTGTTGTTTACGATACGGGTTCGACGGATCAGACAGTCCAAATGGCGAGGCGCTTGGGTGCCGATGTCATAGAAGCCGCCTGGCCTGGAGACTTTTCTACAGCTCGAAACGAATCCCTCAAACTTGCTTCTCAGCCATGGATTTTGAGAATTGATCCCGACGAAAGGCTTTCGCCACTCATGCAGGAGAAGATTAAAGCTTTTGTCAGTTCCGCGCCCGATGATGTTCACGCGGTTCAATGCCTCACCCGAAATTATACCAATTCGCTCGAAGCCATAAGAGATGAGGGCTTTCAGCTCTGTTCCCCAGAAACTCCAGAACTCATATGGGCTCGCAGCTTCAGAGGATACTTAGAGATGGGATATACACGTCTTTTTCGCCGTCGGGCAGAAATTCAATTTGTGGGGCTCGTCCACGAAGGGGTCGATCCAACGGTCCAGGGACGGATCGAGCGTCGAATGGATATTGTATTTCATCACTATGGAACAGATCCCGCGCAGATTCGCAAAAAACAAAAGCGAAAGCAGTACAAAGAGCTTCTTCTCAAACAAACACAGCGTGCGGAGTCCAATTGGTTTGATTGGCAAGCGCTGGGGCTTGAGTTTCTTGAAGATCAAGATTTTGAGAATGCGTCCAAATATTTTATGGGTGCACTCCACAAAACGGATTTTTCTCCCAATCGACTCAATTTGCTTTCCAATTTGGGATGGTGCTTTTTGCAACTCGACCAGTTCAAACCGGCGCAAGAACATCTGGAACTTGCGCTCAGCATCGATTCTGAGCATCTTTCGAGTTTGCTCAATTTGGCCGATCTCCATTTGAGACAAGAGCAACCGTCTGCGGCTCTCAAAACATTGAATCAAGCATTAAAGGCGCACGTCACATCCCCGCTTCTCTGGAGAGCATTGGGGCAAGTCTTTGGAAAACTCAATGACTGGTCGAGGTCCCAACAAGCGTTTGAAAAATCTCTCAATCTCGCTCCTGACTTTGTCGAAGCCCGTGTGGATCTCGCCATTTTGCTCAATCATCTCGATCAAGCCGAAGCTGCTCGCAGCCAACTCTCGGAAGCCTTCAAAATAGACCCCCAAAACACGAGAGCCCTTAAACTTTCTGAAATTCTTACTTAAGTTTTGTTCGTAAGAGCTGAGTCACTTCGTACTCAATCACGACTTCGCCGGTTTCTTGGCAGATGATTTCACATTCGTTTTTTCTGAAGACAACTCCTTCCCGCGATTGATGAGGCTGGTCTTCATAGGTTCCGCGAACAAAACAGCTCTGATCTCGCATGACGGGCTTCAAAAACTTTCCCTTAAATCCTCGAGCGCAAAGAATTTCCTTAAACGCAGCCACCTGCAATACCGCCTTACTGGCCATCGATATCACCATCAGGCCTGGTACAGTGCCTGCCGGCATGACTTCGTTTGAATTGCTCCCGCGATGAACCGAATTTCCGTCAAAATGCTCAGCAAAGACGTCGACCAACTCTGAAGGAATCTTAAAGATTGCCGTCTCAAACTTTTTCAGCACGACTTATCATGTTTTTAAAGCACACGATCTGGCAACGATAAAATGATTCACTCGTGTCCAATACGGACGCGGCATTTAATGATAGAGAGGACACTCATGCAGATTTCACCCATAGGTTTTATCAAAGCCCCGTTCAAAGAAAAATTTGGAGTAGCCCGCCAATCTCTTATGTTGACCGAAGCCCATGGCATTTTGAAATTAAACGATGATCCAAATTTAGAGATGGCGATCACTGGGCTCGAAACATTTTCTCACCTCTGGGTGATTTTTGAATTCCACAAAAATGAGGGGCAGGAGTGGCGCCCCCTCATCACACCCCCCCGACTGGAGACAAAAGATCGTGTCGGAGTGTTGGCTTCTCGATCTCCCCACCGCCCAAACGCCATAGGGCTATCGGTATTGAAAATTGAAAGAATTGATCCGCATGCCCCTGGTGGATCAGAAATTCATCTCAGCGGCCTGGATCTATTGGACGGGACTCCTGTTTTGGATATCAAACCCTACCTCCCCTTTGCCGACAGTCACCCTCAGGCCAGTGCGGGGTGGGCTGAGGGTGAAATCAAAAAATATCATGTCACGTACTCTGCCAAAAGTAAGAAGACACTCGAGGAGATGAGGGACCCACAATACCTAAAGCTCCTTCACCAAATGCTAGAACTCGATCCTCGCCCCACCTCTCAGCGCAGCGCTCATCCGATCGAAGCCCAGTCCAGTGAAGGTCGACCTTATGCGTTTCGCCTTCTGAACTTTGATATTCAGTGGGAAATCCGCGATCAAAGTATCTACGTCGTCGACGTGATCAATCTCTGAGGCTTTAGGCCCGATGGTCTCACTTACCCAAATAGCGGGTGCGACTTGCTTGAGTGCATTTGGTGGCTGTGGGTGCCGCTTGATCAATTGCGTTCAACAAGCCCTCATAGATCTCTCTCGTTTCTGGCTCGGCGATGATTTCATCCTTCGCATTGCAGGCAGCGGCCTTTAGCTGTGTGAGCACTTCAATGTCTTTCACTGCCTTTGCCTTCGCCCAAAAGTTCTTCCAAAACTCCCGATCCACCTCATATTCTTTCAAGTGACGCTCAAGAATGAGCTCTTTCACCTTTCTCAAGTACTCTCTCCCCTGAGTTTCACTGAGGCGATCCTTATAATATTTTACGAGAGAGACATAATCGACCTCATACGGATCTTCTCCCCTCGGATGTACGACAAAACTAAGACTCATCAAAGGCGCAGAACGTCGCTGATCGATCAGGGGATACACATTCCCCTTTTCATCTCTAGCTGCATAGAAAGCAAACAGGGCATGCTCCATTTGGGTCACCGAACGAGCCAGTCGATCCAAATCACAAAATTGAGTCCATTCAAGCAAAGCCATCTTCGAAATAAACCGAGCCACACGAATGGAGCGCTCATTGATGGAATAACCCGAGATATACCACGCACCAAAACTCTTTATAGAATTTCGCGATCCACCTGCCTTAGCGACATCGATGTAATAAAGCGGCTTGGATTCCATTTCAACGGCCAACATATGAATCCTTCCGGCTGCAGAAACTTCCATCCTGATAGAAGCTGTATTTTGAAACAACCCAGATGCGATGATTTCGGCAGACCAAGCGTTCCATAGAAACTCAGAATATCGAGAAAGAATAATCGCCTCTGCACGACTTTGATGGGATTCGGTGAGAAGTGACGTCAATTCTTTAATGACTTGAGCCGCACGGTCGCTTCTGTCCCGAATAAATCTAAAGGGACAGGTTTTTAAACAATGGAGGATCTCAGCATCCCGCACCTCAGCTGAGACTTCCTTCAACTTTGCAGTGAAATTCTCAAAATGAAGCGCCAACTCACCATCAAGCTTCATCTCTTCTGATTTATCCGGTGGGCTGTACGCCCTCTGAGCCCAAAGATTGGTGGAGAGTACAAAAAGACTCAAACTCAAAACAAACAGACGTTGAAGCTTCATGGCTCTGACTAGAGCTCAGAAAAGTTCAGTCATCAACGACTCTCAAAATTCGAATCCATGATTCTGAAGACAGTCAGTATTCGAATGCTCTCCAGTCACTCAAAAAAAAAGCCGCTTGGTTTCCCAAGCGGCTTTTTATTTTAAGGTGCATCGTCCTACTCTCCCACACAGCTTCCCATGCAGTACGATCGGCGATGAGCGGCTTAACTACGGGGTTCGGAATGTGACCCGGTGGAACACGCTCTCCATTGACACACCAAATCGAGCTTCGAACATTCGAAGATCCATTTGATGGCTCAAAGCTGATTCCACTTCAGCCTTGAGCCCTTTAAAAACTGAAGAGATTCTCATTCCATTTTTCGTTCTAACTTTATCGTCCTAGCTTCATTATTAAGATTCTTTTGAAAAAAGAATTAACAATGCTTGATATTCTTAATTGAACACTCAGCTTTAAAATTGGCCTATCGAAAACATCATCCTTACGGATGAACTGATTACTTTGATTTTCGTTATGTGGCCGTCAAAATCCTTCAAGAATTTTATGACTAAGCCTCACGGTCTATTAGTAATGGTAAGCTCAAAGCCTCACGGCTCTTACACACCCATCCTATCAACCTCATGGTCTATGAGGGACCTTTAGGGGACCGAAGTCCCAGGGATACCTTGTTTTGTGGTCGGTTTCACACTTAGATGCTTTCAGCGTTTATCCGATCCGAACGTAGCTACCCAGCTAATACCATTGGCATGATAGCTGGCACACTAGAGGTTCGTCCTTCCCGGTCCTCTCGTACTAAGGAAAGCGCCACTCAAGTATCCTCCACCCACTGTAGATAGGGACCGAACTGTCTCACGACGTTCTGAACCCAACTCACGTACCGCTTTAATCGGCGAACAGCCGAACCCTTGGGACCTTCTACAGCCCCAGGATGCGATGAGTCGACATCGAGGTGCCAAACTTCGGCGTCGCTGTGAACGCTTGGCCGAAATCAGCCTGTTATCCCCGGCGTACCTTTTATCCGTTGAGCGATGGCCCTTCCACGAAGAACCACCGGATCACTATGACCTACTTTCGTATCTGCTCGAATTGTCACTCTTGCAGTTAAGCACTCTTATGCCATTACACTCGACGGTTGGTTTCCAATCAACCTGAGAGTACCTTCGCGCGCCTCCGTTACTCTTTTGGAGGCGACCGCCCCAGTCAAACTACCCACCAGACAGTGTCCTCGCTCCCGCTTCAGGGAGCTGAGTTAGAATTTTCGAACACACAGGGTGGTATTTCACTGATCCCTCCACTCGAGCTAGCGCCCAAGCTTCAAAGGGTCCCACCTATGCTACACAGTGAGTCCAAAAATTCACAGCCAAGTTGTAGTAAAGGTGCACGGGGTCTTTCCGTCACGCAGCGGGTAATCGGTATTTTCACCGATAGTCCAGTTTCACTGAGCCCGTGGTTGAGACAGCCGGGCTGTCGTTACGCCATTCGTGCAGGTCGGAACTTACCCGACAAGGAATTTCGCTACCTTAGGACCGTTATAGTTACGGCCGCCGTTTACTAGGGCTTCGGTTCAAAGCTTTGTCTTGCGACGAACTTCTCCCCTTAACCTTCCAGCACTGGGCAGGCGTCAGCCCCTATACGTCGTCTAACTGACTTTGCAGAGGCCTGTGTTTTTGATAAACAGTCGCAACCCGCGACTCTCTGCGACTCTCCTAGGCTTTGACACCCTGGAGAGCACTCCTTCTCCCGAAGTTACGGAGTCATTTTGCCGAGTTCCTTAACCACGGTTCTCTCAAGCGCCTTAGAATATTCTTCCTAACTACCTGTGTCGGTTTGCGGTACGGTCGGCCTTAGTTTTCCTTACGAAGTTTTTCTCGGAAGCAGAGCCTCAGTTCCCTGAGAGGGCAAGCCCTCCTGGTGCTCGCGTTTCGGATTAAAACGGAATTACGGGTTTGCCTGTAATTCCTACCTACGCGCTTGAATGGGTACAACCAATGACCCACGAACCTAGCTTTCTCCGTCACTCCTTAGATCAACAAACTAAAGTCGGTGCAGGAATTTTAACCTGCTTTCCATCGCCTACGCCTTTCGGCCTCGGCTTAGGGTCCGACTAACCCTGGGAAGACAAGCTTTACCCAGGAAACCTTAGTCTTTCGGCGAACGGGTTTTTCACCCGTTTTAACGTTTACTCGTGCGAGCATAATCTCTTCTCAAGGCCGCTAGCAGTCCTTCCGGTCTACCGTGTATCTCCTTGAGAATGCTCCTCTACCCCGCAACAAATCCGCAGATCCGTTGCAGTTACGTCTTCGGCAAGTAGCTTTAGCCCCGTTACATTTTTGGCGCCAGTTCGCTCGACCAGTGAGCTATTACGCTTTCTTTAAAAGGTGGCTGCTTCTAAGCCAACTTCCTGGTTGTCATAGCGATCTAACTTCCTTCTCCACTTAGCTACTATTTAGGGACCTTAGACGGTAATCTGGGCTCTTTCCCTCTCGGCTATGAAGCTTATCCCCCACAGCCTGTCTCCCGGAATATGGACTAATGGTATTCAGAGTTTGCTTAGGTTTGGTACCCGGGTAAGGGCCCTAGCCTATGCAGTGCTTTACCTCCACTAGTTAACTTCCGAGGCCATACCTCAATATGTTTCGAGGAGAACCAGCTATCACCCGACTTGATTAGCCTTTCACTCCTATCCACACCTCATCCCCGGCATTTTCAACTGACGTGGGTTCGGACCTCCACCTAGTGTTACCTAGGCTTCATCCTGGACATGGATAGATCGTCGGGTTTCGGGTCCAATGCATGCAACTAAACGCCCTATGAAGACTCGCTTTCGCTACGGCTCCACCTACGCGGCTTAACCTTGCTACATGCAATGACTCGCTCGCCCATTATGCAAAAGGTACGACCTCAGGCCTCACAATAGCCCTTGGTCGGCTTGTAAGCGTACGGTTTCATGTTCTATTTCACTCCGCTCATCGCGGTTCTTTTCACCTTTCCCTCGCGGTACTTGTTCACTATAGGTCAGTAGGTAATACTTAGCCTTGGAGGGTGGTCCCCCCGGATTCCGTCAAAATTCCACGTGTTCCGACGTACTTGGGATGCTCATAGGAGAGAGTTTCTTTTCGCTTACAGGACTTTCACCTTCTTTGGTCAGCCGTTCCATGCTGTTCTTCTAAAAAACTCTTTTGTAACTCACAAAATGAGTCCCGCAACCCCTACGTACATGTACGTAGGTTTAGGCTGGTCCCCGTTCGCTCACCGCTACTAAGGGAGTCTCGTTGATTTCTTTTCCTCGGGCTACTGAGATGTTTCACTTGTCCCGGTTTGCTTCTCCGCCCCTATGTATTCAGAGCGGGATTCTCGAGCATTACCTCGAGAGGGTTTTCCCATTCAGATATCTCCGGATCAATGCCTATTTGGCGGCTCCCCGAAGCTTATCGCAGCCAATCACGTCTTTCATCGCTTCCTACTGCCAGGGAATCCTCCATACGCCCTTCATAGCTTAGTCATAAAATCCTTCAGGGATTTTAATCTTGTGCTTCTTTATTTGCGTCAGAAGCACCGGTTCATCTTTAGACCGAACGTGAATTCGTTCTATTTCCGAACCGAAAGCTGAAGTTCAATGTTCGAGTACGTTAATTCCTTTTTGGCTTACTTTTCTTTGCTTACTTGAGGGCAATGCAGGGGCCATTGCACTCGGCTTTATCGATAATAATAATGTTGCTGTCACAACAGTTTTGAGAACTCTTTCGAGCTCTCGAACTCTGTGAACTGGACGATATTGTCTTTACTAAAAATTTGGAGTCGACTCGTTTTAATCGATCGTTTGCTTAACGCTCACAATCTTAAAACGTAGTCGTTATCAAATCTCTTCAGTTTTCAAAGATCACATTTCGACTCGGTCTAGGTACCCAAAATCACAACAATTTTAGCGTTACCACAACGTCGAGGTCGCCACCGGTCTCGGTGTAAAAAGAGTTCTAAAGGAAAGGTTTCAACCTGTGCAAGCGGAAAACAAAAGAATTTTTAATGAAGTGTAAAATTTTCGCGGCCACTCAAATGGAGAACAAAAAATGAGGTGAAAATGGCGCATCAATTTGATCTCCAATTCCAAGAAGGCGCTCAACTTTGGGCTATCTCAAACCCTAAGGACTCTAAGTCACATCCCGCGCGAGCTCGGCTTTTAATGCAAAAGAACGGGATATTGCCCCCGCTCGATGGCCTCATGCCTGCCCGAGCGCTTGGAGGCAGAAGCAAAAAAAATCCGGAGTGAATTGCCCGAAAAGGCGCTTCGCTCTACCGTCGGGAATGGTCAGCTTTGAGGGACAAAATATGAATAAGCGAATCGCGGTATTGCTCGGGGCCTGCTTTTTGAGCTTTGTGCCCAATTTTTTCATCACTTTTGTCCATGGAGATGAAGGCGGATGGCTCCATCTCTCGAGATATCTCTGGTCAGGAGAGCTCTACTCCACTGTGACGGACACAAAACCTCCTCTCCATTTTTTGTACTACTGGTTGTTCTCAGCGGGTGGAGAATCCATGCTGCTTCTGAGAGTGTGTACGAGCCTCTGGATTTGGGCCGGGGCTCTGAGTCTCTATAAGTTGTGTGAGAAATATTTTAGTGCGCAAGCGGCATGGTTTGTCTCGCTGACTTTTTGTTTGAGCATTGGGCTCATTGAAAATGGCGCAGTGTCGTGCGAGCGAATTTATCTTCCACTGATCATTTGGGCGACATCCTTGAGCCTGCTCCATTCCTCTTTTGCCTCTGCATCGCTCGCAGGAGCTTTGATCGCTGTCGCGTTTTTGATCAAACAACCCGCGATCATCCTTGGCGCCGTGAGTCTACTTGGATTGTTTAGATATCGGTTTTCAAAAATCGCATGGCTTTGTTTTGCATGGATCTCGGGGTTTGCAGCGCTCCTCATCCTGACACTAATCATCTTGCCACAAACCGCTCCGCAAATTTGGCAGGAGAGCTTTGTAGAAAATTTTACGTATATTGCCTCGAACGCTCCGGGGCGTGGCGCAGATATTCGGCAGAATTTTTTTGCTGCGGTTTTTTGGTATGGCCCTCTCATTTTGGCAACTCTGCTCTGGGTAACGCTTGGAATGAGGAGAAATCTCAAATGGAAGAACGCCCAAATGTTTTGGACTGTGGCATGGGTGACACTGAGTTTTGCGACACTCGCTGTGGGCTCGCGATTTTATCAAACCTACTATCTCAATATTCTTCCTGTACTCGTGGTGGGAGCTGGTCTCTTTGTTTCGAGCTGTCAAAGACGAACACAAAAAATCGCGCTTGGAGTGACCCTGCTTTGGCTCATGATCGGACACGGTTTTACGATCTACAAACAGATCAACGATAAGAATTGGGCTTGGGATTCGCAGGTGCGTCACCTGGTGCAAGAAATCGAGACACGTACTCAACCCTCAGACAAAATTTGGATTTTGAATTCGATTCAGCCTGCCTATGCGGCCAGCCATCGAACTCCTGCCGTCAAACACGTCTATTTTCATCAAACGCTTGGGCATATCGATTTATGCCTGACAGAGGAGTCTGCGCTTAGAGAACGATTGGATTTGCCCAATTATCAACGACTATTGAGTGACCTAGAACAGACCTCACCGGCCTTCGTGTTTTGGACTCAAAGAGCGAAGAATACCTGCTCTCATCGACTTTTGTTGGAGAACTTTCCGAGTCTCAAAAATTTTATAGAATCAAACTACACTTTGGCCTTTGAATCCCCACTGGGTAGAGCGTTTGTCCGAAAGTAACCGGTCTTTTTTATTGAACTTCCCTCTGTTTCTTGAGAATTCTTATTGCTCTTAAGTGGGCTCGTAGCTCAGGTGGAATTGGGCCGCCGATGGCGGCCACAAATAGACTCGAGCGCAGTTGTTTTTTTGAGTGCCTCTGGCACTCAACGCGCTCTAGCCACCTGAAATCTGATTTCTTTCTTTTTTATTGAACTTCCCTCTGTTTCTTGAGAATTCTAATTCTTCTTAAGTGGGCTCGTAGCTCAGGTGGCTAGAGCGCGTCCCTGATAAGGACGAGGTCGGTAGTTCGAGTCTACCCGGGCCCACCATTTTTGGGCGCATCTTAGCTCCGTTTATCAGCGAGCAAAACCTTAAAGCCACCGTAAGAGAAACGCTTCATATCAAACGGGATTTGATCTGCATCGCAGTTCATCCGTGGATCTCCCATGACCTTTTTGTTTACCAAATTGCGGTGGGCTTTTGATTTGAAAGTGATGAAAGAAAAAACTACGGCGTCGCCAGACTTTGCCTTGCTGAGTTTTTTAAAGGGAAGTCCCCATTTGACATTAAGATCGTCGCCGACACATTCGTAATAATCCAAAGCCCCATGCTCCATCCAAAGCTTGCGCCCCAGCTCTGCCATTTTTTTGTAAACACTGAGCTTAGACTTTTTTATAACGATTACAAATCCATCCACATAAGTTCGTTTAGCCATACCTTTGTTCCTCTTTTCTTTGACGTACTATTATACGTCTTCAGTCCCTCGACAAGGTACCTTTGGAAAAGTATGAATTTGAGTAATCAAAAAGGAGTCCTCACGATGACAACTGACAACAAAAACACCCGTCGACAATTTCTCAAAGCATCTGCACTCGGATTAGGTGCGCTTGTGAGCACCAAGGCTATTTCTGCAGCTCCTCCCGCGCCAGCATTGCCCCCGCGCCCCACAAAGTCTTTGGATCCAAAGGATCCTATGGCTATGGCACTCGGCTTTGTCACAGACCGTTCAAAGGCGGATTCAAAAAAGTTTCCGCAACTCAATACTCCGGACGGCAAAACCGCCAATTGCAAAAACTGTATGTTGTTTCACAACTCTCAAGCAGGGTTAGGACAATGCACAATATTTGCGGCCGGCCTCGTCCCCGAAAATGGCTGGTGCATGTCTTGGGTGAAGAAAGTCTGATTCAAACTCTTTACCGAGGTTGATCGCCAAAAAACTCCCGCAGAAGCTTTTGCGCTTCTGGATGACGAGCAGAGATGTCAATGAGATCGAGCCCTCTTTGGTCTCGGACTTGATCTGCAGGTATCAGGTTTTGCGATAGCAGTTCCTTTAGTTTGGTCGTGTCTCCGTGTTTGGCTGCTAAGATGAGCCCCACCTGATGCGCGGTCTGAGCGTTTTTGATTCGAGAGGACATTGATTCCCAAAACTTTTCTCCTTGGGGAGTCTCGAACTCTACGGGCACCCCTTCCACAATTAAAATTCGATCTTGAAGTGCTCTGTATTGCAGCGACACCAATGCGATCAGGTCATTGACTGATTCATCGAGAGAAACTACCAAGTCGTAGATTTTACCAGGCGCATAAGCACGATCATTGGCTTGAGCCTCTTGCAATCTCCGCTCGATCACACTGAGCAATTCATGGGCTTGAACATACTTCAGAGCAGCTTTCTCGGAAATCTTGAGAGCATGATCTGCGAAGGCGATATCTTCGGGATCTTGAGACCTTCGTTTGAGATCTCGTGCCATAAATGCAATGGATCCCGGACTCAGAAACTGAAGATTGCGCCGTAAATCCTCCACCTCTTCATAAAGGTCTTTGGAAGGAACAAACTGATCCGCAAATGAATAATGGAAGGCTTGTTGAGCCCGTCGAGCGATAATGGATCTGGGCAAATCATCATGCGGTACAATGGTGGGTTGCTTCATTCCCCAAGTGATCCAGTTCTCTTGAATTCCAAATTTATCAGGCGTCGATGAAAACTGCCCATCCCTAAACATCTTCATGATCAGTGCGAGAGTATGAGCCTGAAAAATCTGCGCTCGCTCGTAAGGCGATTGCTTTCCGGCCGGTGTAGTGAGCGCGGTGGGCTTGAGCTGATCTACTTGAACATGAATATCTTGAATCAATTGCACCCAGTCGATCGGAAACTCTAGAATCCACTTTCGATCGGCATTTGAGTCCGCCCAGCTCTTTAACAAATTAAACAGAGGCTCGGGATCACCCTGATTCAAAGCACGACGAGCGCTCAAAAACTGAGGCATGACAGCGCGGACAAAACTTCGCCTTTCAATCTTGAATTGAGCCGACTCTTTGAGTTCCATCAGCCAATGCGCACATTTTTTGATATCCATGGCTTGCACTGAGGACTCAAGAGCGATTCCAACCCAGATGACTGAAAGAAATACAAAACACCGACAAGACCACCGAGGACGTTCCACATCTCAAAAAAGTGCAAAGTTCTGGCCACGCTAACCTATTGAAATTACTTGGACTTGATGGGGAATCGAGCTCTCAGTCGCTGCGCAGATCATAGCTGCCGCGCAATCACACGAGCGATTGCGGTCGCCGCCTCGGGAAACAGATGAAGATACAATCGGGGTTCCACCAAGTTGAGCGAATAAAGAAGCCCATTTCTTTCTGCACTGAGAACAAACTCAAATTCTGCGGTCAGCGGGGTATCTTCAAAAATCGAAAGACTCTTTTGAATCTGTTTGAGGCAGCGATTGTCGGCTGAGGTGAGGACCGGCTCCATCCCCTGCCTGACTTGGACCACATGAGAGAGCATTCCATCAATCACGATGTACTTAAACTTGCCCATATCCGAAAGCGATTCAAAGCTGGGTTCGATTCGGATTCGCTTTCCTGTCCAGGGTTTTAAAAATTCCTGCCACGCCGTCAAAGAAGTTTCGAGATTTAACACAAACTCCGATCCATCGGGTGCCCAAGCGACGAGAGTTTCTTCTTCAAAGACATCCTGCAAATTCTCAAAATCGAGAGCCACCGAAGGGACTTCAAAGATACGAAACGGAGCCACGGGGACGCCCACGGAGCGCAAGTCAGAGAGATCTTCGTCATGCAAGTTCCAACGCAAAAGTGACGGAGAATTCCAAATGAAAGAAAATCCATCACTCTCAACACCCTTCAAGAACTTTTTAAATCTTGAATGCTGACTTCGATGGCCCGGCAAATCATAGAGCATAATGGCGGGAGTTGAATCTCGATGCCCGGGCTCCCACTCGGTCCAGGCTTTGAGCTCAAATTGAACGTCTTGATGTCGCAGCGCCATCGCGAGCTTAGAAAGACCTGATCGCTCTTCGTAGGGATCCTTGGATGAAATGATGATGAGATCTGCCAACGACTCTGCAATTTACTACAGCTGGCTAACAGAATCTACGGGAGTATATCGCACGCGGCGTTTGATCAGCTCAATCTGCTTATCATAGAGGCGATCAAAAAATGGGTTTCCGTTGGCACGCGTCTTGAGCCACTGAATCGGCTCCACCAAATTGCCATCCAGCTCAGCGGCGGATCTCCAAAATCGCTCTTTGTCCGTGATCTTGGCCATCATCAATTGAATCTGTCCTTTTTGCCAGCGAGACGAAGTCATGTCGTAGGCTCGAAGCAAAAAGTATCTTGCTTTCAAGGAATTTGTCTCAGCCATCCCTGCTGTATACAGATTGCGCAAGATCTTTTGTTCATCAGTGGCTTTTGCTTCATCCCAGGGCGAGTCAATTTCTGCTGCTTGTCGAGTGGATTCCCACGTTTTCATAAACTCATTCCAGGTCTTTTCATTCGTGGCTTCGGGACAGGACGGAGACTTTTCAAAATCTGGCGATAATGCATAAGCCTGAGAAGAACACTCCTTCATAGCGGCATCGGCCAATTCTTCCCAGGGTTTGACGACCTGAAGAGCTTGAGTTCGATACTGGATGAGCTCCTCAGGAGTGAGGTCTTTCGGCTCAGGAAGGTTCTTCATCCAATCTCGCATTCGAGAACTGATAAACGCACGATGATCGAGCGCCTGAGCAAATGCCAAAGGAGACACATTCCCTTTCTTGCTCAATTTGACCCACTTCGCATCGAGGGCCTTAAAGTTTTGAATGGCAGCAGGGACAACTTTACCAATTTTTTGAAAGCTAATCTGCTTTAGGTCTTTCACAAAGGAGCGTGTCTCCTGAATGAGTTCTGCCACTTTAGGATCGAGTGCAGGTGCGCTTTCTTGCTGACCCTGGCCATAAAAGAAAGCGAGTGCATGGTTGGCATTTTCGGATTTGAGTTTACCCAAAATTAATTTGCCCTCTTGCTCCCGCCCTAACGCTAAGTGAAGTAAGCCCACGCGCACTCGCTCTACCTCACTGAGACCCTTCTCGTAGAGATTCCAGTACGCAAGTTCTCGATCCAAAAGAAGATGTCGCTCGGACAGTGCAAGACATCGCTTAAACATTTCGGACTGTCGGCCAAAGTCTTTGGGTTCGAGCTGTTGATACTTATCGCATCGATTAAGCGTCTCTGCATCCGTTCCAAAGAGGACAGAGTTCTTGAGAGCTTTGATAGCGACCGACGCACCAAGAGGAGCGCGCTCAAAGATCGCATAAAATCGCTTCGCCTTTTCATTTCCATCAAGGGGTGAGGCGAGGAGATCCTCGAATTCGAGTTCTGCACGCACAATCTGAATTTCCTTAAACAGCGGCTCCTCTTTTGAATAGGGATAGGCTTCGTAAAGCGAAGTCAGTGTCTTTCGCAAGGAGCCTGACTGAGTATTCTTTTTGAGAGAACCCATAAGCATTTGAACAAGGGACAAGAACACTTGCGTCTCGGGAATTCCAATCTCCTTACGCAAGTATATTTTATTGTCCAAAATATTCTGACTCAGACGAGCATAGAAGTTCTCATCATGGGTCGCGGCATAGAGCTTATCCAGCTGCTTGAGTTCGCACTGACCTTCGAGACCTTGAGCCATACTCTCAATCGTGGCTTCTTTTTTTGTTCTTTGCGCCAAAACCTTGAGGCAGTTCTCAGGATCTCCGTCTTGCAACAAAAGTCGCGCATAATTTACTCGCAGTGGATCTGCGGTGACCTCTTTAGGATAAAGGGTGAGGTATTTATTGTACGTCAGCAGCAACAGACTTCGGTAACGAGGTCCGAGTTTTTCGGCATCCTCTTTGTTGTCCTGAACGAGTGTTTCATAAAACGCAGCATTGTTATTGAGTTCTGCCTGAAGCTCAGTAGTAGATGCGGCGTCGACTTCTTTATCGGGGAAGGTCTTTAAAATTCGCTCGACATCATCATGCTCAAGCCGACCCCGATGCACTCTCAACCAAAGAGGTGCAGCGACTACTAACACTTTGAGCGCGGTATCACTTTGCGCGTGCGGAATTGCTTGAACCAAAAATCCAAAAACCTGCTGAGCTCGGCGCACATCATTTTTGGAGTTAAAGCCTTCGACCAACAATCGCAAAGCATCCAAATAGAGCTCGCCTCCGCTCGGCGGCTGAATACGCGTCGCCATCTGCTGCAAAACGCTCGCATCGGTAGCCACAAAGTCAGGTTTTGAGAATGTCTCGATGTAAGGTCGCAAACGATCTCGAAAGGCTTCTTCTCTCAACTTGGCAGGACTATAAGGATTGTCTTCGAGCGCGACATCAAACTCAAAAAGCGATCTCAAAAAATCATGCATCTGCAAAAATGCCCAAGCGCGTTTATAGGCAGCCACAGAACGCAGTCTCTCCGCTTGACCCGCTCGGACATAGGCATAGAGCGCCAAATCCGTGAGTCCCAGTTGCATCAGACAGTCGCCATACGAAATTTCATCATCGGGAGTTTTAACGCTCAGAGCTTCATAGTGCTGCTGAGCTTCTGCAAACTTCTTTTGTTCGAGGTATCTAAATCCAAGTTCTCGATGAATCCGATCCAACTGAATTTTTGCCTTTTCAAATCTTGGAATCTCTTTAGTCAGGCGCTCAATGATCTCCATTTTGGCATCCTGAAAATGCTTGAGCGCTGCAGGATCTCCAGCGTCCGTGAACTTCGCTTGGCGCTCCGTCAGCTCCAAATCCTCTCGAATCTTGATCCATCGAATCAAAAATTCAAGGCGCTTTCCGAGATCACGTTCAGAAGCCATCAATCGCTCAGCGGTCTCGAGCATCGATTGGGGTGCGCGAAAATCTCCCTGCTCAACCTTTTCGACTTCGTCCGCGGCCCAAACCTGAGTCGCAGCCAAACTAAAAATGAAGGTGAGAATTAGCCGCATTGTTTCCTCACTGGGACCGAATAATATCCAAGCTCATCTGCCCAAGATTCTCCGACGAAAGGCCAGACAATCGCCGAGCGACTCGCTTTGGAAGGCTTGATGACTCCTTTGTCTCGCATTTCGATTTCGACGAGATCCAAATCCTTCAGGGCTTGCATCATTTGAACTCGATAATAGCCATCATAAAATCCTCGGAGACGGCGGCAAGTATCATTGAGACCTCGACTATCGCAGAGTTTGACCCAAGGATGATTCTCTACTTGAGGCTCTACCATCGCTCTCAGATTTTTTCGACCTGCATCAATTGTTTCAAACGCCTTAGACCATTGGCAAGATTCCCTCTCCACCAGTGAGCGAATAAAATACTTTTCAAAGAAAATAATAGGATAAATGAGAGGGCTCTCCGCCGACACAACACTTCCTAAAGCGCGATCCAACTTTCCATTAAAAAAGAAAATCCAGGCCCTATGTTGATGAAAGAGGGCTCGACCCTTCATATCGTCAATCAGTTGTTCGTAGATGATTTCAGCCTCTTTATACTTTTTCTGATCAAAGAGACTTCGGCCATACAAAAACTTAGCCTCGGCCCACAAACGACGATCCATCTTTGCGGGCTTTTTCTCATTGAGCTTGAGACTAATCAGCCAAGCAAATGGGGTTTTATTCATTTGATAAAGACTCATGGCTCTAAAGAGATTTTCAGAAGTGAGCTCGCCTACAGGATTTGATATCTGAAATCCTAAGTGCTCGCGATTGTCTCCAGGACTTTGATTAAGAGGAGGGCAAAGGGGATGATCAAACTTTGCCTCAACACAAAACTCAAAAATTCGAGTCGTGGATTGATACCAATCTTCGGGAGGTTTGACGTCCTGAACCAAGGCCCAGGTGGCAATGATGGCGCTACTAAAAAGCAAAGCCCACCCCCATCCCTAAGAACGTGATGTTATCGGGAGCGTCTGATTTGAATCCAATCGTATGCCCCCCGCGAATATTAAATGTGACTGAATCGTTCAAAAAGAATCGAACGCGAGTTGCCAGCGTCAGACCAATCTGATCTTTGGCATCCATATTGTAGTAGTCAATCCCTGCACCGACCTGCCAATAGTGATAGGAGATACTTCGATTGAAGAAATTGGATTTTGAATAGAGAAGATTTAAATAGGCCGCCGATCCCACATGATACTTCATATCTTTCAGGGCGGGCTCATCAAGAGTGACAGACTGGCCGGTCTCTGCCGAGACGACATTTTCGATACTCTTCTTTAACCCTGTATCATGATTATAAAGTGAGTATCCAAAACGGACGGGTTCGAGAGCGATGAAATCGCTGATTTGATACTGGACTGCCACATCGACCATGATGGGCTTCACATATCCATCCAGGGGCAAAAAATTGAGATCGACATCTAAAACGATTTTGTCGGTCAAAGAAAATCTCGGATGGTCGAGGACTTCGACTTCTTCAAACTGATCCTGTGCCCAAAGATTGTTGATGGTCAAACAGGCCACAAGTATCGCCTGCAAAGAATAAATCTGTTTCATTAATTAATGCCCCCTACTGGATTAAACAAAAATGGATACTTCACTTTAACAACGCCTCCACCTTTGGGGCTAGGAAACTTCCATTGAGCAATTTGCTTTCGAACGCAAGGATGCAAAAGCTTTTGTTCAATTTCAGAGGAATCAGAAATAACCTGAGCGACACTTCCATCGGACTGAATCGTCCAAGAAGCAGCGATCTTTCCAGAAAGCCCCGTTTGTTTGAGAAGCGCATTCTCATAACAGTAACGGATTTCTGAAAGCCTTTCTTCAATAATTTGTCGAATGACGGCGGGATCCAAGGCTCCACGCACTTCAACTTCTTTTCGTACGAGTGCGATGGAGGGAGTTCGAGCAGCTTGAAGTTCTGCTCCCAAACCTCCTTCATAGGATTTACCTGAAATCGATCCGAGTTGAGCAATAGACTGGGGATTGCCCTCACTCACTCCAATTCCAGAAGTGGCTCGTCCCAATCCGAGCATGGGCTCACGACTGGCATCTGTGACTTGTGTAACAACTTTGGGTGCTGCTACCGCAATAGAAACTCTTGAAGCTCCAGGAGTGGTTTGAATCGCTAAAAGTCCAAGATTTTTTACATTGCGAGGCTTAGTTCCGCCGGTTTTGCCAGCTGCGGACTTCAAATTCTGCGAGGCTTTCTTCGCTGCTTTTTGAGTAGATTTATTTTGCTCTAACTTCTTGGGCTTTTCCTTGATGGGTTCTGGGACCTTTTCCACAGGCACCTGAACCTCAACGACAGGGACAGGGATTTCCTTTTTGAAGATCTCTTTGGCCTTTTCCAAACTCACTTTTTGCACCGCCACGTCTACGGGTGAGTCTATGAACAGCCCGCGAATAAATCCTACGGTTGTGATGAGCAAGAAAAGGAGTGCGTAAACTGCCATGGTGTAACCCACAGCTTTTCGAAAATCCCTCTTTTCTTCAGCACTCAGCTGAGTGCGCAGTCCCTCAAGAGCGAGTGTGGGCACCTCTTCGATTTTAAAATGAACATCCCCGATACTCCATTGAGCTTCACCGGTGATATCGTAAATCTGTCCTGAATAAAGACGATTCTTCCAAGTCTTTTGAGCGACAGCATTGCCTTTGAGAGTACCAATAATTTCGTCCGTCAGGTGTAGCTGCTGCTTGTTTCCAAACCAGGATCGCGAAAGCAGCTTGAATTCAAAGGGAACGAGAGTTGAGGTCAAAGCGACATCGTTTGAATCTTCCTCACCTGCACGAATTGTCCGATAATGTCTCAGGTCAAATGACTCCACCACTCCGTTCGGCCGGGTCACTACGAGGCGTCGATATGAAGAGGTGTTTGCACTCATAAAATTTAAAATCCCATATAATTGTAGTCTCGAAGTTTAAAATCGAGACGTTCTTGCAAAAGGCTTTTGGCCTTTGCTGTATCCATTTTGGTCACAAAAAAAGCTGGGGGTAGTTGATTCTCCCCTTCAACAGTCGTTCCGGTCAGGTCTACGGTTTGCTCTTTCTGATAGACGATCTGCTTTTCGATTTTGACAGTAGGAGCTTCGGCGACGGGGGTCGCTGGCGATGCTGCCGCCTCTGCCGAAACGAGCAGAATACTGGCGAGAGTGATAATCATTTTGCATCTCCTTGTTGAATTTCTGTCAGTAAATATACTTCTGAAAATCCGGACGCTGAGAGATGGGCTGCAGCCATGTCAACCCAGCGATAGGCGGTTTCTTTGTCTGCTAAGAGCAAGACAGCCTTTTCTTCGCTTTGTTGCTGAGCTTTGATGGCGGCCTTCAGCATCTCCCAAGAACTTGAATTGGCCGAAGAGGGGTTGAGACCTTGAACAACTTCCCCATTCACTTTGATCGCGTCAGCACTGACTTGAACTTTGACATGAGGAATACCTCTCAAACTATGCGCAGACTGAGGCAGTTTAAGATCTTTTTCGATTTGAACCGAAGCCTGATCAGGAGCAAATGTGACGATCAAAAAGATAAGAAGCACCGTCAAGACGTCCAAGAATGGCGTCAAAATCATCAAACTCGCTGGCTTCGCTCTTTTGTCTTGAATTTTCATTCGACCACCCCCGCGGCCATCACCATCTCTGTGACAGCTGGAGAAGAACGAAGTGCATTGAGAACAGCGACCGCGTTTTCATATTTAGTTTCGGGGGAAGCATGAAAAAGTGAGGGGCCCATTTTGGAGTTTGAATTGGCCGTCAATGAACTTACATAATCTGTGAGTTGTTTGAGCTCCGTGAGAGCAAACTGAGATTTGATACCCGGAATCTCTCTGGCAAAATCCTTTTCATACCCTGTGACTTTGACTTGGCTCTCTGTCACTTCGATGGCCAACCAAATCTCTTTGACTTGGTCATTCTTTGAGGGGGCTTGCGCTGTACTCGTTGCCGCAGAAGGCGCTTGCATTTCAAATCCCCCCAGTTGAATAAAGGAACTTGAGACAATGAGGAAAGGGATGAGGGCCACGAAGAGGTCCATCATGGGAGCCAAATTTAACTCGGTTTGTTCGATGGGTTTATTCAGTCGACGCATAACTTAATTCACTCCTCTACGATTCTTTGAATCAGTGAATTAAGACACAGTTGCTGCAGCTTTTTTCTTAGCCCCAGCATGTGAAACTTCCTCGTCCGTATCATTGGTGTCAATTCGACCACCCGATCGCGAGCGCTGAATGATTCTCTTTAATTCTGTCGCATAGTGCTGAACTTCATCGACAATGCGATTGGCACGTGTCGAAAGAAACTGATGAATCAAAAGTGTAGGAATCGCGATGCAAAGTCCAAAAGCTGTCGTATTCATCGCAACAGCAATACCACTCGCCAGCAACATCCCCTTGGCTGCGCCTGCTTCGACACCCACGGCCGAGAACGAAGCAATAAGTCCCGAGACTGTTCCGAGCAAACCCAAGAGTGTCGAAATATTTGCAAGAATCGAAAGATAGCCTAATCGATCCGTCACTGAAGGAAGATGCCGAAGGGCTTCGGCTTCCATCGCGACATCGAGCTCATCGATCGGTTGATCAACATTCTCTAAACCCGAGGCCAAGACATTGCCCAGGGGAGTCGTACTATATTGACGGGCTGCTTCGAGTGCTCTCTTATTATCTCCCGCCGCCAAATATTTTTTGACTTGGTTAAAGAGTCTCTTTCCATCAATTCCAAATCGGAATCGATACGCCAAGTATCGTTCGATACTTATAATGACGACGAGAAAGCTCACCGCCAAAAGAGGCCACATAAAGAAGCCGCCCTTAAAGATGAAATCAATGATTGAAAAACTAATGTTATGTTCCATGGCGCTTACCTTTCTTGGTTAAAACCGACGAATCTCAATTTCTCCTGCCGAGATCTAATGAATACAAGATCCATTCCAAGATGGAATTTTGACGCTGCCCCCATTTTAAGGGGATAAAACTGGGTTCTGGAAAAGAGTGTCAGGCAGAAATGTCAGACTCAAAATCTATGGCTACCCAATTCTGCCCGACACAAATCACCGTTTGCGGACTAGGCGACTTCTAGACTCAATGCACTCATGGCACTGCCTTTGCAGTTCAAATATTTAACGATTCGACAAAATCAAAGTTTCTCACTGCCACTTGTCATAGAGAGAAAAAGGGCCCGCAGACCGACGAACAAACCAGCCGAAGGCGCTGCGGGCCTTCCCCTTTTTTGAATCCCAACAATTAGTCCGGCGATTTGAGATCGAAGGTAAAATTCTTTGAGCGACCTTCCATAGTTCGAATGTGAAACAAATAGTGACCCTCTTTGAGAGCTTCCGGAACCAAGAGAGGTCGAACGAAGGAAACAGGCGTATCAAGACAGCCTTCTGTACGAGTTCGCTTAATAATAGGAAGGACCTCCACAATATGCTCGGTCTTCTTTTCGATCTTGAGCTTCTCGTAATCGAGATCTTGGCAATTGTTTGTAAACTTTCCAAAAAGAGTCAAAAGATAATGATCCTTTTGCAATTGATTGGGCTCAACAAAGGCCCCATCGACGATGGCATAAAGAAATGTATCCTTACTCTCCTTGCCGGTAGGGGCTGATTCTGCAGTGGGAGCTTTGACAATTTTGAGAAGGCCTGCCGGCCCATCCTTTTTTTGTGAATGCCAAACTTCATATTGTCCAACAGGGAGCATCGGCAACGTGACGGCTTCAAGGTAGGGAACATTCTTGGACTTCTTTTTTTCGTCGGTACAGGCGGGGCCTTCGATTTTGTACGCTTCCACAAAAAAATGAAAGTGTCTGGAATTCTGCTGATGCATCTCAGTGAGCCGAACAGAGGCGACTTGATAACAGGCATTTTCAAAAACTCCCTCGACTATAAACTGAGGAATATCGTTATCGTCAAAACCCGTCGGAATATAAACTGCACTCACCGGCGCTTCGAAAGGAGCCGAACCTCTCGACATAATCATTTGAGACTGTTGAATGAACTCCTGAGAAATTATCTGAAGCCCAAGAATGACTGAAAGCATGGATCACCTCCTGCCTTCAGGACTACCCTTGTCTTTGCTCAAATTCAATCAAAGTCAAAAATGACTTAAGGATCTGCGGGATTAATCATCAGATTGAGATGACCTAAGACCCGAGACGCCATATAGGAGACTCCAGTCCTCTCGAGCATTTGATCCCATGGAAGAATACTCGGCTGGAGAACGAGTAAGAGTGCATCCCTGTATCCCGTCTGAGGGGGAATACCCCGGTGCAAGACTTGAGGAGCCGCAAACACGAGTGCATCGCCAGCATTCATGGACGGTCTTTCGATTTGATTCAAAATATTTTGGTCTTTTGTCAAATCTGAGAGCTCGTTGACTCTCGCTTTGATTTCCACAAAATTATAACCCGTCTCTTTTTCGATCCATCGGGTTGCGCCGACGGGCAAAAGCTCCGTCGCTCCATACTCTCCATTTTCGCCTGAGTCTGTGAGGTAAAACATCACATGCACTTGTGAAAACGGAGCGGCATCTCGATGCCATGCAAATGATCCTACAGGCTGAGGTGTGGGAAAGGTTCTCGAGAGCATAAAGTGATTCACATAAAAATTTGTTTTGAGAGTACCTTCAACAATCTCCACGATTTCAGAAACAAGGGAGCTTTTGATGATGTCTTGCATCTGCACCAACGATTGCGAATGAGGAGTCGCACATTTGTGAAACACCAATGACTCCTCTGCCATTGCTTTAAATTCTTCAGACAACCCCTCGATCGGAAACGCTTTGCCTTGCTGTTCAACCAGTGATTGATCCAAGATTTCTCTGGCCTGCTGAATGAGTTCAGGCTTGAGAGCATTCTTGATTTTGGCAAATCCCTTAATCGTCAGAGGCGAAGGAAGCTGAAACTCAAACGACGCCAGATTTACTTTCTTCTTCACATGCCGACAAAGATCAAAGTACGAGCGATGGGCTTGTGCAAAATCCCCTGAGTCAATGATAGAGCTTAACTCGCCGTACATTTGAGGATTGGCTTGCTTTAAAAATGAGAGATGAGAAGTGCTTTCCATACCCTCTCAGAATCTCACTCCCCGCATCTTAACGCTCAGTAGCACTTTTAGATATTTTGCGTCGTCCCTCTTCGCGGCGCAGTGTGACAAAAAATGTCGTCGATTCTTAAGGACCCAATCTCTATACTAGGGATCTCGGGGGAGGAAATTTTATGTCGCTCATCTTGCGAGCCATTGTGCTCGTGTTTGCCATCCATTCGTCGGCTGAATCCGCACAAAACGTGGGCTCTACACAAGAAGGTTATTGGATCCCTGATTCTTCAGGACGAATTATCAATCAACTCAAACAGAATCCCCTCCTCACTTTTGACCATCTCAATCGACAAGGCTTTGAAGTCTACGGCCCAATGGGGCTCAAAGAACAACTTCAGAATCTGCAAGTGGATCATGTGGATCTGATGAAGCTTGAATTTCTCACCCGCGCTCAGCAGGGTTATCCGAGTTTTTTAGAAATCGAAGCTCAAATCAAAGCCCTCCATCAAAAATACCCCGAGCTCACCGAGCTCTTTAGTATCGGCAAGTCCAACCAAGGTCGCGATCTTTGGGTCCTCAAACTTTCAGACAATCCTTCGATCGATGAAATCGAACCCGAAGTGAAGCTGATCTCAAGTATGCATGGAAACGAAATCACAGGTCGAGAACTGATGATCAAGCTAGCAGACGAACTTCTTAGTTCCTATGCTATCGATCCGTCGATTCAGGCAATAATTGATCAGACGGAAATCTTCATAATGCCGTCGATGAATCCTGACGGAAGTGAAGTTCCGATGCGAGGAAATGCCCGATACATCGATCTCAATCGAAACTTTCCGGACTTCTCGACGAGCGACGCTCAGAACACACTGACGGGGCGAGAAGTGGAAACTCAAGCGGTGATGATGTTTCAGTCAGAACGACAGTTCTCTCTCTCCGCCAATTTTCATGGTGGAGCGGAAGTTGTCAATTATATGTGGGACACCATCGAAGATGATCATCCCTACCTGCCCCTGCTCTTAGATATTTCTAAGTCCTACGTTGAGTATGCAGATTACATGAAAAATCCGAACGAGTTTCCTGAAGGTATCACAAACGGATACGCCTGGTATGAAGTGAATGGCGGCATGCAAGATTGGAGCTATCATTGGTACGGAGATCTTCAGTTCACCGTCGAACTCTCTCAAGAAAAGTGGCCCGCCTACTCCAGCATTGCGAGTTATTATGATGCCAACCGACTCGCTCTCATTGATTTTCTTCGAAGAGTGCATCAGGGCGCTGGCTTTGCATTCTCCGGCGCAAAGTTCTCAGGATTTGTACGAATCCAAAAGCAAAGCTCGCAAGGATGGGTCGACCAGGGGACTTTCTCGTTTAGAAATTCTGAGTTTTTTAAAGTGCTTCCCGTCGGGCAATATCGATTTCAAATTTTTGAAGGCCAGAGCCTCAATAATCCCATCGCTGAGGCCCTTTTAGATGTACGCAGCGAAGTGAGAGATGATAGCTATCTGATTATCCCAGAGTAGAGTTCAAAACGATCGCCCGCGCCAATGCTTCATACCCGCGGCCACACCAAACCAATCGAGCAGTCGATCCTGAAGAGCCAGAGGTAAGGCGGCGCGCAAAAGGGGAACCGTCCTTACAAGCATCGGCTCTCTTACCAATGACTTCTTGGCTTTGAGAGCCTTTACAATTTTTTGAGAGAGGGCGTGTGGAGATAAAAAGGGCATCAATTTGGGCGCTTTGGCCCCCGCAAACATTCCTGTTTCAATATAGCTCGGGCAGACCACACAAATATGAGGGCCTTTGACCTTGAGGGCGCGAAGTTCTTGTCGAAGAGATTCAGAAAACCCTAAGACTCCCCATTTGCTGCTCGCATAAGTCGATCCAAACGCAAGACCCATCAATCCCGTGACACTCCCGATCTGAAGAAGTGCCGAATCTTCGCGATTCATCAGATCAGGCAAAAACAAATGAGTCATCGAGACGAGCCCGATCAAATTGACTTCCAATATCTGACGGTGATCGGCCAGAGAGTTCTTCAAGAACTCTCCTCCCTTCATAATGCCCGCATTGTTGACCAAGATATCGATCTGATGCCACCGATCTGTGACCCGACTTCTCAACGCTTGCAATTGCTCTACAGACAGGATGTCTACCACTTCAAAAAAGGAATTCGTGGCCGTAGGGACCAAAGATTTGAGTTCACTGAGCTTCTGTTCATCTCGATCAATGACCCAAACTTGTGCGCCGCTTTCTAGCAAACGTAACACGAGTTCTCTTCCGAGTCCTTGCGCACCGCCGGTAATGAGAATCTTCTTCGATTTGAGATCAATCATTTATTTTCGACTCGCCAGCCAAACGCCTACAAAAGCGAGGCCAATGCCCAATACTCGACTCCACGCAAAGGGAACCTTCTCAATCCAAGCATCCCAAGCCAAACTCATGAGCAATTGAAACGCAACAACTGCCAAAAAAACGCTCACAGCCCCCAATCGAGGAATCGCAAATGGAATTCCTAAAACAATCAAAAATCCGCAGAGACCAGGAATCAATGCCTTCCATTCAAAGAGTCCTTCGCGCGAAGCATCTTCAGTCGCATGGAAAAAAGGTGAAAACCATTGAGGCTGAACACGTGTGATCCCCCAAAACACTAAGGAGAAGATCAACACCACCATCGAATTTACAACCAGGGCCCAGGCCAGTCCCCATCTCTCTCCCAAACTTCGATTTAGCCCCGCTTGAACTACGGTTGCGATTCCTGCCACTGCTGCTGTCAACAATCCAAATCCCATCGTTCAGAGAATATAAACCAAATACCTATTTGAAAACACCATCATCCCCGATAAATTTACATTCGGATGGGAGACTTGATTCGCTTTGATTATCGTTTTGAATTTCCGGATGGACGAAGTCGCGCTTACCAACTCGCGCTCCATCCGGAAACGCTCGAAATTCAAAAATCAACAACCCCTCAGTCTCTACCCGTTTGGACCGCACTCACAGTCGGGCAATGCAGCCATTGCCCCTTAAAAGTTGAAACTCACCCAGAGTGCCCCATCGCTGTGAATTTGAAGGACCTCTTTGAGGCATTTCGAGATGAAAAAAGTTTTTCAGAAGTCACCATGCATATTCAGACTGCGGAGCGAACATTTTCAAAAACTCTTCCCCTCCAAAATGGTTTGTTTTCGATTTTTGGACTGATCATGGCGACGAGTGGCTGCCCCATCATGTGCTTTCTCAAACCCATGGCTCGCTTTCACCTGCCTTTTGCCACTTTTGAAGAAACCACAGTTCGAACAGTTTCGATTTACTTAATGGCACAGTATTTCAAACTAAAGAGAGGTGAAACTCCAGATTGGGAACTCAAGGACCTCGATCGTCATTATGCAGAGCTCCAAAAAGTTAATCAGGGAATGATCCAACGTTTGCGCAGCATGGCAACAACGGGGGATGCCAATCAAAATTCGGTCACGATTTTGGACACCTTTGCCAAACTTTTAGGCCTTTCACTCAAGAAAGATCTCCAGAAGTTTGAGTATCTCTTCGTCAATCCCTAGAGCTTTGATAACCTTAAGGGGTGAATCCTGTACTGATTAAAAATCGCGACGCTCTGATGGAAGCACGCCCTAAAGTTTGGCATGTCATGGGCAAAAGCCTGAATGAATTTGATCCTCAAACGGATCGCCTTTCTGCTCGAGAGTCCGAACTCCGAAAAAAGGCCGAGGCTACTCTCAATAGTGCCCCCATCCATCACTCTCAAATTGATGTGATCTTTGGTGTCGGAGATGGATTTTTACTGGAAGAGTTGATTCGTCGCTCTCCGACGCGACTACGGATAATTATCGAAAAGGATCCGCACAAAATGCTCAATGTTTGTGCACGACTCGATCTCTCCGAAGAAGTTCGCTGTGGGAGAACGCTTCTCTTTGTAGGAGAGGATCTCGAGAGTATTCGCCGAGGATTGATTTATTTTTTTGAAAGATTCCAGCGTCAAGCCGCTTACGTCCAAGCCTTTGCCGATGCCCAATCCCTGGAACTCCACGCGGAGTACTATGCGCAAGTGCGAACCTTGATCGAAGAATCAAAGCAGTTTGCCGAACGATTTTCGGGTGATTCAATTGAGGATTCATTTCGTGGACTTCAAAACACAGTGAGCAACTTGAATGACATCATTCACGCCTGTGATTTTCGTCTGATGGAAAATTTGAGTCCCGGCGGCGGCCCCGTTATCTCCCTCGCTGGCGGGCCTTCGGGCGATCTTGCCTGGGATTTCTTAAAAGAGGCTAAAGGCCGCATCCCCATTATCGCCTGTGACTCTGTTCTTAAGCCTTGCGTCGATTACGGCATCAATCCCGACTTTGTCACCGCACTCGAGCGCGACCCGGTCGTCGCGGATTTGCTGAGAGGGATTCCAGTTCACGAAAGAACGACTCTCGTTGGACCTCCTCTTTTGCTGCCTGGAGCACTCGAAGCCTTTGGCGGACGCAAAACCTTTTTTGCGACGGCCGCTCCTTTTATAGAAAGTTTAGGTCTCAATTTCTTGCCCAAGATTTTTCCGGGATCTTCGGCTGGAAATCTCAATCTCTCTCTCGCCACCTTCTTGGGATTTGATCAAGTCATCATGATTGGCCACGATTTAGCCTTTGGCCATGATATCCACCAAACTCACCTGCGCGGCACAGTGGATCCTGACCGCGAAAAAGGTCGTAGTCTCGAAGAAGTCCAAAAACTAGCGACGGGTGGAAAGGTACCCACTCAAGATGGGACTTCTGAAGTCTATACGATTTTTGAATACAATATGTTCCGTTACCAAATCGAACTGGTGATGAGCGGATGGCCCAAAGTGGATTGGATTAATACTTCAGCTAAGGGCGCGGCCATTAAAGGTGCAAAATTCAAATCCCTCAATCAGGTCAGAGAGGATTTGAAGGACGAGCGTTTTGATGCTTTTAAGCAAAGTCGACAGCGGCTCTATCCCCCTTCGCCTGGCCAGCTGCATGATCGCCGGTATCAAGTTCAAGACACCGTGCGAGAGCTCGACAAGAGCCTTGCCAAGTTTGAGCTCGAGGTCGAGCAACTGCAAAAGGCGCTTGCGTCTTCACCAAGCGAAGAAGTTTTGCAAAAGGCAGAAATGCTAAGACTCCAGGCTCCAGAGAAGATTCAAAAAGCTGTGCTTTCGATTTTAGTCTCGGACACAATTCCTTTGGATCGAGGGATCGAGGCTGTCAAAGTGAAGTTCCAAGGCTCACCTCACCTGCAAAAGTTTTTGTGGGAAAAGAATCAAGACTACTTTGCCATCGTCAGTCGATGGCTTCCTCAGATTCGGTCAGAATATCTTCGCGCCCTGGAAGTCGTGAAGCGTAAGTAATCTACTTTCCCTTTCTTGAGGAAAGTGGAACCCAAGATCGTGGCTTTGCCCCGGTATAGATCTGACGAGGCCGGCAAATCTTCATTCCGGGGTCTTCGACCATTTCTTTCCACTGAGCAATCCAGCCTGGCAAGCGCCCCAGAGCAAACATCACCGTAAACATATTGGTCGGAAACCCAATCGCTCGATAAATAATTCCCGAATAAAAATCCACATTGGGATAGAGCTTTCTCTCCACAAAATAAGGATCTTTGAGCGCTGCTTCTTCAAGACCTTTGGCGACTTCAAGAACAGGATCATGAACTCCCATTTTTGCGAGAACATCATCACAGGCTTTTTTGATGATTTTGGCTCTCGGATCAAAATTCTTATACACGCGATGTCCAAAACCCATGAGTCTAAACGAATCATTTTTGTCTTTGGCGCGATTCAAAAACTTTTTGAAATCCCCACCATCCGCTTTGATCATCTCAAGCATTTCGATCACTTCTTGGTTGGCACCTCCATGCCAAGGTCCCCACAGCGCATTGATCCCGGCCGAGACCGCAGCAAACAAGTTTGCTTTGGAGCTTCCTACCATTCTCACCGTACTCGTAGAGCAATTCTGCTCATGGTCTGCATGCAAAATAAGGAGAAGATTGAGCGCTTTTACAACAGCCGGATCCAGATGATAGGGTTCCGCCGGAACCGAAAACATCATATTCAAAAAATTAGAAACATAGTCGAGGTCATTGCGGGGATAGACAAAGGGTTGCCCGATCGATCGCTTGTAAGCAAACGCCGCGAGCACCCGAACTTTGGAGAGCAATCTTGTGATGGTGGCATCTCGATCCTCAGGAGTGGGATCTGCATTCAAGAGTTCTGGATAATAGGCAGACAACGAACACACCATCGAAGACAAAATGGCCATCGGATGAGCTTGGCCAGGATACGTATTAAAAAAGTTCTTCATGTCCTCGTGAATCAAGGAGTGATATTTGATTTTCTCTCTAAAACTGAGAAGTTCAGTCTCGGTCGGAAGTTGGCCATAAATCAAAAGATAAGAGCACTCCAAAAAACTCGCATTTTCGGCGACTTCTTCGATCGAGTAGCCGCGATATCTTAGTATTCCCTGCTCGCCGTCCAAAAATGTAATCCCTGAGGTACAAGCCCCGGTATTCATATAGCCAGTATCCAGAGTGACGTAGCCCGTAGAAGCTCTCAGCTTTGAAATATCTATCGCCTTTTCGCCCTCTGCACCCTCGAGGATAGGAAGTTCGGTAACCTTGCCGTCGATTTCAAGTTTTGCCATCTTTGCCATGGCCAAATTATGACCAAAACTCAGCCAGAAGGCGAGTTTCTAAAGTTTGAACTTCTCTTGCCGCAAATTATCGTCAATTAAAGTGCGGACGCGCTCTGTCAATTGATCGCGATCCCCAAAATTCATTCCTTGAGTGCTGATGGGGGCATCCACATGGAGATGAATCTTCCCAGGCGATATTGAAAAACTCTTCTTTGGCAGCAATCGATGTGAATTATAGATTGTCACAGGGACAATGGGCACTTGCGCTTTGAGGGCAAAAACAAAAGCGCCCTTTTTGAAAGGGCCTAGGCGGCCATCCTTGGACCTCGTCCCTTCGGGAAACATGACAATAGAGATCCCATTCTTCAGATAAGTCTCCACGACTTGGAGACTTTGATTTTGAGCTCCCCTCGCTCGATCAATGAATATTGTGCCCACTAAATAGGAGGCCCATCCAAAAATGGGGATCCACAACAGCTCCTTTTTTGCGATAAAACTCGAATTTTTGGGAAGATAACAGAAGAGTGCGGGAATATCCAAAAGGCTCGAATGGTTGGCGACAAAAACACAACCTCGCAAATCTTTAAGTCCCTCAGCTCCTGGGCCAGAAATACTGACTCTTATAGAATGCGACTTCAAAATCCATCGGGTCCATGCCACCTTTACCGCTGTTGATATGACTCCCCAATCCCCTCGCTTGAGTCGGCTTCGTCGAGTGAAGAGATCAAGGAGTCCTAAGGTCAACACCAAAATCCCGGCCAAAACGACACTGGGTATCGCCACAAACAGTGAAAAGAACGCACTGGGCCGCCCCAGACCAAATCTCATTGAGATAGCTGTCTCGATCAGGACAGTTAAGTCAATCACTTAGCGTATGACGCGGTGGTTGTGAGATAGTGGGATGAGAAACATATATTTTAAGGGGGAATGCATGAAGTTTGACCTCTCCATACGGTTATCGAGTTTGAGCTTAGTTGTTTTAGGGTGTGCCTCATCTCCCGATCCCATCGTAACCAACGATAGTCGACTCGAAGCTCAAGGAGAGTTTCTTGCACTCACGCAAGTTTCGGGAGCCGAATCTCAAGCGCTCAGTCCCGTTTCGCTCAGACATATCGTAAAAATTGCTTCTCCAGAATTAGATGGAGATACACTCCAAGCCACCGATATCCATCTTGTCGATAAAACGGCCTACATTTCTTACAATGTGGCCGGCTCAACTCAAAAAGGTGAAGTCGATGTCATTGATTTCAATTCCGTCACGCGACCGCGACTCATTTCCAGCTTGGAGCTTCCCCATCATGATGCCAATGCCATTTACCGCCACAAAAAAAATGTTTTTGTTGTGGGCGCTGTAAACTCAGGTGGAGCGATGCTCCTGAGCATCCCCTATGAGGGGGAGCTCAAAGATTCGTACTCGAGCTATTCGCTTGAGAGTTATGCGGGTACGGATGTCGCGGTAAAAGACCAAAAAATTTACGTCACGTCCGGAGATACCGGCTCCTTACAGATTTTTAATCTTATATCGATGGCTGAAGTCGCTTCTCTTCCTATTGCAGATGCTCGAGGCATATCCGTCAGCGCAAATGACAAAAAAGTGAGAGTCGTTAAAGGCCAGGATGGAGAGGTTCTCACTGCGGATTCTTCTGCCAGTTTGCTCAGCCGTCTTGAGCTTGGTGGAAACACCATTGCCGAATCCAAATCCACCATTGAATCCGGAAAAACAACTTCGATCGTTTCGTTAGGGGACAAAGGATTCAAAGTAATCTGTCATGACAACAATCAAACCCTCTTGCACGTTTCGCCTCCAGTGATTGCTGGTGTTGCTTACACGGACACCGTCACCAATTCTGTGAGTTCGGACGATGGTATGATCTTCGCAGCCAACGGCGAAGCTGGAGTTTACGTTTATACGGTAAGCAGTGGGAGTCGAATTGCCGGAACTCAATGCTACAGCCTAAAGACTAAGCTCTTAGGTGCCATTAATTTTGGAACTCATATTTCGGCAAACCATGTGGCCTACAAAAAAAATCACCTCTATGTCGCTGCGGGTCTCGGCGGCGTTCATGTCATCGAAGTCTCAAAATCTCATCACGACAGTGACTTTGATGATTTTGACGACAATGACGACGATGACGATCGAGACTGAGCTAAATCCCGATCACTTTACAAAAAACAAAGACGCTTCATTGACACCCAAAACAAACTGCTTGTTATTGGAACTGAAAGACGAAGTCACTTGCACGTATGTCGTCACATTAGGCCGTAAGTTGACCTTCAAACTCATTGGCTTCAGCGAAATCTCCGCCATACCATTAGCCAGCTCCTTGAACTCAATTCCCTCCTTCGAGTACATAAACGTCCTTAAGCTCTGCCAGCTGGTCGATTGATACATCTTTCCCACAGGGGTCCACAGATCAAACTGATAGATGAAAGTCTCAGGGCCAACACTGTCATGATTCTTGACTGCCAGATAGCTAGCACGGACCACAGGCTCAGGACCTGAGTAAACGACAACAAAAGAAACCTCATCCTTTGCAAAATCAAATCGAATATCACGGAAGCTCACCGTCATATCCGACAAATCTGCGGGGTTGACCTGCTTCAATCGAGTACTTTCGCCTTCATTGGCATACAATTTGAGGTCCCAATGCCCGCCTCCGTTCGAAGGAAACAAAATAGGTTCCCAAAAGATCTTCTGAGCGGCACTTCCGGGAAGCATAAAGTAGCGAGAATCATTTCCGTAAAGTTCAAAAGGAAGTTCAAACGAAACTTCTGGATTAAACTGCTTTCGATCGCTGGCTGTCCCCTTTCGATCAATTTGGAGCATGATGCGATAAGAACCCGGCTTCGTTCGAGGGCACAGATACTCAAAATAATAGGGATAGGCGACTTTGGAGGCCACATCTTCAAATGCCCTGACGAGTTCATCGGCAGAGGCGACGTATCGCAAGCTTCCGTTTTTGGAAGCCCGCTTTAGAATTTCCTTATTATCGATTCCTTTTGAATCATTGGATTCTTCAATACCGAGTTTGACGGTATGAATCACCGTTTTATGCTTCTCGATAAGCTGCTCAATCACATTCACGCTCTCCACAGCGGCTTCGGCATTATCGGGACTCTTGTTGTCTGCTCCATCCGAAAATAGCAAAACGATGTTTTGAGGATGAGCCTCAATCGCAATCTTTAATGCCGAATACAAAGACGTAAACTGGCCAAATGCCTTCTTTGTATTGATGGCTTTGAGGTTTTCAATTTTTTGAACATGTGTCGCAAATTGATAATACTCAAAATTAAATGGACTGCTCGACGAAGTGAGCTTGGAGACGAATTTTTCCGCAGCGGACTTCATTCTGCCCAGAGCCTCTTGATCCTCCATCGAATAACTCGTATCGAGCACGAGAGTAATCCCTACAGGAGGACGGCTGATTGACTTATCAGTGAGTGTTTCGAAGGATGTTTCTTCAACACCATCAATGAAAACTTTAAAGTTTCCATTTCGACCCGCCTTCAAACCATTGACAGGCTTGCCCTCGAGGTCGGAGACCAAAAACGTAAGGCCAATTCGTGTTCCTTCCTTTTCGGCATCATAAGCAATTTTAGAAATCATGGGATTGGATACGATCAGTGTGGGATTGTTCACCTCTTGTGCGTGGGAAGGCGCTAACAAAGAGGTCGCCAAAAAAATGATCGAGAAAACATATTTCAACATTTTAAACTCCTTTTACAAATCGCTACTAAACTATGGCTAACCCGACAGAGGATAAGGTGTCACTTTGATAGTTTGTGTTTCAGAGGTGCCCTAGGAGAGCCAATGGTTCTTTCCGCACTATTTTAAGACCTTAGAACGACTAGTTCACCCAATGTGGGGGCTGCTTCCAGCCATTGGGCGCGAGAGCCTGATCGAGGGTTCGATGAGTTTGCTCAATCGTCACTTGCACCTCTTTTTTAATTTTTTTGAAATCTGGGGACTCGGTCACCAAGCGAAGCCCCGCTGTATATCGCATGATTTCTTCGGTTGGCGGATGTGAAAATCCCCAGGGACGTGAATGACCAAAGGCCTCGAGAACAAATGTCCACTTTTGCTTTACGCCCTCATCATACAGAGCCTGCACAAAGGCCAGAAACTCAAGGAGATTAAGAGGTTCTTTTAACAAAACAGCGTCTTTCATGTGGCGCGTCCTTTCTGTGAAACGATTTTTACTTTAGGCCATCAAATATACAATCAGTGATTTTTTTAATCATTCCAATGAGCAGGTTGCTTCCATCCACCGCGACCTGAAGCGTCCTTCAGGGTTTTGTGTGTCTCAACGATTACGGCACAAACTTCTGCAGGAATCTTACTAAACTCAGTGGACTCCGCCACTTGCCGAAGTGCAGCCGTATAGAGATGAATTTCTTCTGTAAGAGGATGCGCGTAACCCCAGGGACGTCGATTTTGAAACGCATCAATTACGAACTTCCATTGTTGTTTTTCGCCCTCATCGTAAAGAGCTCTTACAAAGGTGAGAAACTCAAGCAGATTACGGGGTTCATTTAACAAAACATCGCTACTCATTATTTTGATCCTTTCAAGGGATTGATTTTGGGCATGACTTCTATATCAGGGACATCGACACCGTAGGGCGGAACAACAACCTCCCAGTCCCCACCGGGATTGTGCCCGATGCTTTTTGATCTCTGGACCACAAAAGGTGTGCCGGGCTTGAGTCGTCCAGTGACTTCTAAATCATAAGCACTCGCATCACCCGGCACTCCCAGGCCTCTGCCAAAATCTTGAACATCGTCAGCGGGCTTGAGCGACCAAAACTGAGCATCAACAGTTTTGCTCACGTCCGCAGGGTCCACATTTGAAACACGAATGATTCGATACAAAGGGCGATCAGGAACTGTGGGGCGAATATCTAAACCTTCTTTAGACAAATCGCTGACCGCAAGGCTTTCAAACGGTTTATTGAAATCAGTTACAATTTCTGTACGCCGAGCTTGGTCAGCAAGTTTTGAGTACTTAGTCACAGCGTCTGGGTTGCTGAGGATCTCATCTGCAATCCATCCCGGGCTCTCGTTCTCGATTGCTCTTAACGCCATGACTTGTCTCTCATTAATACTTCGCAAGTTTGCGCTGAGTTTCTGTGCGACATCCCCTTGGAGACCAGCAGCCTTGAGCGAAGCGCCATTTTGAATCATTTCGAGTCGACTGAGACCTTCGACCATTTCGGTCTCAATCTTTCGCGCAGCACGACCCGTCAGACCACGGGTAACAGCGGCGAGCCGTGTGGCCTCCAAGCCTTTAACTGTACCTTTCGCCACAGCTCCCACAGGTATGAAGGCGGAGCCGACTTCAAAAGTGAGTTCTCCCAGCATATGAGCGCGCTTGTCCGAATCCGCGGATTTGAACTCGTCCCACTTGTTATCCGCCCAATGCCCAAGGGCCTCGTAGGTTTTATCGTAATGGATGATCGCTGAAGCAATCGAAACAACGACCTGATCTCCATGAAACACGAGGGCCTCTGCAAGATCGAGAGTCCCGGTGACAAAATTTACTCCTCCATCCACCACTCCCCTCACAAAAGATGAGGTATGGCTCAACCCGGAGAGCATCGCATAGCCTGCAGATTCGCCTGCAGCAATCAGGCTGTCAGCAATTTGAGAGGCCACAAGCAAATCCGAGCCCAGCTGACTCACTTGAGTCGTTGATCCAAAACTCTGAGCGAGAATTCCTGAATTCGCAATAGAGCGAATCGTTTGGCCGTCAACAGAGATGATCGAGGTCTTCAAATTGATTCCGGCAAGCAGCCTCGGGTCAATACCTCGTTGATACAACCCTTGAGAATCAAAAAACTGCTCTCTAATCTCCTTACGATCTGAGACCTCGCCTCCACCCTCAACCCAACTGATGTGCTCAGCTTGTGTCAGAGCAGTGCCTCGGTATCCTCGATGCTCAAACTCTTCAAGAGAAGCAAGACTATCCGCATTCGAAACATTGTTAAAAAATTCCTGGTCTCTAGAAATCTGATCTAAGAGCAGTTGGGAGCGATCCCGCGTCGCTTGCAACTCTAACTCGGCCTGAATCAAAAGCTCCTGATCACTGCTTTGCAACCACGCTCCACTTGAATTGTCTCGCAAACTATCCAAAACATCCGAACGCTTCGTGGGATTTTGAATATCGGCAATGACCGACTCCAGACGAGTGTTGATCGCTTCGAGGATAACTTTCTGAGACTGAAGCTGAGCCATTTTTTGCTGAGCCTGATTAAAATTCTCTTTCGCCGCATGACTCGACAAATCTTGTGGGCGCGGCGCCACCGGTCCGCTTCCAAATCCGCTCCCCGGAACAACGATTGTTATCCCTGACGAGGTTTTTAATCGAATGGTCGGAGCGCCCTGCCCCGAACCTCCCCCGCCTGTTCCGCCCGCGCCAGAGCCGGGCGCTTGAACCGTCCCTGGGGCACCGCCTTCATCCCCACTGCCCCCTACAATTCCAATATATCCTTTGGCGGTTCGTCCGCCTCCGAGATCAATTTCAAAAACGGATTGCGAAACAATCGCCGTCGACAAAAATGTGCTTAGAATCAAAAACCCTGGCATAACGTGGTCCCTTCAATCATGAGATGTTCATTCTGATCCAAAAATACAGACTTCCATTTGATACAAAATTCCTTTCGCAGCGTTGACCGATCGACAAATGGAATCTGGTACTCGGTCTTTAGACTCGGCAGGCTCATTCCGATCTGCAGCATTCCATTCTCAAATGTACTTTGCTGAGAGCGAAGATACCGCATCGCGATCCAGAGTTCTCGTGCGGCTTGCTTTGATTCACCAACAAGCTTTCGATCAAACGCCGGCAAGATCCAAACTAAATCTGTCGCTTCGCGATATCTCAGCAAATCTTGATAAAGCAATAAGGTATCTTGGGCATCCGTCCACGCATCCATCTCAAATGTCGCTGGTATCAATCCTTCGGGAAACAACTCCAAACAGCCCCCTATTGCAGAATCTCCTCGTTTCTCAAAGACGTAAACCTGAGCAGACTCAACACAGGTTTCAAAATTCTTCCATGAGCGATCCACTTGTATGACGGGCTTCACGTCCGCATCTTCGAGACTCGCCCTCGCACGAATTGCCTCATCTCTTAAATCCCGAATGAGGGCTTCTTGCTTTTGGAGAGACTGGGCAGCAAAAGATTTGCCAAGTATCTCAATTTGATTTCCCATTTGCTTCATTTGTTCTGCAAGATGGCCATGAAACTGCGTTACAGAAACTTGGGGCTTTTCGGGAGCGGATCCAGTAGCGGCCTTCAAGTCCTTTGTCTTTTCTTTCTCGATTTTTTGAAACTTTCCGAGGGAGTAACCCTTCTCGAGTTTCTCAGCAATCGATGTAATTCCACGATGATCAAACTCAATTTTATAATTCTGTTCATCGGAGACCTGATATTCTTTGGTAGTAATTTCGTCTCCAATAGCCAGCAACAGCATCCAAGCAATCATCATTTTGCCTCCTCCGTAGACCCTTCTTCAAAGACTGACTGTACATTCTTGAGCACTTGAAAGAGAGGCTTAGACTCCAGCTGAGAAGGTTGTCGATAACTCGAGTCTCCTGCGGGCCGCATGATTGTCTTCGCCTCAACATATTGCAAATGAGCATGTCGATACTTTTCAGCTCGGGCCCACAGATCTACGTTCTGATCCTCTAGAGTTTTCTGAGAGCTCAAAATACTCTGAGCCAAAACTCGGACGCGGCTGTTCCAATTTCTTGCACCCTCAAACTCCCCTTCTATATTCTTGGAGCCTTCGTTTACAAATGCGGCCGATCGAGCGAGAGCCTGCTGATCTGACAAAAGTTGACTGACGCGCAGGTAGCGAGCCTCTTGAGAGGCCTCAAGGCCAGCGAACAACCTCTCTTGTACTGTCGCAAGCTCCTTAAGATCGCTTACTGAAGACTCCCAAGTCGCAGAAAAAGAATCCTTCTTCTGAACCTCATCAACAAAGACCTCTCGACAAAGTTCTTCGACCTTTTGATCAGAATATTCCCTGGATGGTGTACCCGCTCCGAGAATGCTGTTGATCTCATCGATGATACCTAGAGTGTCATTGTAGGCAAAAACCTCATCCATCTGAGCAAAACTTGCGTAAAAGAATTTTCCAACACTAAAGAGAAACTGGGCAATTGCCACTCCTGCAACGCAACCCACCCCAGGGACAATATTACCCACCGCGCAACCCGCCGCTACAAGGCCCCCTTGGATATATTCCTCAGTTTGATTCTCGGCAGTCATACTAAAGGAGATGTCTGGACTTGCAGAAGCCGATTGATTTCCTCCAAAACTCACGGTCACTCCAACAGAGGCGCTGTAATTGAGGTCAAATTTTGGAGTTTGATCGAGCGCAATCACCGGCGGCGGAAACACAGTCTGAGCATTAAAGTAATCTCGAGGCCACTTCAGAAACTCTGCAGAGCAGCCCTTCTGAACCAAACCCTTTAGTTGATCAAGCTCCTGCTGAATCTCCTTGTATCGACTGAGTGCCTGACGAGCCGCAGTGAGGTGAACCGATCCTCGATTGAAGACCGCAATGGTTGTGACCGCATCCCCTCGGTTCATTTGAGCATCCTGAGCAAATTCCAAATACGCCACTCTAAATCTTTGTGCCTCGAGTGCTGCCGAACCTTTCAGAAACTCAAAAGCCTCGATGAGATCAAGTTGACCCAGCTTAAAATGCGTCTTTGTTGTTTGCAAATGAGCGGAGCGGACATCCTTGGCATAATTGGCCTTCCAAGTATCACGCATCTTTTCATATCGACCTTTAATACTTTCCCAAGATTCGTCCTGGGCATTCAAGGTGCCACAAAATGTCAGTAAAATCGCAAAGAGATACTTCATCGTCTGATTCTCGATTCAAAAAGTGTCTGCCAATTCTTGGCGTTGATCATCGTATAGAGCTCCAAATCTCCCGGAGTTTTGACCATTTCAAAGACCATCGAGTGGAGGGAGGTCGCAATTCCTGACCGGCCCACAGCATTGGCGTTTTCATAGGGCTTTGAAAGATGATCGAGAGATATCTTATTCAGCATCTGAAGGTTCCAAACTACATCATCAAAATCGGGAGGCTCGTCACCCGCCGCAAAGACAGCTCCTCCATTAAAAATATGTTTCAAATACGAGAATGGATTCTTGAGCTGAGAAGCATAGAGCTCCACTTCTTGCTTCTTGAGATTTTTTACGAGTGCCTGGGGTGACACAAGCATTTCGCCCGAAGCTTGAATGACGATCGGCATGAGAGGTCTTTCCTGTAAGCGATCAAGTTCTAAACAAGCGGGCACTACAAAATGCCGATTAAGCAACCAACCATTGGGGCCCCCTGCTTTCCATTCATCAGTCAGGCGACTTATGAATTGATCGCAAGCCTGCGCAATCTTCATAAAATCAGCTCGAAATCGTGTGAGTCTTCTAAAAGACAGTCGATCCAGGGCTTCTTGAGCTCTGAGAAGTGACGCCTCACTCACTTGTGCCCCTCGCAAAATATCCAATGAAGATTTGACCTGCCGATAACTTTCACTGAGTGCCTTCTGAGACACATCGTCTTGATCCATTTCTTCAAAAACGTCGTCGAATACCTTCCAGGCTGTCGAAAAATACGACAGAATTTCACCCCGCTTGAGTGAGGCTTCATGCAGCTTCGCCTTATCCGTCGACAAAAACTCTCGGCTCATCGGTTCTTGAAGTGATCCCAGCACGAGTTGATCAGAAATCTGAGAATAAGTTTTCTCTACGAGCGCCCAAAAGGTTCTTTCAAGCTGAAATTCGAGAAAAGCTTCGACCGCGAGTTGTCGTGAACTTTCAAGATCTGAAACGATGGCTATACCTTTGTCATCACCCCGCGATCCAGAATTGCCCACGCTTCCAGAAGAACCCTTTGTGGGCATGGCCTGAGCTGGGTAGTGCTTAATATCCGATTCGTTTCCGTTCTTTCCATTGTTATCCGCACTTCCAGATGCGGTCTTTACAATGATGCCCCAACCTTTTGCAGGTTTGCCTTTCGCCCCACCACTTCCACCTTCACCCGGCTCTCCGCCGTCACCGGCCTTACCGCCGGCGCCCCCCTCAACAATTACTGTTTGTGATTTTGGCGCAGATCCTAGTTGAAGGCGTACAATGGCACCGGCACCTCCGTTGCCACCATTTCCGCCGCGGCCTCCGTTGCCACCACGCCCCCCATATCCTCCGTCACAGGGATCGTGCCCACCAATCCAAAATGTTCCTGCCTTACCGTTTCGTCCAGGAGCACCGTTACCACCAATGCCACCTTGTCCACCATGACCACCCGAACCACCGGCTTGGCCTCGCCCGTCAATGATCAAATCGCCGTCGACTTTGGCCGCAGAGATACTGATTTGCCCAGCTGGCTTGCCATCTCCTGCGGACACTTCGGCATCAGTTCCCGATAATCCTTGAAGGCCATCCTCTCCTCGCGAAACGGTAATCTCTCGCTTGATTTCGTCATACTCCAATTTTCCATTAGCAGTCCGCCGAGGAATTCGTATCGTTTTAAACTCTCCGGTTTTATAGGTGACGCAACCATCCTTACCGTGCACACCAGGCCCGCCCTTATTACCATCCGCGCCGGGAGCACCCGTCGAGCCTTCAGGAAATGCAACTATCTTGCCCGAGCCCTCAAAGATGAGTCGGCGGGTCTCAATTGTAAGATCGTTTCCCATCGTGAAAAGAGGTTCTGAAATAAGAACCTCATCTGAAGAAATGATAGTCGCTGAAGTAAGAGTAAGTGGCTCATCAACAACAAAGCGAGTCGCAGCCACAAACTCAAGCCCATCGAGTTTTCGCAAGTTCTCAAACGGAGTCGTTCCTGCGACTAAAGAAGTCGAAAGGATTAGAATCCACCAACTAAAATATCGCATCATTTTTTGCTTCATTGTCTTCACCACACACCTCTTTAGTTTCTAAGAATCTTCATCCATTCATTTAAAAGCAAAGAGCCATTACGACCCGCTTCACCAGCAGATCCTTGAGCTCCGTCTTTGCCACCATACAAAAACACAGAATCTCCCGAATCGAAAAAATCCGAACCATCCTCACCTTCAAAGCTAACTTTGCAGACTAGTGAATCGTCAAAACGTCGGAAGGCTGAATAATCGTCTGGAGAAAGTCGCAAGATACGATTGAGGGCCCTATTAATCTCAGGGCTCCAGCGCGCGAAGCAGTTCTTTAAGTCTTCCTCAGTCAATGACTCCTGATCATCAGGTTTACAGATCGCTCGGATTTGAGCGCGATCTTCTTTGTGCAAAAGATCTAAATATCCAAAGGGCACCACCACTTGAACATCAGGACTCAGATTTACAAAGACCTGAGCAAGTAAACTTTGGATTTCGGTTGCCTGCAATCTCTCATGAAAGAAGACTCGATCATCGGCCTTAACAGTCAACTGCTCGTAGGACGAAACAAATGATTTAAGACTCGATTGCTCCGTCTCTGGATTGCCAAAGGCAGAAAGTTTGAAACTTCGATCAGATCGACCACCCTTTTCAGCTGGATACGGGAGCTGCGCGGTGGTTGCAAACGATACAAACTGAAATCTCTCGAAAACCTTGCGAGTTGCTGTGAGATCGAGACTTCCACCATCCGGTGCACGTTCGGGAACCGCAGTAATGCCTGGGCCATCTTGACTCACCTGAAGAGGAAAATGAAAAACGCTCAAGTGTTGGCCTGCGCAAAATCGGAGTTTATGTTTATTGAGAGTCTGGGGATCAGCCTCGATGTAATATCCTTCCTCACCAGGCTGGCACTCCCGTCGTTGTTGCGCTTCGCCGGGGACGCGCACCATGTATAAGATTGGAAAAATCACTGAATCGCGAGACTGACGGGACTTGGAGTTTTCTCGATCAATTTTATGAGGTGGCATGCTCTCGACAGAACTCAAATCCACTATCCCCAGTTTTATCCGATCGGCGGTTACAGTGAGACTTGTCCCGTCAATCTCAATCAGACTCTCCGCACTTGTTGAAACAGTCTCAGCTGAAACTTCGAGTTTCTTGCCCCCTTGGTTGTTAAAGGCGGGCGGACTGACGTTCCAGCATCCCCCGTTTAGACCGTCTCGATCAGACAATTTTGATGCGAACTCCTGCGAAGATAACTGACCTCCAACTAACCCGAGAGCTTCTTTGAGAAAGTTACAATACTCTTCTTTTCTCTGCTTCCATACGATTCGATTTTCGACGGGAAGTCTGATGAAACTGCGCCACTTAAGCCAATCGGATTCTGAGGTTGGCTTTGCAAGTGAAGCAAGCGCTTTGATGGCCCATGAACTTTCGGGAAGTATCATCGAAAGTATCCATGTATCGAGCAAAGGCTCTTGGGAATTTCTTTTGGAATTGATCCACTGCCCAAAGTCGGAACTATCCTTGATGGGTCGTTCTGCGAAAGCAGAAGTCCATCGATCTAAGACCTGACTCGCCCAATGATAAGTTTTCGCTCGCTGTGCAGGGATTTGATCCTCGACTTTTTGAACCAAGGCCAGAAATGCTCGAAGCTCATTATAAGATTTGAACAAATCACTCAAATCTCGCGCTGCCACGATCTCAAACAGCATCTCTACACGCGTAAGAAGCTCTGCCTCCGAGAGCGCTTCCAATTGATATGCCGGTTGAGTGCTCCAGGCACGCATCACATCGGCCAATTTGCATTCGGCGGATTTATCGCAGGCAGACAAAAAGATCTTAAAAGATTCTGTGGAATCGAGTGCAGATCTCAAAATAGCGGCACGAAGAGGCTCAAAGGCAGAAGAAAAGCGGCTGAGGGAATAACCCAGACTGACGAGTCGTGCTCCGCTGATACTGCTCTGCTCAAAAAGCGATGCCTTGGCCGTAATTTCCTCGAGGAGTCCCAAACCCTCATCCGAAACAAGCTGACCCGTGAAATCAAATTGAGAGCTCTGACGAACAGAGTTCTCGAGGAGATCCAATGCTGAAACGACATGAACAACCCTTTCGCTTTCGCTTGGCGAGGTGTCCCGCAAAACATATTCAAAGTTTTCGATCACAAGAGGAATCGATGGAACAGCATTGCACAATCGCCCTTGACCAAAGGCCGCTTCTCTATAGCCATTACGGATAGCATGGGGCTGGGAAGAGTTCGCTACCGCCAATGCAAATGTCGCAAACGCATTCACTGAGGAACCATCACAGGACAGTTTCTGCAGATTGAGCAATTCTTGATGAACACTCGTCCACTCAGGCTTGGGCCATGAGAACCTTTGATGGGCAAAGCCTTGCCAAAGCCCCCAAACATCGAATCCAGGACCCGCAAATGCCTGGAGATCTTTGAGAACTTTCAATTGAGCTTCTGAACTATTGGCTGATTTCCAAGCGGATTCGAACTGAGGCAACTGCCAGGAGGTGGGCACAGGCTTTTCGACAGGAATCTCCTTCGTCTCTCCGGGAACCTCTTGAAGTGGGCGAACGTCCACCGGATTGCTCGAACAGGCCAAAATTGTGAACATCGACAATGCAAATGCGGGCAAGAATCTCAACATACGGTCGTCTCCTTTATCAGTGACTATGAGTCACAACAATCCTGCGCGCCCCTGCCCCTATACGCGCATGGATGTCTCACTTAGCAGAAAGGATGCCATCGAGAGACTCGGAGCTAACGCGTTGAAATAACTAGATTTATGAAAAAGGATCGCTGCAAAAGCTGTAGCCATTTGGCAACAAAGATCTCCAAAAAACAACAGATCAAATCAAGACTGCCGAATTGAGTGCCCAAACAATCCCGCGAGTTCGTCTGAGTTTAGCTTTAATCGCTTCAGATCCATTGGCATTGGAGGAAATTCATATTCAGCGCCCTTTTGGTTCGATTTCTGCTTGGAGGCAGGATTGTTTGGATCGAATAGATTCGGTGGCTTGATCCAAAAGACAACACCGCCCCAGACACCGCTGAATAAAATCACACCGATTTGCGGACTGTGGTCCGGTTATCTCAGCGCAATCTCGACCACTGTGTTGCCACAATCTGAACGTTGGATTGCATTGATTATTTGTGAATGCTTAGCCAGGTTTTTGACCCATGAAGAATTGTTTTTTTAAAGCCCTTATACTTCTCGCCTTAATGCTTAATCTCGGAGGATCCCTCTTTGCTCAGGCGAGGCCTTTTACAATCACTTATCAAGGCCACGCGACGCATGCAGGTCAGCCCATTAGTGGACTCGCCGATTTTAAGTTTACAATGTTTGCCTCTGAGACGGGCACTGCGGTGGTGGGAGGGCCTACTTTCTTTGAAGGCTCAAATGCGATCGATGTTCGAGATGGCAAGTTTTTGGCCGAGCTCAATTTTACGTCCTTTGACGGTGGAGCGCGTTATCTTGAAATCGAGATTCGGTATCCATCGGGTGTTGGTGCCTATCAGGCCCTTGGAAGTCGCCAACCTGTCACGGCAGCCCCTTATGCGATGGCCGTCCGAAAGAACTACGTCACAAAAATCAAATCAATCTCCCCTTCAGCATTCGTTCCCAATTCTTCGATTCCGTTTATTCGAAACGCTCTTGAGATTTTTAGAACGACAGGAACCGCCACCTCTCTTATGACTCAGTTTTATGCAGATCTTGATCTCCCACACGGCGCAATCTTAGATCAGGTTGTGTTTTATGTAGTGGATGGGGACCCCACAACGACGAACACTTGCTATGCGCTACGAAACAATGTCGACGGCGTCGCTAATCCAGTATTTTTGCAGCAAGAAACAGGAGTAAGCTTTGCCTCTACAGCTCCTGTGACGCTCACCATGAATGTCTCAACGGTCGTGGACAATATCAATTATCATTATGCGATTGGCTGTCAGTGGCAGTGGTTCTCAACGCCTACGGATCCATCACTCGTCAAAATCCGCAGAGCGAAGATTACCTACCGCGTGTACGAGTGATTTCCGCAAGAATCACGGTTGTCCCAAAGAGTGGTCAGTGGGAGTCCATTTGTAGGCTCTTTCGCATGCAGTTACCGAGAATCATTGTATTTATCAGAGGCCCATTCTGGAACGCATTTTGCTTTAAGCCTGTGTGGTGTAACTATGCTTGGCCTTTTGGTCTTTATCACAGTTCAATCCCTGCCGCCGGCAAACTCTGCCCCTCCGATGTCAACCATTCGTGGGAATCGTGTTGTATCGGCCTTCTGCTCAGACGCATTGAGGCTCGTCCGCCAAGCCTTACTCACTGAAGAAGATCCAGGAGACGCACTGGTACTTGGAGTTGATGGAGATGGGGGTCGCGTACGAACTGAATTCGAAAATGACATTCTTTATATTTTAGAAAACCCACTGCTCCAAAATATTCAAGACTTCGTCTCCAAATGGCAGTTTCCGGAGGAAGACTTCAAAAAGGTCCTCAGATACTACGGCCATAGTTTGGAGATGCAAACGGGCTCATTGAGAGCGCTCGGTCAACTCTCGGCCGAAGAGGTCCGCCAGCATCGAGTGCGTTTTTTTGATCAGATCAAGCAGAAGTTGGGGGCTTCGACGTCACTCGAGCCTAAGTCTGAGCCTCGCGAGGAGAGATTTAATACATATCGAATTCTAGGGCACTTCAAGACCCCGCGCCAAATTGCTCAGTTGTTAGAAGTCCCTCAAGCCCAAGTCTGGACCGAAATGAATTCTAGGAAATTGAAATTTGTTTCTGAAGCCGCTGCCCATAAAAATTATTACTTAGAATATCTTCCACTTCAAACAGTGACGCAGATGGCAGAAACCTTGGGAGTTTCTGAGGCGCAGGTCTACACTGAGCTTCGGGAATTCGGTCTGTCTCATGACAGGATACTTTCTGAACCTTTGGGACATGAGGGATCAAAGTGGTTCAAAGAATTCGTCAATCGGTTCAATCGATTTGGGACATATTCGCAGGATATAAACGCCGATATGACCCGTGAGGAGGTTCTACAGTATTTGATTGAGGAGATTGGCCTCAATCAAAACGCTGAAGTGGCCGACGCATTGGGTTTGTCTGTCAGTGTGATCGAACAAGTCGTGAGTGATCGCGGATTTTCCAAAGAGCAGCGAGGGCGAGCTTCCGACTGGAAGAGCCTTGTAACCTATCAGGGGGCCAAACGTTGGCGAGAATCTGTGCTTCGAGAAATGTCTGCTTTAGGGGCGAGTCCTCAAGAGATTGTAGCAGGGCTCAACAGTGGTCGAGCTCCCAGTCATCATATTTCAGAAAGCCAAGTCACTGCCAAGCAGCTTCAGTTGGGAATTCGAAAACCCCTCAGAATCGTTGAGCAGAGACGAGCGAGCCCTGTTCCTTCTCATTTGAAGGGAGAAGCTCGCGAGCGCTGGATCGCAGAGCGTGTTTTGCGATTTACGGATGAGCATGGGCGCAGTCCGACTCAGATTGATTTTTCGGACGAAGCCATGCCTGTCGGGGTTTTGTATACGGATCTTCTCTCCACTTGGGGCAGTCCTCCCAAAGCCTGGTTGGCGATTAAAAGACTTTCGCAAAAGCACAAGTCAGAGTGGAATTTTAAGAATCCGTTTAGACTTTTAAATATTGAGTTTCATCAGGACCCCGGAACAGAAGTTCGCATGGAGCAGAGACGCGAAGCTGCAGATCTCATCCTCGCAGACTTGAGGAAGAACAAGAGATTGATTGATCCAGATGCTGTCGATGAAGTGGTTGGCTTTGGATATCTCAAACTTGTCGGCAAAGGAAACTGGGCGACAGGCGGTGGCTATCATAGTTATCGAATCTTTGATTCAGAATCCGATATGGCACTGGCTCTTTGGCGTCGAAATCGCGAACTTAATTTGGATTCGTCATCTGAAAGAACCTCGCTGACGCTTTCTGATTTTGATATCAGACATCCAAGTCATGAGTTTATTGAGGAGCGTCGGCTGGAAGAACTCGATCGGTTCATCGATGAAAACCTCAAAGACTCCGATGTTTTGGATCTCTCACTCTTGAGAACCCAGTACTTTGATTCTGAACTTGATGCTTTGCGAAGGCTCGAAAGTCGAGTCGAAGAGCGGACGTTTAGGGGAAGAAAAAAGTATAAATTGCGAGAATGGATTCAAGAGGCCCAGAAGCATTGGGTTGAAGTCGATACCTTCATTGTCAAAACGCTTGCTCAGCATTCAAGACCTCAATTGGATCTTTTGCCTTTCAAACTTTACGACACTGAGCTTGCGGCGGTCGAAGGCCTCTTGAATGCGATCAAGGGTCATCAAGGAGTCCCCGGAAGTACTCGACGCGTTTGGATCGCCGCTCTCAAGAAGCGAGCTCAGCAACTCCGTGCAGTCGATGCATTCTACTCAACAGTCACTCCCGGTAACTTTGCGCCAGATTCCTCACCACTTTATGTCTCTGCATTTGATTCGGACAAAGAGGCTCTCGAGCTCGCCCTTGCACAGCTTCCAAAGACCAAGCGAGTGGACGGACGCCAAAAGGATCGCTTGGAACGTTGGCTCACGGGGCTTGTTTCGGCTCAATCGGGAGTCAGAGTGGAGCCCGTTGCTCGCGTTCAAAGGCAAATTCCTGCTCGTGAGAACACGGGCCCAAGTTTGACCGACGTACAGTCGAGAGCTGTCGAACTCGTGTTGACGAGATTTCATACGAGAGGCCGAGTCTTGAATGTAGGAGACTTGAAATTTGACCTGAGAAAACAGGCTGGAGAAGATCCTGAAGCGGTTTCGTATACAGAGATCGTGAGTGCTTTTAGTTATTCTGACGCCGCACTTTACCAGGCTGTCCAAAAGGCATTGGTCGAAGATCGAACAGGTCGCTTCATGACCCGACGCAAAGGCAAGTTCCGCGAAGACCTCGATGCCATCATCAGTGGGCTATCCGAATAGGCGCTTCTTTTGAGAATAAGAACTTCAAAGCCGATCTCCCTCGGTCGGTGAAATTCTATCCCACGGCCTTTTGGCTTCTTGCTTCGTACGAACGATAGCAATCAAGGCCTCGGCGGGATGGACAGAACTTTGATTGACTGGCGCAAACCAAAATTAGCGCGAGCCAAAGACTAAGCATCCAATCGAGAAATACCACCAGGCTGCAAATTCAAAAATGTGACAGCGACGTCGCGCACACTAGAGAGCGCGCGACATTCGTGCGCGAGTGAATCAATTTAAATTGGGCAAATCGCATTAAAGTTCCGAAAGTGTCTTGGCATGAAAGCTGCGATCAGTCCCGGGAAGGAGGAGACGAACGATGTCTAGCAATTCAAAAACAATGGTTACCACATATATTTTCATGCTTGCCTTGGGATTTGCAAATTCCGCGATGGCATCATCAGATGATGATAGCCCTTACAAAAGGATGGAGAACTATTTGAAGTCGGTGAATGATGCTTACAGTTCGCCAGTGGAGCGGGTCAAAGTGGCTACGGAATTTTTAGAAAAGCATGTGGGCGAAATGAGTGTTTTGCAGTTTCAGGTCTTTATGAATAATTTTAGGATTAAAGATATCGACACTACTAACTGGATACTCACTCCAAGACTGGGCAATGGGCTCTGGGAGGGACAATCAGGTTACTTTGAAAGAAGGCAAGCAGATGACGAGGCAGTACAGAAGAGGTCGTATGCCCAATGGGTCGATGAAGCTTATGGCCCAGGCAGTTCCGCATCTATAAAGAGTATGCTTAAGAGCTTTGCGGGCAAATTCATGGAGGCACATTTAGACTCTGTGACGGTGTCTGATTTTCGCAGGGGTCTATCCGAATTTCCCCAGTATTTTGATGGTAGCTTTTCTGAAGTGACTCAGAACTACATCAAAATGCATCAGAGCAAGATGAATCCCATGGAAATTGTAGTTTTCTTGGGGCAATATGTTCCCCCTGGGTCTGCGTCAGCTGAATTCTACGAGCAGCTGAGACCTCGCATAGCCAAAAACATTTTTTTGAAAAAGGAATTCACCATTTCGCAGGCCGATGTTGACGGGCTCTCCTTTTATAAAACTTATGGTTCGAAAGATTTGGCAGCTGATGCATTCGTAAAAAGTATTAGCGAAGTCCTGCCTGAGCTGCGCGATATTCTCGTTCACGCCGATGATTTTAAGAGGATTCAAAGTGCAATCGCGTTCGCGCTCAGCAAGGATGGTCAGAAGATTTTCACTTTCAAACCGGAGCAAGAAGCTCAACTGAAAGCCGTCAGCACCTCAATTACTGAATCGGGTCTTAAAGAAAGGGCTGAATTGCTATTTAAGGGCTTTGCATCAGAGAATACGGCAAATTCAGGCTCCGAAGCGAATTCGTCAAATTCTGCCGGTACGACCACGATTGAGAAGCCATCAAGAAATGAAATTGAAAATCTCTATATGGGTGTCGATTGATAAACGTCCAATCGTGGGAACAGAAATTGTATAATTTGGCTCTTGAGAAACGGTATACGCATGCAATCTGCAGTCACTCTTTTGTTAAATCTATTATTTATAGTGAACCTCTATGCTGGAGATGATTGCAAAAAAATCATACGCTCAAGCTTCGGGGGCGCAATTGAGAAGGCGTCTTCGCAAGGGAGTTTGCCGGCTTCCAAATCCCTGGGTGAGGTGTCTAAAGCCATCGCGGTGGGAGCGCTGACCAAAGTTCGGAAAGTTGTGAATTCTGTCAGAAGCGAGGAAGGCAGGGTTGCATCTTTTTTGGCCCGATTTCCTCGCCAGTCCTATGTAACACAAAATGCTTCGCCTGAGGTATTGGGAGATTTTTTCAACCAAATTTCTCAAATCAATTTCAATGCCGAGTCGCCTCCAAAGGTCGTACTGCGTTTTCTTGTATCGAAAGAATATCTATTCGGTTGGGTTCCCGTTTTAAGCACGGGGATGCGAGCCAGCCCTTCTGAATTTACAATATCTCAAGATCTCATTGAAGGCTGGAGGAGGCTTGGATTGGTTAACGATCAAGGGAGATTTGATTTTTCGGTCTCTCCCACAACAATTCGAGATCGCTTTAGGCAGGTAACGGGATGGTCCACGAATATCAAACATCACACTCTTTATTTTGGAATCCAGAAAAAATCGGATGAAAGAATATTGGATCTGCGCCTGAATGACTTTTTGAACCAAACCGTCGTCCTGGACGATTTGGTAGATTATGTTTTTATATTGCCTCTCATGACCCATGCATCAGCTCGCGAGATTCTTCAAGGCTTTGCTCGTCTGTCAGCCCGCAAAGTGCGTGGAGGTGGTCTTGGGGTATCAAAAGGGGAGCAGTTTTTTGCCATTTTAATGCAGGAAAGTATTCGTCCAGGAGCACCTCTGTATGGAGCAGGTCCTCTGATCAAAATGCCAAGCGAGATTCCGAATCTAGCAGAGGCGTATGGATGGCTGAAGAGCCTCAGGGCGATGCAGACAGCACTGGAGGGATCAGATCAACCTCATCGAGCACACATCGCAGCCAATGGCGGAGTAAACAATGCATGGGCTCATTCGGCGTTCTTCCATTTAAAAACAGGATGGCCGATCGGTCACCTTTCGGACTGGATGATTCGCGGGGTCGCCTCCCATTTGGATAAAATTTTCAATATTCATAAACCCTTGTTGGACTATGAGCTCGAGGACGTGAAGAGCCTTCTGCCCAGTCTCATTGGTTTAATAGAGAAGCGGTTGAAAAATGAGCCAGAAATTTCGGAGTTACCGGAATCGAAGTCCTTTGGGGTTCTCCCAGAGTGAGTGATTCCTTTTGATCACTCGCTCTTTCGAAGGATTCCTGAAGCGACTTCCCCAGTCGCCTCTGCTTTTTTTGCTGCAGGATATTTTAGCGGCAATGTTCTGTTAAATTCGTCGATATTTCTTCTCAAATTTCGAATCGAATCCGCCTGGATATAGCCCTGCGCGTGACACCAATCGACATACAGGAGGATCGCAATTTTTAAAGGCTCCAATTTCTGCGCGGCGACCCGAGAGGAGCGAAGAGCTTCACCATTACAGATCAAAGAGATTTCAGGAAATTCAGTGCCCGCCAGCTCAAAATATTTGCAGTACTCCACCACAGTACTCAGACCAAAATCCGTTTGATCGACATATGAAAGGTAATCATAGACCAACGCATAGATCTCCTGATGGTGCAGACTAAGTTTTACCTTTTCAATCTCGCTCGTTTCAGCGCGACCATATGAAATCGATTCTAGCATCACAGCCAGGGAGTTCGGCTCAAGAGAAACACTCTTCCATTTCATCGGACCGACGAGCCCATTCAGCATCTCTCCAGTTGCTTTAAAGCGTTCGCTTAAATTCTTTTGCCCTTCACCAGCCATTCGAATCTGATAGTTCAAAAACTGGGGCGTCAGTTCTCTCAAAAGTCGTCGAGTCAAAAACAATCGTCTCTGATTGATTTCAGCTCGAGCCTCGCTAGAGCCCGGGCTTTGGAGTCGTCTCAACAAATTCCTTTCATGTTCGGCCCAATCCCGAATGCTAAAAGTCTTACTGAGTTTATTGGGGAGATTGTCCTCATTGACGGTTCCATAGTCTTGGACCATTTTTGTAATGGAAGACTGAAGGTGGGTTTCAACCTTGGTGACGATAGATCGTAGCATCGATCGACTGCGATCGTTCAGGGGTTTTAGGGCAGTGGCTTCTAGGGTCCAACATTTGTGTGAGTCTGGAACTCCCTCCCGAACGGCATAATCATAAGTCCAGAGTGCCTGTTCAATGGGAAAGTTCGTTCGAATGTCCTCCATCAAAGTCGCTAAAGCTGAATCGGGGGTGTGAACCAGATTAGCAATATTTTCACAATCGTTCCAAATCTGATCGCTGGATTGCATCGAATCTCTTAAGGCGATTTTGATCGATGATATCTTCGGTTGCGATCGTCTCGAAAGATCCCAGGCCTTAAAAAAGGAGTCGCAGTCTTGGCAATAATTTCGGATCACGCGCTCCTTTTCGTTAAGCATCACGACGAGCTCTTCCATCGTCGCCAATCGTTCTTCCGGATTGATAATGTCCATAATCTCCTGACGAATGTCATGATAGAGACACACGCTCGTCATATAGAGATGCCGTTTTGAGGGGTCCGAAAAATCATATTGATCGCTCTTAAGAAAATCATCGAAAGCCAGAAGAATATTCGAAAAAACTGCTCCTCCTACCGAAAGTGCAATTCCATAGGGACCCGCATACGATCCCACGAGACTCGTCGTTTGTTGTGCAATATTGGCGAGTGAGCTGAGAAAGCTGGGCTTTTTCTTATCCGATACGCAGCTAGGATTCTGCTGAAGATCTCGAACAATTCTTAAAATTTTTCCGGCGCTGGCGCGGGTATATTCGCCAATCTCTCTCAAAGAGTCTGGATCGATGACTTGCTTTTGAATTCCCTCTTCGATGCTCGATTGATATTTGAGGGTTGAATGAGATTGAAAGATGCTCAAGTCCTCAAGCTCGGTAGCCAGTCCACGACATTCTTCTTTTTGTTCAAGGCTTAACTTGAGATCATCCAACTGTTTAAGAAGAGCAGAGTACTCGGGTTGAGGAACGGGGCATTTGAGCGATTCGCTCGATGTTGCAAAGGTCGTCAGACCTGTCAAAACAATCGTAGTTAATATCACCGGAGACCTCCCTTGGGGCCATCCCTAGCTCAAGACATGGGGGACTTCCAGTGATTTTGTGGGAAGAAGTCAGCACTGCAAATACTTCGCTGTCTCGGCATTTGGCTTCGCTGAATTTACTTCAAAGTCGATCTCCCTCGGTCGTTGAACTGCTGACCTACTGCCGCCCTACCCATTGCTCAATTCAGCCTTTAGACAACACCGCCCCCGGGCACCGCTGAAAAATAAAAGTGGCTTTTAATAGAAACTCCATTGGTCTAAGGACTTAACCATGAAATCCATATGCGTCTTTTCAGGATCGAGCATGGGATCCGATCCAGCCTATAGGCAAGCCGCACAAGAGCTGGGGCATCACTTTGCAACGAATTCCATTCGGCTGATTTACGGGGGCGCGAAAGTGGGGCTTATGGGCGAGATTGCGAACGCCACCCTGAACGCTGGAGGAAAGGTTATCGGTGTCTTGCCTCGCTTTTTGCAGCAGAAGGAAATCGCTCACGAGAATCTTACCGAGCTGATTCTTTGCGATTCCATGCATGAGCGAAAATCGAAAATGTTCGAACTCTCGGATGGCTTCATTGCATTGCCTGGAGGCTTTGGCACCCTCGAGGAAGTATGTGAAGTTCTTACGTGGGGGCAACTGGGACTTCATTCGTGGCCGATTGGATTCTTAAACATCAATCGCTACTACGATCATTTGCATGAGCAATTTAAATTCATGGAAGAACAGAATCTCTTAAAACCAGAGAATAGAAGTATGGCGCTCTTTCACTCCAATGTAAGTGAACTTTTAAAAGCGATGTACGCCTACAAAGCTCCGGCGGTAACCAAGTGGATCAAAAAGAGCTCGATCTAAACTCTTCCCGGTAAGAGTTAGAGGGATAGAACCTTCAAAGCCGATCTTCCTAAGTTCGGATTCCGATTTAGGTCCTGGTTCACTCGCGATTGCTGAGAATAGAAATGCAAAAAATCGATGATTTCTAAAAGGCTCTCCTTGGTTTACCCTTGGAAAAATATGCCCCAGTTTAAGGGACCTTTTTGGAAGGGCTTTAAAGCCATGCTCCCCATTACGACAGGAGTCATTCCCTTTGGCGCAGTCATGGGGACGGTCTGTTCTGAAAGCGGCCTTGGAATTCTTCAAACTCTCGGAATGAATTTTTGGGTCTATGCCGGGGCCGCGCAACTCGCCTCCATGGAACTGATGAATCAAAATACCACCGCTCTCGTTGTCATCACGACAGGCCTGATCATTAATGCTCGCTTTTTACTCTACAGCGCGGCGATGTCACCCCTTGTTCAGAGGGCTTCATTTATGACTAAGTTATTTTGCGCCTATACTCTGACAGATCAGGGTTATGCGGTGATGTCGGCGCATCAAAGCAAACTTACGGGAATGCACGACACCATTAGATTTTATTTGGGGTGCACCATTTGCATGGCGCTCACTTGGCACACTTCCGTCATCGGTGGCTTCATATTTGGAAACTTTGCTCCAACCTCTTGGTCCCTGGATTACGCGGTGCCTTTGAGCTTTATCGCCCTCGTTATCCCTACTCTCAAAAACCATAGATATGTTTTGGTCGTTATTGTTTCGTCACTCCTTTCGATTCTATTTTATCCGCTGCCTTACCGTATCGGCCTGATCCTTGCGGCAATTGTCGCAATCGGCCTGGCGGTGATCTTATCGAGAAAAAGGACTTCTCAATGATCGAGAGCAATTATTTTTGGATGATTATTTTTTTTCTGGGGCTTGGTACACTGGCGATTCGCTACTCAATCATTGGTGTTTCCGGTCGTTTAAAAATATCGGAGCGTACCCAAGAAATCTTTTCTTATATTCCGGCTGCTGTATTGCCAGCATTGATCGCTCCGGCTGTATTTTTTCACAACGGTCAGGTCGCGTGGGCATTTCAAAAGGAGCGGCTGCTCATCCTGATTTTGGCCACTGTTGTCTGCTACTTTTCAAAAAGCACACTTGCGACAATTTGTTTTGGATTGATCACACTCTATCTTTTGACACAGACCTTATAGCCAACTCTAAGCTGCGCGAATCGGGATGGTCTGCCCGGTGGACTACTCTTCAGAGGCCCTTACTTGCCGCCATCGTGAGAGCTTGAATGTACTTAACGCAGACATTTGCTTTTTTGATTTCATGTTTGATCGCCCAATTGGCTTCAAAATCAAAGAGAGAGTAGCCCCCCAAGATGCGATTGAAAGGGTCACTTATAAAGTTCAGCAGGCTCCCACCGATTGTGAAAAGGCCTAGCATCATAGGCACGTAGATATACGGCGGCTGCGTTTGACTCCATAGCGGAGAAAGCATCGATCCCATTCCAGTCATCACTCCCAATGTCGGAAGCCCAAGACTAGAGAAACGAGGATGTCTCTCCCAAATACTGCGTGCATCAATCGCATCATACGTATGTTGAATATCTTCGCTTTCAAAACCGAAGCTAAACAAAATCGTTTCGGCCGAAGGCGCCGAGAGTTCTTCGATGTCAGACAATCGCTGCCGTCCGACAAAATCTGTCAGTTGATAATACCACCACACCTCGTCGGTCATGATCGTATCTGGGTACTGAGGCGTAGGGCCCAGGGCTTCTTTGATGACGGCGTGGGCCTCGGACAAAGTCTTTGCCTGCTTGAGCCCTCGCAGAAGTGATTGATCGTCAACATCTCCAACCGATAAAAAAAGCGCGATGAGAAACATAGAGAGTATTGTTTGCAAGGCCTATACCTCAACTCTATGTGCTGCTCCCTAGCCACTCGTTGACCACGACTTGAGTCTTCATCCATGGGGAATGAATTTTAGAGAAATAAATGTCTCAGTCTATTCTGTAGGATTTACTCTGTCTTTGGCAGGAGCCTCTGCAAGTGTCAGATGGCGCCAAGTACAATGCTTCGAGCTTGCACATTCAGTAAATATCTATTGATCCTTCTCACACACACCTCCATGCGGCAGTTAAAGAGCAATGGATATGCCAATGAATTTGCCCGCTCAAAGGGGCAATTAATGTGACACGGGGTGTGTGCTCAGCGCTAAATTAAGGTCACCACTGTGCAGTGAGCAGAAAAGTTTCCCCCCAGAAAGTTGTCATCTTCTGGGAGGAGTCGGTGGGAATCAGAAGTCAGGGTTACTTATGATTTGCCGAGACAACTTCAAAATCAGTCGCTGGCACGACGACCGTCACGCGAATCTTACAAAGTGGGGCAAGTTTACCAGACAGAGTATCCTGGTATTCAGACGTCTGCCCCGTTAAATACCACTCGGGCTTCTTGGCTAGACAATCCGCCTCGTCAAAGCCGCTACTAATACATACACCTCGAGCCCTGGTTGTCGCATCGGCAACCAATTCACTCATCATTTCGAATTTAGGCTCGCAAGGCTGCGTAAAAGTGCTCAGCCCTTGAAAGCTCACTTCTGGAAATTTAGCCTCAAGAAGACTCATTAAATCCTTTCGAATATCCGAAATCGAATCTCTTTGATCTTTTCTCAACCTGCTCAGATCTATCTGGTCTATTTTCTCAAGCCATAGCTTTGAGTGAAGGCTCAATCGATTTGGCTTTGCTTCCGCTTCGCCATTGCTGATTGCCGTCAAGAGCATCAATATTCTTATCACAAATACCTCCTACTAAGTTTTATTGGTTTAAGGGTCCTTTTTCTTTCACATTCGATAACTGCTTTGGGCCGTGCCTGATTACAACCCGAAGGCGCGGTCTGTAGCCCAGCCGATTTCTGGGGATTCCAGCACCCACTTCAACCACGTCTTCGAACCCGGGGTGGCTAAGCGCATTCATTTTAAAAATCTTCATTAGGGCAAGCAAATTGAGTCTTCACATCCCCACCAAAAATCAAATCGAAAGCGGCAGCGATTACGAAGACTGCCGCCTTGATTTTAACAGACGATGTTTTATTAGAGATTTTCTCACCTTGTTTCATCAAAAGGACTCCGTCGTTCAGTAGGGATACTTTTTGCTGCTTCTATTAGACTCCGGATCCAGGAGGTCATCCAGATTTTGGGAATGAAAGCGCACCCGATTGAGTCGTTCATTGAGCGACTGAGAGACACCGATCCCCGAAACGAAGTTTTCATCGATTGGCGCCAAAGACGATCTTTTGCCTGAACTGAAGCCACTGGTGAGCTCAATCACCTTGGATTTTAGTGCTTCAATTTCTTGTTCTCGCTCCTCAAGCTGAGCACGCAAGTTCTTTCGAATAGTTTGATCGCCGCGTTCAAAAACTCCGCTCTTAATAAGTAATTCCGCAAGGGGAGCCCCACCCATTCGAACGAGTTCATAATAAGCCTGTTCGGGAGTTGAAACTTTATTGAAAGGTGCGCGGTCAATGGCTTCTTCGGGAGTCGAGCGTATCTTTTCCATTTCGTCACTGGTAAAACCATATGGGTTGCCTGTCGCGCCCTGTATTGTCCTCACCGGAATGAGCTGCCCATCTCGCACGAAATCTTGAACACCCACGAGCACCTTTGGGTATACTACTTCGGACACCACTTTAGAAAAACTATCTCCGTCCTTACTCAATTCGAATCGACTCACGTTGAACGATGGGCTCAGAAAATAACCATCTCCTCTAAATTCCCAACGCAGAGTCTCAGTCGCAAGAGTCACCTTTTTTGGGCTTTCAATCAGGAGCGAAAGAAAGGGACTTCCCTTGGCGTCATCCTGCTTGTGAAATTCATAAAAGTCCCCCGCCGGAACAAAACGATGAGTAACCGCCTTAACGTTGGGGCTCATTCCTCCCGCCACAAATGGGGGAACAATCCCAGTTTCAATTGCGCCCGAAAGCTCCTTCACTTTCTTTTGTAGCTCATTAATTTCTGAACTCTGAGCAAATGTATGTAAGGGGCCAACGAGTATGCTGATGATGAATGCCTTAGTATAGATTTTCATTTTCAATTTTCCTCCGAGAGTTTTCAATTCAACTAATGTGCCAAAGTTGCGCGATCTGCATTCTCATTTTACTGCGAGCACTTTTTGTTTCCTGAGACATCGAGTCCGCATCCGTACCAAATTACTTTGTAGGCTTAGGAGGATACAGAAAATGATCCCACGCATTTTCAAGATCACCTGCTAAACCGATTTCTTGGATACCGCGCGAAAGCGATCTCATAAATGCATTGGCCAAAGGAAGGGTGATTTTCCAAACATCAACTTTTTTGAGTGATCCTTGAGCTTGATCGACCTTCTTAATTTGATCAGAAACTCCAAAGACTTTCGCATAGGTGAGCAAATCAGTGGGCTCGAAGCCTTTTGGCATTGGAAACTCAATCCAAGGCCCAGTGAATTTTAGGCCTTCATTAAAAGCATTACTCAAAAAGGTTCTTTTGAGCTCAGCTTCGCTAAAGTTCCCAAAGAAGCCTTGAATATGGTCGCGTTTGCCAACAAGGCTAAAATAATTCAAATAGTAAAAACTTGGTGACGGCCGCCGTGCGAATGCCGCTCTTTGTAGATTCCGACTTCCAGGAAAGCCCCCCACTCTAATTCGATTAAGAGGGCTACTCACACGACCACCGAAGCTGCCGGGGTCAAGGAAAACACCGCTCACAACCACCAATTCGGAGGAGTTGGGGTTAGGATCGGCTTCCATAAAATACTTAAACCAATTACTTGGAATTCGCTCAATTCCTCTGACCTTGGCTATGTCGTAAGCCGAAATCGAACTCAGGCTGTTATCCACCAAAGGCAGTAGGCCTCGCATGGAAGCAAGGTAATCGTTGATCTGAGATCCGCTAGAATCGCTCGGCATCCAGACACGCAAAATGCTGGGATCTCGAAGCATTGCCATGATTAGTCTCTCTCTAGGCACTCCCGCGATTGTGAACGCTGATACCTCAGTGGCAAGATCTGAGAGCGGGATCGGAAATTCAGATATTAAGGGTGTCTGATACCCTAGTAATTGAGCCTCTGTTTCTGGATCAAGACCGGACGACACAATCCTCGCTGCAACGACTCCTCGATTGAGGCGATCTGCGTTGAGCAAGAATCGCGCTGTTTGGCGATCAAATCTTTTGGCCGCCGCCAACGCCGAAATCAGACTAGAGCAGCGCTTTGTGAATTGAGTACTCTCGGTGTAAGGAGCCTCATCCGCGAAAATTGGCCTGCCACCAAAAACTCCAAGAATCCAAGCAAACACATAAAACATTAAAAATAAATCACGCATACCAAGCGAGCTCCTCTAAAGTTCGATCGTTTAAGATGCGATCGATTCAATAAATATGCCGCTCGTTTTATCTCAATCGACGCTTTGTTCAACGAGCACGTTTTGTGCTCTATGGAACTCAAGCCTTGAGCCACATCACCCGATAAAATCGTTTAACCTGAAGATTTTGCAATGACTCAAATTGTGCTCATAGAAAAGCCGCAGAACCTTCCGCACCACCCGAGCCTCCCTTCAAACCCGGAAAGCTCGCTGCAGAAGCATCCCCTCCGTTACCGACGGTTACACCGTGTCGCGGAGCTTGGCGACGACCAAGATCTCATCTAATGAGCATGAGGCATGCTCACAATTACTTCGATTCTTGCAGTATCTGAAGCTTTGTCGCGCAGTCCTCTCCCATAAACACAGGAAATAAAAGTCCAAGCTGAGTCGGCAAAAGATAGCTCGGATTTGTACCACAAGAAGCTCCCCAGGGATCATAATCGCTCGACGACTCATCTTGAATGCTCGACAGCTGTTCAACCGTCTCTCCATTAGTGCGAAAGAGTTTAAATGCAGATTTCGCATTTCGAGCCCAAAAATAAATCTGATTGTTGTAAAGAGCGAGACTCGTGGGGTCATCATTCACAAGCCGATTTTGCGTTGTCGAGCTCAATTCCTTCGCACTCACACCATCAAAAGTAAAAAGCTTTCGCACTCCCTGGTCGTTTGCGGCAACCATAAGGACTCTATCGCCAATCACCTGTGCTTCCGAAACCAAATTTAGATCGACCATCTTCTTAAATGATTGAGCCGGCCTGAGTTCGTAGAGATTCCCATAGGTGTCTTGTGTCACCACATAGAGAGCTGATGACGTTGCGATGAGCTTTGTAATTGGGGCCAATTGAGCATCGGTATGCCTTTCGATCTTACCCTTAGAGTCAACACTGAAGATTTCATATGCTGAATTGGTGGTTTGGGCAGAGAAAAAGAGACGATCTCCAAATTGAAGTGCATGGCGCGGAAACTGATCGAGCTCAGGATCAGAATTTACCGAGTAGATTCGTATTCGATCCCCATCGAAATGAGCAAGCCTTTGAATGCTGTTACCTTGAGGGCTGGTCAAAGTTTGACTCCAAATGATTCCGAGACTTGTCACTATCGGTTTAAGAACTCCGACGAATTCAGACTGTCCTTGGTTTTCAAAAATATTTGAAATTTGTACTGTCTGAATTCCATCCCATCGAAACAATTTTTGAGCGTTCGATGTATTGCGCGCCCAGAAATAAACCGCCTCTCGCCATACGACGGGTGTTGTGACGAAGTCACTCTTGGTTGATCCGGCCGTATTCGAGATCTGGACAATGCGAGCGCCGTCAAAATAGAATAGCTTCCCCATAGGCCCGACAAAAACAAGTCCGGATTTATACTGAACCATCGCGCTCACCTCATCAGAAACTTGAGAGCTCGAGGCCAAATCAGAGATCTGTTCGAATCCTTTTTGGCCCAATCGAAAGAGTTTAAAGATCTTTGCGGTGGCACCACTGAGACTCGCTCTCACAAAAACCCCTTGAGGCGAATCAACAGGGCGGAGGCTGTGAATTTCATCTGAAAGATTCTTTCCAGCAACGTCCGCTACTTTTACTAATTGCTGTACTTTAACGGGAATGGCGTTTGTTTCTACGAAGCCCCTGCTGGAGTCGTTCTGATCAACCGTCACGCGTGCTTTCAATTGGCCCGTACCCTTAAAATCTTCTGATCGAATCAAAAAACCATCAGATCCAAGCCTACAGCTCCCAAGATCGGCGAAGGGTTCAATTAGTTCACACAGCGGATTCGTATTTGATGGTAGTCGCGTTTCAATTCGAAGGATTGCTTCCCAAGGCATCGTCAGGTTGACCGGCGAACTCCCGACATTTGCCGTCATCGACGTTGATGAGGGTGTGGGGGCAAGCGATTTTTGAGATCCACCGAGATCAATCCATTCGGTCGGCACAATTGATAAACTCGGCAGGCCAGGCTGAGGTCCTTCCGTTTGAAGTCCGAGGCCCTGGACTTCAAATTGAGTTTCCAGCCCCATTCTGACGATTTCCAGCGAATCCCTCGAGGCTGTCAAAGTTGCTGAAATTGGTTCGTCATTTTGAGACTTCTGGGCGCCCGCCCCATCTGAAATCGCCCTTGAGTTTGAACAGCCAACCAAAGCAATACATAAAATTATAATCCGCATAACGATACCTTTGAGCAAGAGGTATGCCATGCCTAGGCGCCTCGTTTGGGCCGACACATCCTGTGCTCGCGGCCCAAAAATGGATCTTCGCCTCGCGATAGTTTTGATAGTGAAAATCACCGCCGCTAGGGAAGCCAAAACAAAAAAGCCCCGCATTTCTGCGAGGCTTTCGAAAAACTAAGAGATTAGAGTTCCCTCAAAGTTAAATAGCAACTGAGTTTAGACTTTGATGACCGAAGTCATCATTGAATTAGAGAAAGCCGTTTCTTCTGGGCCTGCATTAAGGCCAACTTTCTCTACCCTTCAGGGTAAACCACTATGCGAGATTCTTTCGGAATCCGCATTCTCCTTAGAAAGGAGGTGATCCAGCCGCAGGTTCTCCTACGGCTACCTTGTTACGACTTCACCCCAATCATTGCTCACACCTTGGGCGCCTGCCTCCTTGCGGTTAGCTCAGCGACTTCTGGTGCAAACAACTTTCGTGGTGTGACGGGCGGTGTGTACAAGACCCGGGAACGTATTCACCGCAGCATGCTGATCTGCGATT